>Ga0213872_10000295_pt1 | contig 42448 bp, 41 predicted proteins | sample VelepicomBERX_R2_FD_160071 | JGI IMG/M metagenome (GOLD analysis project Ga0213872, IMG submission 160071) | Rhizosphere microbial communities from Vellozia epidendroides in rupestrian grasslands, the National Park of Serra do Cipo, Brazil - RX_R2 | ecosystem: Host-associated > Plants > Roots >... | reverse complement strand
TGACGGCGCCTTGATACCATGGCGCGAAGCGAATGTGCATGTGTTGACACATACGCTACATTACAGTGTCGGCGTGTTCGAAGGCATCCGCGCTTATGAAACCGACAAAGGCACCGCCATTTTCCGCCTTCAGGAGCACACAGATCGTTTGCTGAATTCAGCAAAAATCATGCGCCTGAACGCGCCGTATGACAAAGACACAATCAATGCCGCCTGCCGCACCGCCGTGACCAGCAACAAGCTGGCTTCGGCCTATATCCGCCCGATCGTGTTTTTGGGGTCTGAGGGCATGGGCATCCGCGCCGAAAGTCTGAAAGTACATGTAGCCATTGCCGCATGGCATTGGGGCAGCTATCTGGGTGACGAAGGTATCACCAAGGGCATTCGCGTCAAGACTTCGTCCCTAACACGCCATCACGTCAACATCACGATGTGCAAAGCAAAAGCAACGAGCAACTACGCCAATTCCGTCCTTGCTTTGCGCGAAGCCGTCGAAGCTGGCGCAGACGAAGCCATGTTATTGGATGCTGAAGGCTATGTCGCCGAAGGCAGTGGTGAGAATATCTTTATCGTACGCAATGGCGTGATCTATACCCCCGAACCATCATCCGCCCTTGAAGGCATCACGCGCGATACCGTCATTCAGTTGGCGCAGGAAAATGGTTATCAGATCAAAGAGAAGCGCATTACGCGCGATGAGGTCTATATCGCCGACGAAGTATTCTTTACCGGTACAGCCGCTGAAGTAACCCCGATCCGCGAAGTCGATGGTCGCCCCATCGGCAATGGCGCACGTGGCCCCATTACTGAAAAGTTGCAAAGTCTGTACTTTGATGTCGTTAAGGGTAAATCGGCCACGCACAACAAGTGGCTGACCTATACCACCTGAGCCGGTGCAGCATCATCAACAAACAACTGCACGCGTTCTTCGTCCTGCCATTCGTCGATGCGCAGATGGCCCGCGATATGACATTGCCTTTCTGTCAGTAGCGCGTTGCCAAGCCTACCCTCCATTGCACGAAAAGCGATACCACGCAGTGTATTACCACCCTGCGACAGGATAACGGATACATGCTTCTCACCAACTACGTTTGCGCGCACAATCCGACAGTTAGCGAGCGCAAAGCGCGGCTCGCTGTTTCCAGAACCAAACGGCCCCAAGGCATCCATCTGTTTAATGAAGTCAATTGTTACAGCCGTTGAAGCCACCAGCCCGTCGATGGACAAAGTCGGCACCAGCGGTTCGTCGGCAATCTGCTTGCCTATACGCTCGACTAGAAATTGCTTTAACGCATCAATCTTATCGTGTGCCACGGTAAATCCCGCCGCCATTTTGTGACCGCCACCGTTAAGCAACAATCCCGCCTGACGTGCGGCGATAATGTGGGCGCCCAGATCAATATTACCAATCGACCGCCCTGAACCTTTGCCAATATCGCCTTCGATCGCGACAACAAGCGCCGGATGTTGAAACTTGTCCTTGAGGCGAGAAGCAACAATGCCGATAACGCCTGGGTGCCAGTTCTCAGAAGCCACAAACGCAATTGGCAAATTATCGTTTAGTTTAATTTCTTCGGCTTCGGCCAGAACACGCGCTTCAATCTCACGTCGCTGGCTGTTCAGTTCGTGCAGGTGTTCGGACAGCGAGGTAGCAACCGACGGATCATTGGTCGACAGCAGGCGCGCGCCAAGATCAGCCTCCCCTACACGCCCACCTGCATTAACGCGCGGCCCCAGCAAGAATCCTGCAGCATAAGCGTCCAATTGTGTTTTACACCCCGCCACCCGGGCCAACGCGGCAATGCCAACATTGCCACGACGCGACATAACTTTGAGCCCCTGCGTGACAAAGGCACGGTTAAGCCCTTGCAATTTAACAACGTCACAAACAGTGCCCAACGCCACCAGATCCAGCCACTGCATCAAATCAGGTTTTGGCCGCGTTTCATTATAAAATGCCGCTTCGCGCAAAACTCGGTTTACCGCTATGATAAATAGATAGGTTACCCCCACGGCAGCCAATGCGCCATAACCCTCCTCTTCATCCAGACGGTTTGGATTGACCAGCGCAGATGTCGGCGGCAATTGCGGCTCTGCCGCGTGATGGTCCAGAACGATAACGTCCATACCTGCATCGCGCGCAGCGGCCAGCGGCTCATGAGCCGTTGTACCGCAATCAACGCAGAGCGTTAGTTTAACCCCCTCCAACGCTAATAGTCGCATGGCTGGCGCATTCGGCCCGTACCCTTCGCGCAGACGGTCAGGCACATAAAGTCTGACCTCAACGCCCAGCGCACGACAAAAACGGATTAACAGCGCCGATGATGTCGCGCCATCCACATCATAATCACCCCAGACGGCGATTTTCTGCTGCCCCTGTACGGCAGCAACAAAACGTGTAACAGCCTCATCCATTGCCTTAAACCGGCTGGGGTTCGGCAGGAAGTCACGCAGTTTTGGTTCCAGAAATTGAGGCGCGTCATCTAGTGAAACGCCTCTGACGGCAAGGCTCCGCGCCAAAACATCTGGTAGGCCATGCCGTTGAGAAAGAGCCAGCGCCAGCCGTTCATCATAGGCGCGTGCTACCCATTTTTTACCCGTAAAGGACCGGACAACGTCCAGAAATGCAGCCTCAGTCACTGATGCGGCTCATTGCGCGCTCGCGCCATTTATACTTTATACAACGATAAACACCGTACAGGCTGAACCCCAGCCACAAAATATTACTGGCGAAGGACGCCAGATTCCAGTGCTGCGATAAGCACATCAGCATCATGATATTCGCAGCACCGTTCGCGATGGAATATTGTATCGACTTTGCAAATTCGCGGCGAAATTGAAGGCGTGCGTAACAGCTAGTTGAAATAACAACGGCGCAAAGCCCAACCACATCCATATAATCGATCATGCTATCCCTCCCTATTCATCCAGATCAGCCATAAGTGGCTTGCGACGAAAGTTATGGTGCGCCTCGATATAACGAACCGTGCCGCTCTTGGATCGCATAACGACCGTATGGGTGTACGCACCACCGGCAAATCGGCGCACACCGCGCAACATAGTGCCGTTCGTCACACCCGTTGCCGCAAACATGATGTCGCCATGCGCCAACTCATTCATTTCATACTTACGGTCAAAGTCTGTAATCCCGGCGCGTGTAGCGCGTGCGCGTTCATCATCGTTACGGAACAACAAACGCCCCTGCATTTGCCCGCCGATGCATTGCAACGCGGCAGCAGCCAGCACACCTTCAGGCGCACCACCTGTGCCCATATAAATATCAATGCCACTGCTGGCCTCGGCCGTCGAGATAACGCCAGAGACGTCACCATCGCCAATCAACATAATGCGCGCGCCAGTCTCACGCACCTTGGCGATCAGTTCCTGATGGCGCGGACGCTCCAGGATACAAACCTGCAAATCTTCAATTTCTGAACGCTTGGCCTGTGCTAGGTTACGCAGATTTTCCTGCGGTGACGCGTCCAAATCAACAACATGGGGCGGCAAGCCACCACCGATGGCGATTTTGTCCATATACACGTCCGGGGCATGCAGAAACCCCCCAGCTTCGGCCATCGCGATAACGGCTAATGCGTTGTTGCCACCGCGTGCGGTGATGGTGGTTCCCTCCAAAGGGTCCAAGGCAATATCAACACGCGGGCCACGGCCCGTACCCACTTCTTCACCAATGTAAAGCATGGGAGCTTCGTCACGCTCACCTTCGCCGATAACAACCTTGCCCTTGATGTCGAGAGCATTCAGTGCACGACGCATAGCATCGACGGCCACCTGATCTGCCTGCTTTTCATTGCCGCGCCCGACAAGGCCGGAGGCGGCAAGGGCCGCTGCTTCGCTAACGCGCGCCAATTCCATGGCCAGATTACGATCCATATAGGTTGGGATGTACATGTATTATTACTCCTCAATGGGCATCAGACAGGGTGGTTCCGCAATTTCCTTCAACTGCAAAAGCTTTGTCATAACGCGACGAATGGCAACGGCGGGCGACCTGTGGGTCATAATAACCAGTGGCACAGAACCAGCCACCTCATTCCCGCGCTGGATGATGGCTTCGATTGAGATTGACTCGTCGCGCAGTACGCCAGCGATGGCGGCCACGACACCCGGTTGATCGGCCACCTGTAAGCGTATGTAATAACGGCTACTGTCGCTTGCCTTCACCGAAGGCTTTTGCATTTTTTCTGCAGATTGGCCAAAAGGCGGCGTTTTATTGCCACGCGCGACATCAACCAGATCGGCAACAACCGCACTGGCTGTTGCGGGACCGCCCGCGCCCTGCCCATACAACAAAACATCGCCCACAAAGTCACCGCGCATCATAACCGCGTTCATAGCCCCACTGACCTGCGACAACGGAGATGACAATGGCACAAGACATGGCCCCACGCGTTGCACGATGCCCGATGCGTCCCCATGCGCGCTGCCCAACAGTTTGACGCGGCATTTCAAATCATCAGCAAAAGCCAGGTCGGTGGGCACGATCCGCCTGATGCCTTCAAGCGTCATGTTGGATGTATTCGGCACCGTACCGAACGCGAGTGCCGACAAAATAGCCAGCTTATTTGCCGTATCCACCCCATCAATATCGGCACTGGGGTTTGCCTCGGCATAGCCCTTGTCCTGCGCTTCTTTCAGTGCTGCCTCAAGGTCCAGCCCCCTGTCCCACATGCTCGACAGTATGTAATTACAGGTGCCGTTCAAAATACCTTGAACCGACTGCACGTGATTACCCGCAAGACTTTCACGCAACGTCTTGATAACGGGAATACCGCCGGCCACTGCCGCCTCGAACATCAATGAAACACCGCGATCTTCAGCTAACGCAGCAAACTTAACACCGTGTTCCGCAATCAGCGCTTTATTGGCGGTCACGACATGTTTACCGGCCTCAAGAGCAGCCTTAACCAGATCATAGGCAACACCACTGGCGCCACCGATCAGTTCAACCACCACATCTGCATCTGTTGCCGCAAGATCCAGCGGATTTTGCACCCAATTGATATCGGTCAAGTCGCAGGAGCGTTTCTTGCCTTTATCCAGCGCCGTTACGCCAACTATAGCCAGTCGCTTACCTGTACGGTTCCGCAACAGATCCCGTTGCTGTTGCAACAACCTGACAACTGAACCGCCAACATTCCCCAATCCTGCGATAGCAATTTTAAGCATCGTTACTGCCCTTTCTTTGCCGCTGTCGGCGCATCATCCTGCAAATCGTATATTTCAGGATGGGCGGCACGTATGGTCTGCCCTTCCTGTCGCAGGGCTTCCATATCCTGTTTGTGCTTCTCAATATCCGCAGCAGCCGTAAAGTCTGTGGGCTTTGACGGCACGTCACCAAGCCGTAGCCATGTTTTGGTATCCAACTCTTCCTGCGTCGGCGCGGCAACAAGACGCGGTTGCTGTAAAACGGCATCCGGCACGTCGTTGTCCCTGAAGACATGGGGCATGTTGTCCGATGAACATCCCGCAAAACCGGCAATTGCCAGAACGCAGAAAAAACATTGCAAAACAGTGTGCAAGGAAGATGGTGTTTGCCTGAAGGTCATGCTAGAAACGCTCGAATCTCGCGGCTAAAGAGTACCCCATGACCATAGCAGACGACGGGAAAAATCCAAACCTTTCAAAGAGGCTGCAGCAATCCGCCGACGCCGTTGCCGCGCTGCGGAAAGCCATGGAACAAAAGCTGGCTGAACAAACCCCTCGCGCAGCCCAACCCGCACAGAAACAGCAACCGAAACAATCAGAAACGGATAACACTCTGGACGAAGCCGTTGATGGCGCTCTGGCTAAACGCATGTCCGATCCGCTTGCCTGGTCGCAAATATTGATGCATGTGACAGAAAGATGTCAGGAAATTTTGATGTCCTACATCCAGCGCCACAAAGAACACCCCATTCCCCTGCCACAACAATTTACGCCAACAAAGCTGCTGGACGCGTTTATAGAATTAAACAGCCGCATTTTGAACGACCCCAAACAGTTTGTGGATACCCAACTGGCCCTTTGGCAAGGCTATACGCAAATATGGCAAAGCGCCCTGGCGCGAATGCAAGGCAAGACAGTCAGCGATTACGTCAACGCACCCGTGTTTGATCGTCGTTTTAAAGATAAGGAATGGCAGCAGAACTGGATCTTCGATTATCTGAAACAGCTCTACCTGCTGACTAGCCAGAAAATGTATGGCTGGGTGAAGGAAGAATCCTCCAAACTTGACCCAACGCTGGCCCGCAAAGTGGAATTCTATACACGGCAAATGGGGGACGCACTGGCCCCCAGTAATTTCTGGATGACCAACCCCGAAGTGCTCCGCGCCATGTTCCAGAGCAACGGCGAAAGCCTGATCAAGGGATTTGAGAATTTCATTGGTGATCTGGAACGCGGCCACGGTGAGCTGCGTATCAGCATGACAGACGCAACCGCCTTTTCGATAGGCGACAACATTGCCATGACGCCGGGCCGTATCGTTTACCAGAACCAGTTGATGCAATTGATCCAGTACGCACCGCAAACATCAGATGTTTATGCCGTACCTGTGCTGATTATTCCACCCTGGATCAACAAATTTTATATTCTGGATTTGCGCGAGAATAACTCGCTTATCCGCTATCTGCTCAATCAGGGGTTTACCGTCTTTTGCGTTTCGTGGGTAAATCCGGACGCCAAGCTGGCTCTCACCAACTTTGATGACTATATGGTAGACGGTCCGCTGGCTGCCCTGCGTGAAATCAAGCGCATAACGGGCGCAGCAGAAGTTAACGCGGTCGGCTATTGCATTGGTGGTACGTTATTGGCCAGCACGCTTGGCTGGCTGGCGGCACAACCCGCACCCGCGACCGATCTAACTACTGTTAAAAGCGCCACCTATTTTGTAACGCTGGTTGATTTTTCGGACCCCGGCGATATCGGTGTTTTCATCGACGATGACTTGATTAAATACGTCGAAGATAAAATGGCACGCCAAGGTTATATGGACGCCGCGACCATGGCGACCGTTTTCAACCTGCTGCGCTCAAACGACCTTATCTGGTCTTATGTCGTCAACAATTACCTGCTCGGCAAAGACCCGGCGCCGTTTGACATTCTGTACTGGAATTCAGACTCGACCAACCTGCCGGCGGTGATGCAAAGCTATTACCTGCGCAATATGTATTTGCTGAACAGGCTGCGCATGCCGGGCGGCATAACGCTTAAGGGCACGCCCGTGGATGTCCGCAAGATCCAAACGCCTACCTACTTGCTATCCACACGCGATGACCACATTGCGCCATGGCGCACAACCTATCAGGCAACACAACTGTATAGCGGCAACGTGACCTTCACACTTGCTGGTTCAGGCCATATTGCGGGGGTTATCAATCCGCCCTCCGTTAATAAATACGGCTATTGGACTAACGAGACATGCCCGAGCGAGCCGGAACAGTGGTTGAAGGCAGCAGAAGAACATAAAGGTTCTTGGTGGCCACACTGGGCCAATTGGCTAGGCCAATATGGCGGCGAGAAAGTACCGCCAAGGCAACCCCCTGAGGGGCTGGAACCCGCCCCCGGCAGCTATGTTAAGGTCAGAGCTGTTTAATCCTTGGCAAATAACCCTTTTTGCCAATTGGCAGCCCATATTCCGGCGGCTATGATGCGTGCGGATATACAGAGTCAGGTGTGTAGGCATGTCTCAGAAAACTAAACGCGTTCTTCTAATTGGCGGCAGCGGTCAGGTAGGGCAAGCCCTGCGCGCAGAGCCCTTGCCTGAAAATTGGGTATTTGCCGCTCCGCCGCGGGCCGAGTGCGACCTGACCGATCACGCCCAGGTGCAGGCCAGTATCAATAATTTTAAGCCTGACATCATCATCAACACCGCGTCCATGACCAATGTGGATGCATGCGAGAAAGATTCGGACTCCGCCGTTGCCGCCAACTTCGAAGGGCCTGCCAATCTGGCCGCGCAATGCTGCCACCGTGATATTCCGCTTATTCACCTGTCGACCGATTATGTTTTTGACGGCGCTGACGGGTCGCGTCCCTATACGCCTGATGACCCGATGAATCCATTGTGTCATTACGCCAACACCAAGATGATGGGCGAAGAGTCCATTCGCCATGAAATGGCGTGGCATGTCATTTTGCGCGTGGCGTCCGTCTACAGCACCTATGGCACAAATATTTTCTCAAAATTGCTGACGGCCATAGAAACCAAAGATGAGTTGCGCATGGTAACGGATCAGGTTGGATCGCCCACCTATGCGCCGGATATTGCCAAAGCGCTGATCCGTATTGTCGACGCCGTTATGGGTGGAAAATTCGACGCGTATGGAACGTTTCACTTTGCCGGCGATACGCCCATGACCCGTTACCAATTTGCGCAAGATATCATGCAGGCCTACGCCCCACATATACAACGCCTGCCAAAACTATTTACCGCCGTCAGCAGCGACTTCCCCGGCTTTGCAACACGCCCCGCTTACTCCGTACTCGACAGCAGTAAGTTGGAACGCGTTTATGGCATTCCCGCAAGTTCATGGAAAAAGGGCCTTGCCGAAGCGATCGCCATGCATGTGGCTGCCCGCGATGCACGCAACGCCGACCAAGCACAATCAGCCTAAGGAGTATTCATGACCACCAAGAAAGGTATTATCTTGGCGGGCGGCAGCGGCACGCGCCTCTATCCCGCCACCAAGGCCGTCAGCAAGCAATTGATGCCCGTGCATGACAAGCCGATGATTTATTACCCGCTGTCGACCCTCATGCTATCGGGCATTCGCGATTTTCTGATCATCAGCACGCCGCGTGATTTACCCTTATTCGAAGGATTGCTGGGCGACGGCAGCCAGTGGGGCATTAATCTGAATTATACCATGCAGGCAGCACCGAATGGATTGGCTGAAGCCTTTATTTTAGGTGCCCCCTTTGTCGGCCGCGACAGTGTCGCCATGATTTTGGGTGACAATCTGTATTATGGTCAGGGCTTGAACGTTCTGCTGCCTGAAGTGGCGCAAAAAGAAAAGGGCGCCACCACATTTGCCTACCGCGTCGCCAATCCGGAACAATATGGCGTCATCGCCTATAACGATCAGGGCGTTCCTGTTGACGTTGTAGAAAAGCCACCGGTTGCACCGTCCAAATGGGCTGTCACAGGGCTATATTTTTATGACAATCAGGTTGTCGATATTGCCAAATCCCTGAAGCCATCCGCGCGCGGCGAATTGGAGATCACAGACCTGAACCGCGTCTATCTGAAAAAGAATGAGATGGAAGTGATGCGCCTTGGCCGCGGCTACACATGGCTTGACACCGGCACGCATGAATCCTTGGCCTCAGCCAGTGACTTTGTCCGCATTCTGGAACAACGTCAGGGTTTGAAGCTCGGCTGCCCCGAAGAGATAGCTTTCGCCAACGGCTATATCGATGCCGAGCAAGTGTTAAAAATCGCAGGCCAGATGGGCAAAACGCCCTACGCCGCCTATTTGCGTGACCTTTTGGACCAAGATTATAAATGACAATGCAGGACCTGCTGCCCCTCATCGCTATACTCAGCAGCCTTGGTGTAACACTTATGCTGACGGGATATGTGAGAGGCGTTTTACTGAAGCATAAAATTCTGGACCAGCCGAACGCACGAAGCTCGCACACTATTGCGGTGCCGCGCGGCGGGGGCTGGGCATTTCTGCCCACCCTGATTGCAGCCCTGTTGGCTCCGCTTGCCATCACCGCCATCGCACCCATGCACCCTTATCTGCTGACCGGACTTATTTTGCTGGCGCTCATATCATGGGTGGACGACCGTTTCGATATCAGCGCCCGCATACGCCTCTGCCTGCACTTTGCGGCTGTGATCGTCGCTTTGTGCGATCTACCGAACCACGGCCTTATTTTTGCAGGTATGATCCCGGCATGGATTGACCACATTCTGGTTGTGGTCGGTTGGGTCTGGTTTATCAATCTGTACAATTTTATGGATGGCATCGACGGCATAACCGGCGTTGAAACCATAAGTCTGGCTGTTGGCCTTTGCCTGCTGGGTGATGCAACGGGCGTTCTGTCCACATCCGATCATACTATCTTTCTACTACTCATCGGCGGCTGCCTTGGTTTTCTGGCCTACAACTGGCATCCCGCCAAGATATTCATGGGTGATATCGGCAGCATCCCGCTTGGTTTCCTGACGGGGTTTGGGCTTTTGTCCCTGGCATCCAACGGGCATCTGGTCGCGGCAATCATTCTGCCGCTTTACTACTTGGCCGACAGTGGCATCACCATAGCCAAGCGCGCCCTGCGTCGCGAAAAGATCTGGCAGGCGCATCGGCAACATTTCTACCAACGCGCCACCACCGGCTGTGGGCGGCACGATAACGTGACCATGCGTATTGCTGCCGCTAATTTATTCCTGATAGTGCTATCCGTGTGGTCGCTCAATCAACCCTTTGGCGCATTACTGGCTGCCTTGATCGTGGTTGCTCTTTTACTGTTTTGGATGCATACCAAATCTAAACAACAAGCCGCATCAACATGAAACGTTTGCTTTCTTTTATAAAATTAAACCGGCGGTCGCTGGCCATGCTGCACGACACATTTGTGGCTGCCTTGGCGTATATCATTGCGCTGTATCTGCGCATGGGCGATGACATAGCAACATTGTCATTCGCCACCATTCTGACATCCACCGCCATATTCACCGCCACCTGCGCCAGCATATTTTGGCTGAGCGGACTGTATCGCAGCATTTGGGCTTTCGCCTCGCTCCGCGACCTGACTGAAATCCTGCGCGCCTCTACTATTGCGACAGTCACTTTTGTAATCATCGCCTTCCTGCTGACCCGCCTTGAAGGTGTGCCGCGTACCGTACCCTTTATTACATGGTTTATTATGATGGCGGGGCTCGGTGGTTCACGCATGGCCTTCCGCCTATGGCGCGAAAAACGCCTGAGCACCCTATGGCAACGTTCCGGCGGCGGGCGTGTCAATGTCCTGCTGGTCGGCGCAGGCGATGAAGCGGATATTTTTATGCGTGCAATTTCAGCCAACCCGCAGGCCGCCTTTAACGTTGTCGGCATTGTTGGTGAAAATGACAAGCGCGTGGGGCGTTCCATTCACGGCGTTACGGTTCTGGGCACCCTTTATGAACTACCGGCTATTGTTGAAAAGCTACGTCATGATAATCGCGCACCAAGCAGGTTGATACTCACCCGCAATGTCAGCCGCTTTAACGGCGACCATGTTACACAGTTGCTGGAACAGGCCTCCGCCCTTGGCCTCAACCTCTCACGCGTGCCGTCCCTCACCGAAATTCGTGATGATGTCAGCACGGCACTCACCATGAAGGACCAACCGTTAGCCTTGGAAGATTTGCTGGGCCGTCCCGAAACCAAACTGAATCGCGAAGATATCAGCCGTTTAGTAAAAGGACGGCGCGTTTTGGTGACCGGCGCAGGCGGCACTATCGGCTCAGAATTAGTGCGTCAAATCGTGGCTCTGGCCCCCTCAGTGCTTATACTCTGTGAATTCAGCGAGTTTAATCTCTATAAAATCGAGATGGAAATCCGCGAGTCCGTGCCGCAGCAGAACTTGCGTGGCTACATCACTGACGTGCGCGATGCTTTGCGCCTAAAGCAATTGTTTGACACAGAAAAACCTGAGCTAGTTTTCCATGCGGCGGCTATCAAGCATGTGCCGATTGCCGAAGACAATATACGCGAAACGATCCTGACCAATGTCGGCGGCACACGCAATGTTGCTGACTGCGCACTGGCGGCAGGCGCACTGGCTATGGTGGTTATATCAACGGATAAGGCCGTTAACCCACCAAATGTCATGGGCGCCACCAAACGCCTTGCCGAAATGTATTGCCAGTCACTGGATATCGCTAGTCCGGCAACGCGTTTCATTACCGTACGTTTCGGCAATGTGCTGGGCTCCACCGGCTCTGTCGTACCCCGTTTTCAGGAACAGTTGGCCAAGGGCGGTCCGCTGACCGTCACGCATCCTGAAATCACACGCTATTTCATGACTGTGCATGAAGCGGTTGAGCTTGTCCTGCAAGCCTCAGCCCTTGGTACAGGCCCGAATGAGATACGCGGCAAGTTGCTGGTTCTGGATATGGGGCAACCCGTCAAGATTGCCGACCTCGCCAGACAAATGATCCGTCTGGCCGGATACAAGCCGGATGAAGACATCAAGATTGTTTACACAGGGCTGCGTCCCGGTGAGAAACTATACGAAGAACTGTTTGCGGATGCGGAATCCCTGATCCCCTCCGGCGCGGATGGCGTGCGGCTTGCCACGTCGCCTGTTGTCAACATTGAAACGCTGCGCGCGGAAATATCGGGTATGCTGCAACAGGCGCTACAGAAGGTAGACGATCAAACCGCCCTGTTGGCGCTTATGTCTTTGGTGCCTGAATTCGCCGCACAACGCGGCATTAAAAAAGCGTCCTAGTTATTTAATAACCCCAACAGGGTCCACTGGTTTGCCCTGATACCGCGTTTCAAAATGCAACTGCGGCGTCGTGGCACTGCCTGTCTTCCCGACGGTGCCGATCATGTCACCTTTTGCCACGACGGCGTCTTTACTGACCAGGACACGGTCCAGATAGGCATAGGCCGTTACCCAACCATCTTCATGCCGGATCAGGATCAGATTACCAAACCCCTTCATCTCATTCCCGGCATAAACGACAATACCGTTTGCCGCAGCCGAAACGGGTGACCCCTTAGGCGCGCCAATATTCACGCCGTCATTGTTAAGCCCCTGCCCTTTGGGGCCGAACCCGGACAAAGTCGGCCCTTTAATCGGCCACTGAATAGCGAAGCTTGGGGCCGCGATCGTCCCTGCACTTGCCGTTTGTGTAGCAGAAGCAGCCGATGCAGCAGGCGCGACAGACTGCGGTGCATTCGTCGCATATACGGGTGCAGACGCAGGTTGCGTCGCCACGCCTGCCTGTGCTGTACCCGCTGAAGAAGCGGACGACGCCCCACTGCCTGACAAAACAACAGGCGCGGCGGCTAAAGGCGCCGCCATTACACCCGCAGGCACAATATTGTTGTCATGATTATTATCGGGCTTAGTCGGTGGCGGCAGTGGTTGCGCCTCGATCTTATCAAGATTGACCTTCTGAACATCGCCCGATGGGGCGGCAACCGGCACAGGAGCGCTTTCGCCAGCAGCGGCAGGTAAAACCAATTGCTGACCGGCCTTGACGACAAAGGGCGCTTTCAGGTCATTCAGGACAATGATTTCGCGCATTGCCACATTATGGCTACGTGCAATCGTATAGATATTTTCGTTCGGCTGTACCGTTATGGTGGGTCCGGCCATCAGACCGTTGCGTGACGGCAATTCTGCATCAGGCCCATGAAACATGGTACAGCTTGTCGCGGTCAGCAGCGCCGAGGCCAGAAGAAACCGTACGGTTAATCTACCCAGCATTACGCGGCCTCTATCTTTGTTAGGCCGTTCATATAAGGCTGCAACACCGCCGGAATGGCAATCGATCCATCCGGCTGCTGATAGTTCTCCATAATCGCGATCAGGCAACGACCAACTGCAACGCCAGAGCCATTCAGCGTGTGCACAAACTCCGTTGCCTTTTCACCCGCCGCACGGCAACGCGCATTCATGCGCCGCGCCTGAAAATCACCACAGTTCGAACAACTGGAGATTTCACGATACATGTTTTGTCCGGGCAGCCAGACTTCCAGATCATAGGTCTTGCGTGAAGCAAACCCCATGTCGCCCGCGCACAGAACAATGGTGCGGAACGGCAGCTCCAACCGTTTCAACACTGTTTCAGCGCAGTCCGTCATGCGTTCATGTTCGGCGTTTGACTCTTCTGGCGCCGTAATGCTGACCATTTCCACCTTGTAAAACTGGTGCTGGCGCAACATGCCACGCGTATCGCGCCCGGCTGATCCCGCTTCGGAACGGAAGCAAGGCGTGCGCGCCGTCATACGCAGCGGCAGTTTCTCTTTTTCAATAATATCGCCATTCACGACATTGGTCAGGGGTACTTCCGCCGTCGGGATCAGCCACAGACCGGTTGTCGTCTGAAACAGATCTTCTTTGAACTTCGGCAATTGGCCCACGCCATATTCCGCTTCGTCACGCACCATCAACGGTGGAGAAACTTCTTTATAGCCATATTCCTGCGTCAGCATATCGAGCATGAAGTTGCCCAACGCGCGTTCAAGCCGCGCCAACGCACCGGACAAAATAGTAAAACGCGCACCCGACAATTTTGCCGCCGTGTTAAAATCCATCAGTCCCAGTTTTTCGCCCAAATCAAAATGCTCCTGGGCTGAATTGATACGCGGCGGTTCGCGGAAGCGGCGCACTTCAACATTGCCATGTTCATCCTTACCGTCCGGCACATCGGCAGCAGGAATGTTTGGCAGCACATCCAGCAAAGCCTTCAGACGCTCACCAAGTTCACGTTCGCTTTCTTCCAGTGCCGTCATCTTATCTTTGATAGACGCAACCTCCTGCATCAGAGCGTCCGCATCGCCACCCGTACGTTTGACCTCACCGATTTTGCGCGACACGTCGTTACGCTTGGCCTGCAATTCCTGTAGAGAGGTTTGCGTCGCACGACGTTCAGCATCAAAAGCCAGAATTTCAGGCGAGACTGTCGAAAGACCGCGACGGGCCAACCCTTTATCAAAGGCTTCGGGATTTTCGCGAATAAAACGGATATCGTGCATGGCAGGCCTTGAAAACGACGGTAAGGCCCTGACTATAAAACGCTTTAAGCCACAGGTCCAGCCACGCCGTCATCGTTTTGCACGCTTTCCGGTTTCTTTTTCTGCACCCAGCGTGCGCCCCATATGGCCATTTCATACAGAAGCATCATAGGCAGCGCGAGACTGAGCTGACTAAATACGTCCGGCGGGGTCAATATGGCTGCGGCGATGAAGATCAACACAACCGCATAGCGCCGAAAAGCAACCAGCTGGACAGCAGATACCAGTCCGATACGCGCCAGCAGAACAAGAATAACCGGTAATTCAAACGCGATACCAAAGGCAAAAATCACGGTCATGGACAGGTTCAAATACTCACTGACCCGCGCCTCCAACTGTATGGGTAAAGCTCCCGCATGCCCTGCGGCCTCAAAACTCAGAAAAAACTTCCACGCCAAGGGAAACACCAGATAGTAGGCCATGGCTGCGCCCATAATAAAAAACACAGGCGTCGCGATCAGAAACGGCAGAAAAGCCTTCTTTTCTTCCTTGTACAGACCGGGGGCCACAAACATCCACATCTGAGAGGCAACAACAGGAAATGCCAAAAAGCATCCCGTCCATAAAGACAGTTTGATGTAGGTAATAAACGCCTCGGTCAGTCCGGTGTATATCAGGCGGCGATGCTCACCCTCCGTCACCTGCGCCAGCGGCGCCACCAAAAAATTATAGATATCAGCCGCAAAAAAATAGCTGATGCAGAAACCAACGATGATTGCCAGCAAGCTATAGATCAGGCGTTGCCGCAGTTCGACAAGGTGTGCCAGCAAGGGCTGCCGCGACGGGTCCAGCCGTGTGTCGTCTGGCAGCACATCAGCCATTGGGCTTGCTTTCTTCGGCTTTCTTGGCGGCCTCTTCGCGCCGCAGCCGTTCCGCAACTTCCGTTTCATAGTTCAGCTGGTCGAGATTGCCTTTGACCTCTTGCACCATCCGACGAGCCTTACCGGTCCAACGGCCAAGCGCGTGCATGACTTTAGGCAAATCTTTCGGGCCGATGGCGACCAGCGCCACGGCACCAATAACAATCAATTCAGGCCAGGCTATGTCGAGCATAGAGGGCTCAGGACGCCTTATCGTTCGGCGGCAAGGTTTTGGTGTCAGAACCCTCGGCGGTCTTGTCTTCACCATTTAGGCCCGCCTTAAAGCTGCGGATGCCTTTACCCAGATCACCCATGACATTCGGCAGGCGCCCGGCACCGAAGATAATCAGTACAACGACGAGTACGATCAGAATATGGCCAAAGCTTAGCCCCATGACGCGTTCCTTTCCTTGAACAGGCAACGTAAATACAGCAATATCGGGGAGCAATATAGCACTGTTAACGCCCATGTCCTTAGCAAAAATCATCCTTGTCGCTGGCCCTACGGCATCCGGTAAATCAGCCTTTGCCGCCGCTATGGCGGCACGGACAGGTGGCGTTATCATCAATACAGACGCGTTGCAGATATACGCAGGGCTACCCCTCCTTTCAGCCCAACCAACACCAGAACAACGCGCGATGGCACCCCATAAACTGTATGGCACTACGGATGCGTCCGAACGATCATCCGCAGGAAAGTGGTTGCGTCAGGCACAGGCCGCAATTGCGGAATGCCTGCAAGCAGGACAAACACCCATTATGGTCGGTGGCACAGGGCTGTATTTTCAATCCCTCCTGGGCGGACTGGCCGAAATTCCCAACATTCCAGAGGCCGCACATGAGGAAGCGCACCGCTTGTATATGGAGATTGGCGAGGGCGCATTCCGTCAGAAGCTGGCCTCCCTTGATGCAGAGAGCGCAAGCCGCATAGCTCCCAACGACCGTCAACGCCTGACACGCGCGTACGAAGTTGCAATCCATACCGGCAAGCCTTTGTCGGCATGGCATAGAGCGTCAGTCGGTGCGGATTTAGGCGCAGGCAGCATCACCCTGCCCTATGCCGGTCATGTGACAGTCGCCGTTGAAAGGCACCTGATTATGCCGGAACGCGATATCCTCTATCAGCAATGCAACCAACGGTTTCATGTCATGCTGGAGCAAGGTGCGTTGCGCGAGGTTGAAGGCATTCTGCCACGCCACCTGGATGACACCCTACCGGCCATGAAAACCATCGGCGTGCGTGAGTTGGCAGATTATTTATCCGGTAATTGTTCGCTGGAAGCGGCCATCAGCAATGCGCAACAGGCAACTCGCAATTACGCCAAACGGCAAATGACATGGTTCCGCAACCAGTGGCCAAAGACCTAAGGAATGCTTAGGCGCTGGCGGCTTCAGCTGTTTCCGGCTCAACCCAGGACACGAATTCCTGATCTTCATCCGCGACGTCTACGCCGTCTTCCGACGATGTTTCACGCGGCAAATCAGCCAAGACGGGGCGCGCATCCAACAAACCTGCGGCCTTCAAATCTTCCGTGCCCGGAAGGTCGGATAGCGTTTCCAGATTGAAGTGGCTCAGGAAATCCGGTGTCGTGTTCCAGGTCAGCGGGCGGCCCGGCGTTTCGCGGCGCTTGCCGGGGCGTACCCAACCAAGTTCCAGCAGGATGTCCAGCGTGCCTTTGCTGGTTTCTACGCCACGAATGCTTTCGATCTCGCCACGCGTGACAGGCTGGTGATACGCAATGATCGCCAACACTTCAGCAGCGGCGCGCGGCAATTTGCGGCGCGGCTGGCGTGTAATTTTAAGCTGAGCAGCAAGGTCCGGCGCCGTGCGGAAGCTCCAGCTACCATCCGTTTCAACCAGATTAACCCCGCGGTCAGCGTACAGCGCCTTCACCGCATAGATGGTTTCCAGCACATTCGTGCCTTCCGGCAGCTGCTGCGCCAACATATCGGTCGATAGCGGCTCAGCGCTCGCGAACAAATAAGCTTCCAAAATGCGCATTTCAGAGGAAAGTTCTGTGGTCATGATTGTTCCCGTTATTCGCTTATTGTTTCTTCGGATAAAATAGCCTGCATAGCCGATGCCTCGCGGCGGCGGATATAGATGGGCGCATAGGTGCCGTCTTGCCGCAATTCCAGCTCGCCATTCTTGACCAGCTCCAATGTCGCGGCAAAGGTGGAGGCGAGTGCGGAGCGAACCTCCAGAGCCTGTGCCTTATCGACAACCTCTGGCAGATATTCCTTAAGCGTACCCCAGTTTGGAATGTTACCCAACAGGCCGCGCAGACGAACAACGCTTTCTTCCATGCTGTAAAGACGCGTCTCGATAACCTTGTAAGCAGGTGGTTTGCGGCGGCGCATAGGGGCCGCAAGCGCAAGCAGCAGATCCTGAATGGGTAAAAAGTAAATCGGCTTTTCTTCGATTTCCATTTTCTCCGGCTGACCGCGCAGGAAAATATCTGTGCCCAGTTGGGGGCGTTCCTGCACTTGCAATGCAGCCTTCTGCATGGCCTCCAGACGCATCAGTTGGAACTTCAGCGCTTCGGCCAATGCTGCGGGATCTGGTTCGCCTTCCGGTGTTGCTTCCTGTTGCGGCAGGAGCAGGCGCGACTTCAGAAACGCCAGCCAGGCCGCCATGACCAGATAATCCGCTGCGATTTCCAGCCGCAGTTTACGGGCGGAAGCGATATAGGCCAAATATTGCTCAGCCAATTGCAAAATGGAAATGGTGCCCAGATCGAGTTTCTGTTCGCGCGCAAGATTCAGCAAAAGGTCGATAGGGCCTTCGAATCCCTGCAGTGCCAGCACCAAATCTGATGCCGAAGCGCCTTCTGTAAGCGGTAGTTCTGTTGCCGGTTCGGTCATGTTTATCCTGAAACCTTAACGAATCGAATGATTTTAGACGGGAATCAGACGTGGAATCACTGAAAAAAACACAGAATCCCCACCTTTTTCCCGTTATTCACAGTCATAAAAAGGTTATTTACCAAACTTCACGCAAATAGATCTTCAAAGTAGAGAATGGCTGATGTTAGGCTATGTCATATCGTTTATTTCATTTTTGAGGCGTTTCCGATGAAATCATTACTTGGAGCTTTTGTCGTCGCAGCCGCAATATTTGGTGCTAGCTACGTAGGCCTTGCCCACAGCGCCCTACTGGGTGCGGCTTGCCTCGTCTTAGCGGCAGGGGCCACAGGCTCTATGCAAGGTGGTGATTATGCCCTGCAGGGTGGCCGCGGCATGTCATACGGCTTAATTGCCTTGCTCGCCTTAGGTGCTACGCTGGCCATTGCGCATTTCGGATGCGGTGTAAACGTCTTGGGACCGCTTGGCGCGTCCCCCACCTAAAGCGTCAGGCCGTCTCAGCCGTAAAGGCAACAGCCCCCAACAGAATGTCCAAACGGGCAATGTCCGCCGCCGGGCGATAATTCTTCTCCATAGGCCTGATCATTGATTGGGCATAAAGCCAGCGGCTCCAGCTTTCATCCTGCATCGGCTTCAGTGCCGCTGCCATCATCCGCATTTCTTCGATAAAGCCGTTACAATGCAAAACAACGTCCGACCCGGCACCAAGGGCGCGACGCGCCAGATCATCCGGACGGCCATGTAATGCCTTCATCGTCAAATCATCCGACAAAAGCAGACCGTCGAATTCCAGTTTCTCACGAATAATATCCTGATGCACGACCGTGGACAGTGACGCAGGGCATGACGCGTCGATCTGCGTAAATACGGCATGCGAGTTCATGGCAATCGGTAAATCCTTCAACAAGGTGAAGGGTACGAAATCGTCGCTTTCCAATTCGGCAACAGTTGCTTCGATCACGGGCAGCATTTCGTGCGGATCTGTACGCAGACGCCCATGCCCCGGCATGTGTTTCAGAACCGGCAGGATACCGTTTTCCATGAAGGTTTCAGCCATCGTGCGCGCCAACGCCGCCACAACGGCAGGTTTACGGCTATAGGCGCGGTCGCCGATGGCGCTTGTAGCACCCGGCATGAACAGGTCGAGCACAGGCGCGCAATTCACGTTGATGCCCAAACGGTTGAGTTCATAGGCAACAATTCGCGTATAGATAGCGATGGCTTCCGCCGCATCTTCCGGATCCGTTTCGTACATTTGCCCGAATAGGCGCGCTGCCGGATATTTTGCCCAATGCGGGGGCTGCAGGCGGGCCACGCGCCCACCTTCCTGATCAATCAGAATTGGCGCATCAGGGCGGCCAACAGCCTGCCTTAATTCCTTAACCAGAGAACGGACTTGTTCAGGATTGTTGCAGTTACGCTTGAAGAGAATGAACCCAAACGGATTACTTTTTTCAAAAAAGTAATACTCGTCCTGCGATAAACTTGTGCCGGAACAACCCCAAATAACGGGGAGAGGACGCTTTTCAGTCATGTATCATTACCCTTAGATAATTGACCACCGCACTTCAGGGGATGTGATACGCACTGCACGTCTCTGCTACTATTGACGGACCAGAAGACAGCTCATCTTCATACTCCGTAATGCAGAGCATACACGATTTGCCCTATCTTCTGCAATCGCTTGGCTCTGAATCCTAAAGTAAATTCCTTTGCTGCCCAGGTCAGCCTTTTGTAAATGCAGGCGAATATCGCCTAATTGACTGCTATACTTGCCCTGAAGCTGCTTCGCATGGGTTTCTGCCGCAACCTCATCCGGCAGAGCGGCAAGCTGGATTTTAACCATTTTGGTTCCGCTCACCGCCTTTTTGGTTTCACGAGAAACAGCAGCGGCCTTTGGCGGTGTAACTGCTGGCTGGACTGTTGTTGCGGCGGCGGTCTGAGGCTGAGGTTGAGGCATAGGTTCAGATTTTTTCTCTATCTGCATATAACCGGGACGCTGATTGGTTGCCAATGCTTGCGGTTGTTGCTCCTCCACCCCTTGTGTTGCTTCCTGTAAAGGGAACGGTTCCTGCGTAGCCACGGCCGCTTGCTGCACAGACGGCGCAGGAGAAGCGGCAGGTGTGTCAAGGCGCTCAGCCGTTTTTTCCTGTGTGGCTGGCGGCGGCACAACCACCGGCTTGGGTTGAACCTGTATCAAAAATTCCTTACTGGTTTTGCTGCCATCACCCACATTTTGTGGGTTAGCGACGGTAACCATCGGCTCCTCGGGCGGCGGCAATAAATGTTCGACCGTCACGGCTGTCTGGGCCTTCGGATCCATTTCCTGATACACCTGCACATCCTGATGCGGGATGTCGATACCACCCGGTGTTTGTGGTTTTTGCTTGTAAGTACCTTCTGCCTTGATAGTCGGTATTTCACTGTTACCGCCACCATGGCGCCCTATGAAGGCGTATGCACCACCCCCCAGAATCCCCAGCAATACGCCAACAGTTATCAGTCGCCGCACGGCATAAGAGATACCCCTGCTCCGCGAGAATTCAGAGGCCACGGGACGCTGCGCAAACAGTTCAGACATCCGTGGGTCGTTCATTACGCAATTCCTCTAACGGTGCGCAACCCATAACGGCCAGACCGCTTTGCAAAACGGTTTGCACAGCCTTGATTAAAGCCATGCGCGCATAGGTCAACGGTTTGTTGTCGGCCACGATAAAGCGCAGAGAAGTATTATCATTCCCCTTGTTCCACAGTCCGTGGAACAAAGCCGCCAAGTCCAGCAAATAGAAAGCGACGCGATGCGGTTCACAGGCCGTCGCCGCAGCCTCGACAACACGCGACCAATTCGCCATTCCCTTGACCAGCAGTAGTTCCTCAGGCGAGGAAATAGGTGTCAGGTCGGCTTTTTGCAGTTTTTCTGCCGTCAACTCATCCGCACCGAAAATCTCGCCCGCGTGACGCAGGATGGAGCAGCAACGCGCATGCGCGTACTGTACATAAAAGACCGGATTATCACGCGTCTGTTCGACAACCTTGGTAAAGTCGAAATCAAGCTGCGACTTCGGGTCGCGCGTCAACATAAAGAAGCGCACGGCCCCCGCGCCAACCTGCTCCACCATTTCACGTAAAGTAATAAGGTTACCCGAACGCTTGGACAGCTTGACGGGCTCGCCATTCTTGAAGACCTTCACGATGCTGTTAAAGATGACCTCCAACCGCGCCTTGCTGTCACTGAATGCGCTGACGACCGGGCGCATGCGCTCCAGATAGCCGCCGTGATCGGTTCCCAGCACGTTGATTAGCAAACTGTAACCGCGACGGATTTTGTCATAGTGATAGGCGATGTCAGGCATGATGTAGGCCCAGTTACCATCGCGTTTTTTCAACGGACGGTCCGTGCTATCGCCAAAGTTGCTGGAGCGGAACAGGGTCAGGGGCGCGGGCTCCCAATCTTCCATCACTTTACCCTTGGGCGGCGGCAGTGTGCCCACATAAATCAGCCCCTTGTCTTCCAGTATCTTGAAAGACTTTTCCAGCGTACCATTTTCAATCATCTCGCGTTCATTGGTGAACACGTCATGATGAATGCCGATAAGGTCCAGATCTTCGCGGATCATACGCATCATGTACTGCACGCCAAATTCACGCACGGGATCCAGCCATTCCGCCTCCGGCTTGCCCTGCCATTTCATGCCATCACGGGCAACCAATGCCTGACCTACATCTTTCAGATATTCGCCCGGATAAAATCCTTCGGGAATAGCGCCAATATCTTCGCCAAGTGCTTCGCGATAACGTAAATAGGTTGTCCGCGCCAGAACATCGACCTGCGTGCCGGCATCGTTAAAATAATATTCGCGCGTGACATCATAGCCAGCCTTCGCCAGCAATCCCGCCAACGCATCACCCACAACCGCGCCGCGCACGTGCCCGGCATGCATCGGCCCCGTGGGGTTGGCGGAGACATATTCCACCAGCACCTTTGTGCCCTGCCCCAGCTTGCTGTCACCATAGTGTCGGCCATCATGCAATATGGTACGGATTTCGTTCTGCCATTCTGTTTCACGTAGCCGCAGGTTGATAAACCCAGGCCCTGCAATCTCAACCGCCGCCACTACGGGCGCAGATTCCAGATGCTTTTTCAAAATTTCGGCAATCGCACGTGGCGGCTTACCGGCTGCCTTGGTCAGCATCATGGCGACGTTTGTAGCCAGATCGCCATGCGCAGGGTCGCGGGGCGGTTCCACGACGAAATGCGGGGTTTCTGCATTCAGTGTCAGCACACCTTCGGCAACGGCCTGCTGAACGGCTTGCGCTACCAGCGCGTGAATGGATGAATAGATGGTCATGGTGTCGTTCTTTTCTATTGGAATGGCGGACAATCAAATCATGGTTTCGGTTGAGAACAATCGTCGGTGTTCCTGAACAGCGAAACGATCCGTCATACCGGCAATATAATCAGCGACAATACGCGCCCGCAAGGTGTTGTCCGCACTGTTCTGAACAGCCTCAGCCCAACCGGTTGGGAGGCAATTCGGCTGATCCATAAAGGCCACAAACAATTCTTTGACGATACGTTGCGCCTTGGCACATACGCGGTTGATCTTGGTATGGCGATAAAGGCGCTGCCACAGGAAATGCCGCAACTGCTGCACATTCTGGTGCATCTCCGCACTAAAAGCCACCAACGCAGACGGCGCATGACGCACATCTTCAACCGAGCGCGGATTATACTGCGCAACGTTTACGCGGGTTGTAGCGATAACATCGCTGACCATCAGACCGATAACCTCACGCACCGTCTCGCACACAAGCCTGTCGCGTGTGGCGTGCGGATAGCGTTGCCGCGCCTCGTTCAGCGCAGGCCCGAATAGCGGGAGATCATGCAAGTCTTCAAGTCTGAACATGCCCGCACGATGCCCGTCATCAATGTCATGGGTGTTATAGGCAATATCATCCGCCAGCGCTGCAACCTGCGCCTCTGGCCCGGCATAGCTGCCCAGCTCAAGATCATATTTTTGCGTGAAGGCGGCCAATGTCGGCGTCATTTCATGCTTCACCGGGCCATTGTGCTTCACGACACCTTCCAGTGTCTCCCATGTCAGGTTCAACCCATCGAAGGCCGCATAACGCGTTTCAAGGCTGATTAGTATACGGAAGGTCTGCTCATTATGGCTAAACCCGCCATAGGGTTGCATTACCTCAGCCAACCCGTCTTCACCGGCATGACCAAAACAGGTATGGCCAAGGTCGTGCGCCAAGGCAACAGCCTCAGTCAAATCTTCATCCAGTTGCAACACACGTGCGATGGATTTGGCAATTTGCGCTACTTCCAGAGAGTGTGTCAGGCGGGTACGGTAATAATCGCCCTCGCCCTCAATAAAGACCTGCGTTTTATTGCGCAGCTTACGGAACGCGCCGGAATGGATGATGCGGTCTCTATCACGTTGAAACTCCGTACGACTTTTGCTCGGCGGTTCATGCAACAACCGCCCGCGCGACTGGGTCGCATAGGTCGCAAACGGGGCGAGTGGCGCCGGATAGGCTTGCAAATTCTGTGTCATGACCCCAGATTAACGTCTGTGAAGGCCAAACGCCAGACTGGATTGTTATGACAGATACGAATTCATCAGCCCCCTTAACCCTGAGCGCCGCCGCTGCCAAACGTATAAACGCCATCGTAAAGGCCGAAAATAAGCCCGAACTTATGGTTCGTTTGGAGGTCTTGGGGGGCGGATGTTCCGGCTACCAATATCGTTTCGGGTTCGAAGCGGCATTCAGCGCGCACGAAGACGTCATCATCGAACGCGATGGCGCACGTCTGGTCGTGGACAAAACCTCATTGGAACTCCTGCAGGGCAGCGAGATTGACTATGCAGAAAGCCTGATGGAAGCAGGGTTCAAGGTTAACAATCCGCACGCCACGGCATCTTGCGGCTGTGGATCTTCGTTTTCGGTTTGATGAACGTCACCATCTACACTCATCCCGATTGCCTGAACCACCGGCCCGGGCCACAGCCTGATTTTGCCCCGGCTAGATTGTTGGCCGTAGAAACCGCCCTGCGCCGCCTGCCCTATCCCCACTTGCAATGGCGGACTGCACAACCGGCAACCCCCGCAAATCTACTGGCTATCCACACGCAAAAGCATATAGACGCCATTCTACAACCCATCGCCCCTGGCACAACCCGCCATTACCCGCCGGATACGGACGCGACAGCAGGCACAGCTTCCGCCATTCGAGCCGCTGCAGGACTGGCGTTACAGGCGGTGGCTGATGTCGTTTCAGGAAAGCATCAAAGCGCATTCTGCCTGTGTAGCCCCGGTGGTCACCATGCCGAGGTGGAAATGGCTTCGGGTTTTTGCTTCGTCAATCACGTCGCACTGGCGGCGGTGTATGCTCAACAGATGGGCATGAAGCGGGTCGCCGTTGTTGATATTGACGTACATCACGGCAACGGTACGCAGGCAATGTTCTGGAATTACCCCGAACGCCTGTTCATCTCTCTGCACGAAAGCGCCTCGCCCACCGGACATACGCATGAAACAGGTTGCGCTGAAAACATTCTGAATATCCCCCTGCCCCCAAGGACGGGGGGGGGGAAATATATCGAGATCCTAAAGCACACCGTACTGGAAAAACTGCACGCCTTTGCACCTGACATGCTGTTTGTTTCTGCCGGGCTTGACGCGCATCAAAGCGACCCGCTCGGCAACCTGTTCCTTGCCACAGACGATTACAAAACCATTGGCAGCATTCTGGCCAGTGCCGCCATGACATTATGCAACGGCAGGCTGGTTTCCATTCTGGAGGGTGGTTATAACCTGAGCACCCTTGGCAACGCCGCTGCCGCCTACATAACCGGGATCATTGAGGCCCAATCATGACACAGACAGACAGCACACGCTGGCAGCAACCGATTGATGCCACAGGCACAACGCGCATGGATATTTTGCGCAAGCGCCATGTCATTAAAAAAGCCGTGCGCGCCTATCTGGATCAGCAAGGTTTTACTGAAATAGACTCTCCCCTGCTGGTACGTGGCACAACCCCGGATATTGCTGTTGAGTCATTTCAGGTGGGCGACCGATATCTGGCGACCTCCACCGAGTATCAGATGAAACGCCTCGCAGTCGGCGGATTCAAACGCATTTATTCGCTGACCCAAAATTTCAGATTGGGTGACACCGGCACCGCGTTCCGCAACCCGGAATTTACCATGCTGGAATGGGGCCGCGTTGGCGAACGCATGGCGCAAATTGAACAAGATCTGGAAAACATGCTGACCGCCGCAATGCAGGCACTGGGCATTACTGATCAGCTAACTTACCAGGGGCGCAGCATAGACATGCGTGCACCTTGGCCGCGGCGCAGTGTAGCGGAAGTGATGCAGCAGGCCAGCGGCATCACAGTCAAAGAATTTGACAGCCCAACATTGCTGGCCGTTGCACAGGCACTGAACATCGAGTTACGACAGGATTGGTTGCGCGATGGCGACTTCTTGTTCAGCCTGATTATGGATACCATTCAACCCACATTAGGCACGGACAAACCGATCTTTATTATCGAATGGCCAATTGCGCAAACCGCATCGGCAGAAATGGACGCCGATACAAACCGTGCCGTACGTAGCGAATTGTTTGTAGGCGGCGTTGAGCTGGCCGACGGCTTTGCCGGGCTGGCGGATGCCAGCATGCAGGAACAACTGTTCGCCTACATGCAGGCCAAACGCGCAGCAAATAAACAACAGGCAGTTCAAATCGACACGCGCTACCTGCAAGCCGTCCGCGAAGCCAATATAACGGGGGCCGGCATGGCCATGGGCTTTGACAGGCTAGTGATGTTGCTGACAAACCAAAGCGAGATACGCAATACACTCGCCTTCGGGTGGGACGAAGTTTAACCCGCGGCCTGTTTGATAAACAAACTCTCACTCTCGCCCTGCACGGTAACCCTCCCTACTTTCTTCAACCCCGCCAATTGCGCCAGACGACACCCTTCGTCTGCAACCGCAATGGCCGCAATATTCGCCTGACGATAACGCCGCCCCTCTGCACGTAACGAATGCATCATTTTCTGCGCACACACTGTGTTGCGCAAGGGGGGCACAATACTGATGTTGAACACATAGGCGTGCTTTGGTGATTTCCCAATGCCGCCGCGTAACGGCAAAAATGTCCCGCGGTCGTCAATCTGCGCAGGATCTTTACGCAACGCCTCGAACACAAAGCGCGCGATGGGATACCATGCCGTATATCCAACAGGCGTCACCTCGCCATTCGGCATGCAACACGTCCACAATTTGAAATAGGGATAAGCGCTGCTCATAATATATTTCAGGCGCGCGACATCGGCACGATCCACCTTGCTCTCATAACTGGCCCAATCCGCCAAAAGAGTCGCCAGAAAAAAACGCCTCCATGCCGGTGACGCCTCGACGCCGTAGTCACTCGCAGGCACGGACTCCAGTACGCACGGGCTAAAACTGTCAATGACATCCTGCGTATACGAAGCGCCCTGCAATAGCGCTAATTTGTATTCCAGCCAGGCAGACAAGGCCTTATCCGACAGGGTTTGCGGATCAGTAAAGTTTTTCAGAAAATTATCCAGCATTGGCTTATCCATCCCGTCTATGTACGCCACCCAGATTCGTCAAATAACGTCACGCATGCTGGCGTAGTGGCAATACTCAAATTTCGCGCGTGATTAAAGTTAAAATAAAGCATTTACGGCACACCGGGGCTCTATCACCCTGAAAAAGCTGTGACAACCACGTCTTCTGGCCGCACCCCACCCTCCAACCGCATGTATTATTCTGCTTGATTAATCCCTTCGGCTCGGCTAATCATCCCCCCTCTTGCGGCGGGGCTGCCCCGCTTGCAGACGGCTTGTCCCCTTCGTCTAGAGGCCTAGGACATTACCCTTTCACGGTAGTAACACGGGTTCGAATCCCGTAGGGGACGCCAAGTTTTGCTCCGGCGAGATTCTAAGAAATTCAAAACCCCTTGAAAATGCTATAAAACAGCGCAATATGATGTTTATTGCCTTCCGCCGAGGCTCCACAGAATCCCAACTCTGTGGGGGCATCGGGTCGGGGCATTCAACGGATAACTTAGGATGCCCCCACTATGGCTCTTAGCGATGTAGCGTGCCGTAGCCTTAAACCCCGCGAAAAGCCTTATAAGAAGGGCGATCAAAACGGGCTGTATCTATTGGTCATGCCCAATGGCAGCAAGCTTTGGCGTTATAAATACCGTTATTTCGGGAAGGAAAAGCAGCTATCCCTCGGCCAATACCCCCTTGTCAGCCTCCTAGAAGCTCGCGAAGGCAGGGATAAAGCCCGCAAACTGCTCATCACTCATCAAGACCCTTCCCTCGTAAAACAGGAAGAAAAGCGGCAAGTCCAAGCCAGCATAGCCAACACATTTGAAGCCGTGGCACGGGAGTGGTTTGAGAAACACAAATCCAAGTGGAGTCCTCAACACGCGCAGACGGTTTGGAGGAGGCTTGAGCGTGATCTATTTCCTGAATTGGGCAATGTGCCCGTAAAAGAGATAAACACACCTCGTTTAGCTCAAGTCATCGAAAGCATAGAAAAGCGTGGGGCCTACGAGATGGCCCGACGTTCATTACAATATTGCCGCGCGATATTTGCCTACGCAAAACTAAAAGGAAAAATCCAAAACAATCCAGCCGATGTTAAGGCAAAAGATTTTCTTGCCCCTGCTCCGCGCGGAAATTTTGCAGCAATCGAGGTGAAAGATTTACCAGAATTTCTAAGCAAGCTTTATCGCAATGAAGCGCGGCTCTTTATTCCCACGCAACTTGCAATGGAAATGATGCTTCTAACCTTCGTGCGAACTAGTGAACTTATCAAGGCCAAATGGAGCGAAATTGATTTTGATAAGAAGCAATGGCTCATCCCTGCCGAGCGCATGAAAATGAAGCGCGATCATATCGTGCCACTATCAAGGCAGGTGATCGCAATACTTGAGAAAATGAAAAAATTCTCAGCGCGTTGGGAATACATCTTCCCAAGCCAACGCACACCACGAATGCATATGTCTAATGGCGCAATCCTAATGGGTTTAGATCGCATGGGATATAGAGGTATTCATACAGGGCATGGTTTTCGTGCGCTTGCGATGACTACTATCATGGAAGAATTAGGTTATCCGTATGAAATACCCGATATGCAGCTTGCACATGCCAAAGAAGGTGATGTTCGTCGTGCTTATGATCGCACAAAGTTTCTAACGCAACGACAGAAGATGATGCAGGACTGGGCAGACTACATTGACAGTTTAGCTGGCCGCAGCGATGTAATTGTTGGCCGGGTTGAGGCGTAATCCATGAACGAGACCCAAGATATAGCCTCCAATCAGTTTGCAATTATATCTGATATTTCTCAGAAATATTTTGGGGGAATAAAAAATAAAAGCGGGTTCGAAGCATATAAATGCTTTAGAGACTTTTTAGTTGAATTAATTGGCGATCCTAAAAAGCTAGGTCTTTTCCATAGGGATCAATACCATTTCAATTTACTTGGCGACTTTCAATTTGTTGATCCAGCCTATGTTGACAACATCACCCTGTGCCTTTCAATTAAAATGAAGACACCCGACATTTACGAAGAGACGAAAAACATAATCGATAAATATGTTAGACCCAAACCGCAGAATGAAGGGTTTAATCACCTCTACCAAGAATGCGGCGGGTTTCTCGCTCTTCTTTTGCAACATTATGAAGGCACATCTGCAAGACATGCCCTTCATGCAGCGAGGCAGCTTACCAAATATTCGGAAAGCACTATTGAGAAGTCCTATCGTAGAATGAAGCCTCTAGCTGAGCGCCTGCAAAATGAATTGCCCCCACCAATAGTTCTGGCCGCGCTTTATTGGACACTGCACATCAAAGCGGTTGATCCGAATTCACTGGAGCCATTCACAAAAAAGAGTGATAGATCAAATTCCGCATTGCGAGAAACGATATCCGCATATTGGCGGTTTACTGAAAAAGTAGCGCGTCACTGTCATGCAAAAGTTTTGCGATACATAAAACAACGCCCGTTAAATGTTATTTCCATTTTAGCAACAGCGCTTAATGTGAACTTTCCACTGTCCGAAAAAGAAATGAACCAAACCAATGCATTCACTGTTCTTATCATTACAGTCGCCGCACTTTTGATTGATATTATGCCAGAAGAGTTGGAAGCGATTTCAAAGAACGCCAACAATGTGTGACCTACTTATTCTCACATTAAGCAGGTTATTCTGACATTGCCCAAAGTGCAGAACGCTCTAAGAAGTAATAGCCTCCCCTTATTGGTTATGCACAAGGAAGGACATCATGCAGGTCGAAGAGTTAAGCCCCAAAGAACGCATCTTGCGCCTTGCAGATGTAAAAGCGCGCACGGGGTTAAGTCGTAGCACCATTTACTTAAATATACGCAAGGGCATTTTTCCACATCACATCAATTTAGGCTCGCGATGTGTAGGGTGGCTCGAAAGTGAAATTGATGCATGGATCATTTCGCGAACCCAGAAGAGCCGCGCCCAAGCAGAAAATATGAGGGAGTGCACATGCCCCTCATAATGACCCCACCATAACAAGTTTTGCCTCTAGAGGGTTGACAGCACTCTAGAGGATTTTGAGGGCAAACCCAGTGGTCGCTATTTCATCGTAGCGGCCATTGGGGGAGCTTTGCCTCGATTTGCCTTTAAAACAAATGCTGTCTCTGCGCGAAGCGCGCGGCGCACTTCGCCAAACCACAACGAGAAAGGAAATATCATGTCTCAAATAGGCCAACTCCAACCAGTAACCATCAACGGGCAGGAAGAACTGCAAGGGGAGATTAGCACCTTGCAGATGCAACTTCCCATTCGCCTCATCCCAAACAGAATGAAAAATTCCGATGCTGCGCCTGATTATGTCATTTGCTCGATTGGCAATAACGATCAGGACATACAGATAGGGGCGGCATGGAAGAAAACAAAAAGCAAGCCAGGCGGTGAGGTGTTTGAATTTCTGAGTGTCACAGTTGATGACCCAAGCCTTCCTACATCCCTTAACGTTGCCGCCTTTAAGAATAGTGCCGGAGGTTGGGATATTTCTTGGCGTCGTCGTCAGGATAAAAACAATTAAGTGTGCTGCGTGAAGACCGGGGGCCCTGTTCTTGTAACACAGGGCCCCAGAATTACATGGAGTGTTTTACCATGCAGATTGTCTATCAAAATTTTGATGGGTTAGAGATCGCCTTTAAAGGAGCTGTGGCTTATCGCATTCGCTGGGCACTTGCTCGCGCGAAGCAACAGGCCATAAAAATGCTATCACCTGTTTATTGTGAATTGGGCCCGAAAAAATTACCTGTGATGGTTCATGAAGCAGGGGCGCGTGGTGGCTACACCTACCAATTTAGCACAGGGCTAGATGGTGAGATTTGGTTGGTCGCGGAAAAAGGCAATCCTGATCGCTGGAATATCCGTGTTAAGGTGCGGAGCTTATGCTTGGCCCTAAACGGGTATGAAAAAACAAAGGAAAAAATTTTTAAAACTCTGGCGTATGATTTGTTGGTAAAAGGACCGAAGGATAATGAGTTTAAACCTCTCGGCCATATTAGCCGCGCGGATTATTGCGTGGATTTCTTGATGACTGAAGAATTTATTCCGAATTACGCGAATTTTGTTTGTTGTGGCACGACCCAGAAAAAACAAATTGGGGATATTGCGTGTCATGAAGGTTCGAGGGGACGGAATATTGAAACGCTGACTGTCGGCAAAATGCCCAACCGGCAGATTTGCCTTTACAATAAAACTAGGGAAATTAAGGCCCGATCAAAAAGCTACTGGTTTAAATTATGGGGATTAAATGAACCGGATATTACAGGGCCCATTTGGCGTGTTGAAATACGTGCTGGAAAAAAGGAATTGAAGAAATGGCCTTTGCGTACATTTTCTGATTTTGAGAAAAAAATAGGCGATGTAATCCTCGATATTCTTAATTCCTATAAATACACTACGCCCAATTTCAGTGACACAAATCAGTCTCGTTGGCCGCTAGCAGAAATCTGGGAAAAAACTATTCAGGCCGTTGAAGGCAATTTACTGAATTATATTTCCAAAGCCCCGCGCGGTGAAATTATGCAGGAAATTGCGGAACTGGCGCTTGATCGATATTACAAACATATTTGCGGCTTGGCTGTCAGTTACACGGCTGCTTCGGGAAAAAAGATTTCCGATATGTCTAAGATCATGGAATTTATTTCTGCGCAAATAGCTGAGGATATTCAAAATAATCCAGAAAAATTTGGACAGAAATATGAAAAGGCACAGTTTAAATACAAGAAATAATATACTCCCAAAAGTAGTTATACACCTTGCATACCTATGCGCGAACCAATCCGGGTTTAAGCCCCAACTTGTTTCGAAAATCTTCCGGTATGTCTGGCCAGTGTTCGATTAGGAGGTCAACAAGCTGCCTGCCGTTAATAAGGCCAATTCTCGGAAAACCCGCCTCAAGCGCGACATCGGTTGCTGCCTCTTGGAAGTCAGCGGTTGTAATGAACGCACCTTGCCCACCGAAGGGGATAGCTTGGCGAAGCTGGCGAACTGTCGAGGCAGACACCTTGGCTCCGAGTTTGTACCTCTTGGCTTGTACAAAGATTTTTATCTTGGCCAAATTCGATACGTCGAGTTCGCCCGTTGCATCTACGCCGCCATCGCCAGATTTGCCTGTAACCTGCGACCCTTCGAAGCCGAGCGCCGCGAGAAGATGTTTGGTTAGAAACTCGAACTCCTTATCGTTTAATTCGAGCACCTGTTCGAGCACAACGCGGTAAGGATCGTAGATGGTGTGGGCAACGGTGGGCGCGACAAGATCCTTCCGGCCAATGGCGGTAAGAAACTCGTCTTTCTGCGAAACAGCAAAAACCGTAAGCGACGAACGCATGGTATTTTGGAACGGCACAGAAAAATCCGCGCGTTTAAGGCGTTCCTTCCCCCATTCGACACGGCGGCGGTGCGGATAGGGGCAGGCTTCGTCGTTCGGCTGGTAATAATAAGAAGGATCTTCGGCAATTTTGCCGTAATGCAGCCATTCCGTATCTTTGTCGGGCGTAATAACATAATCGCCAGCCTGCATTTCGCACAGGAAGCGGGCAATCTGTCCCACTTGTTGGCCAATAACAATGTTGCTGGTTTCTTCGGGGTTATCGGCGCGGTAAAGCGCATTAATCTGGTCGCGGTTATTTATACTCGATAAGTCGGTATCAGCAAGCCTCCAACCTATAGCCACATAGCCACCATCGACAAATTGTTTTGCGTACGTTCCAAAATCCGCACGAACACACCAGACATTTCCCATCTGTTCTCTCCCGTCGAGGTCAGTTAATGCAATCCAATAGCTTCTTGATTATGAAGTAGGCAGGCTCGTAACATGCACCATTATCTTTGGTGGGAGCAAGTTCTCCATGAAACAGCGTGCATCTCATCAAATATATAATCTCTAAAATTCCGGCGAAAAGGTCACTTTCGGTGCATTTAAACTGGTAAGATCCAATCGAAATTGGCGGAGAGTTTTCACCCAGCAGATTGAGTGTCACACGCGGATTGGCAGCTCTATACATATCGGCCAAGACATTCTTTCGGCTTTGACTAAGTCTTTCTATATAATGTGGATGTGTGGTCAGTTCAGTCATATCAAAACGCTGTTGTGTTAATTCGAAGATCACTACGCCTTTTCGGTTCTTTACTCTCGATATGATGTCTTTCTGATTTGCCGCAGATCCAAAGACGATTTCAAAATTGCAGCCATAATCATTCTTGGACACAGTCAGGGGTCTAACTTCTTTTATGAAAACTTCTCGAAAAGTTATACGGATTTGTCCACAGTACTGCTGTGTGCTTTCAAGCTTATTATGTAGGTTGGCAACATAGGACTTAAAAAGAGATGCTTCTTCGGTTGTATCTTGCAGCAGGGGGATTATTCTGTTTCTTATCAGATTTGGCTTCAATTTTATTTCATTTATAATTTGGCGGTCTGAGCCCTCTGGATATGCATTTCTATACCATGCGTTAAAAGCAAGCCAAGCAGTCACAAAATATCCTAGATAATCAATATAGGATAATTCGCGCCAACGGGTTGCGTGCTCGGTGTATAAACTAGGCATTTCCACCTCTTGCGGAGGCCAAAGATTCTAAGGCCTTTTCTTCCGAATCCTCGATAGCAATTTCTACGGCACGCTTCGCGCATTCGAGCAACGCTTTTGCTTTCTGCCGAGCATGGTGGGCTTCGACAATCTGTTCCGCAATTTTCTTCTGTGCCACCACAGGCACAAAGGGAATTATAAAATTGCGAATATCGGAAGGATAAAGTTCGACCTGTGCGGAACCCGATACCGACATGTTCGTTTGCCAACGACCAACCATCGAGTTCATGACCGCCGCGACATAAAGCGCGTTCTCTTTTTCGACGCGAATCAAGTTAACGTGGTTGCTAGCCAATGCCCTGTCGTCGCTTAGATACGCCGCCGTGCGGCCAACCTTTGCGCCCGTAGTATAGGTAAGAATATCATTGCGAAAAATTCGTGCCGACAAAAATTCCCGACGACCCCAATAATCCGCGTTCGTGCGGTCGAAGTTGTCGTAGTCCAATCCGTGCTCAAGAATGTGCTTGCTGGTAACAACAGCCAGCTCACCATCTTCGAAATATTCCGGTTGGGTTCCGCGCTCGCAATAACTGGCAATATCGCCGATACGACAAACCTTCTCGGCATGTTTTGTAACATGATCGAGCATAGCCTTATAGCGCGGCAAGAAGTGCTCGGCATCAAGACGGTTATCTTGTCGTGCCTCGGAAAATTTGCGGGAATAAGAAAGCGACTCTGGTGACTGCCAACCACATAAAAACACCAATTCTAAAAGAAAAGATGTCGCGCTATCTTGTAATCCCTGCGCTGTACAGAATAGCTTGTGCGCAGAAGAAAAATCTTTGCGTACCTCTTCTTGCAATCTATGCGACAAAATAGGTATTTTTACTGCCTTAACCTCTTCTGGATTAACGTTCGACTGATTAATTGATATTCGCGCACGCCTTTTGACATCTAGGATGCCTCGTTTTGTGTTTAGAAATGTAACGAGGTACTCTGGCAAAATCTTGCTCTTATCTGGAACAAGCCTAACAAGATAAGATGCAAAAATTCTTTGTTCGTTACCGGGAAACTCTAGAAAAAGAGAAGTTCTGCCGACAAACTTTTGCGAGTTTGTCCTATTAAACAGCACATCTCTATCTTTAAGAATAAATGGGGCCGCGTCCTTCGACTGCAACAATGCGTACTTGCTAACTTCTTCTTGGCACAACAAGTCCCCAATCTCATTCATTCGATAGATTGGATATCCATCCCCGTCCTCATTCATTTCTATGGAGACGCCATACTGCGATGATACCAAACAATCCCCGATTTTTTGCCATCTATAGGAAGGGTTTTCGTTTGGCAGTTTAACAAAGAATTCTGCATCGGTACGGAAATCCGTGTTTTCCAAGGCCTGACCTATAGAAACGATGTTAATTTCTAGCCCCTCCAGAAGCGCCTTGTATTTTGCGCTATTGAAGGGGCTGGTTAGAAAAAACTTAGTCGTTCCTTTTTAGCAAACTCGGCAAAGGCTTCGGCTATACCGTCCTTTGTAAGCCCCTCGTGGTTAAATAAGTCGTGCTGCACGATGTAATGCCCGTGCGCATCGCGCATTGGCATGCCGTCTTTGTCGAGCACAAGTATTTTCTCGCCGCTGTTATCTTTCGACGGCAAGCGTTGAGTGGCAAAGAAAATGTTGTAATCGTCTTTCTTCGGACACAATACGCCCGCTTCGGGGTCGTCGTTCCATTTTTGCACAAAAAGCACACTGGTCTTTGTGCCTGTGTGCGGCTTAAATGTGCTGGGATGAAGGCCGATAACCGCCAAGATGCGGCAACGCTCCGCGATAAATTCGCGCACGCGCTTATCGCTTGAATTGTTAAAGCGGCCTTGCGGCAAGACAATCGCCATGCGCCCACCTGGACGCAGGAAATCGAGGTTGCGTTCGATAAAGAGCAAGTCACGGCCAGCTTTGTTTTCGAGCTTGCCGTTTTCCTTGTGCGCCAAGTCGTAGGGCGAAAGCATGTCCGTTTGCTTTATATCGCCCGCAAACGGTGGGTTGGCCATAAGTACATCGAAGCCGAAGCTGCGGTAATCTTTCTTCTTCGGGTCACGCAACAGTTTACGCAGACCCTTCCAGCCGTTGTTATAAGTGTCAAGCCAATCTTGCTGTTTCGTGGTTTCGTCCCAGCGCGTCCAGTCCAACGTGTTTAGGTGCAACACGTTGGTTTGCCCGTCGCCCGCGATTAGGTTTAAACACCGTGCAACACGCACACTCTTTTCGTCGAAATCGATAGCGTAAACTTTTTCTCGCACGTAATCGTCGCAACGCGCGGGCTTTTTCTCCATCGTAAACAGGTGCGAGATTGGCTTCTTTTCTTCGCGCAGGATTTGCTGCCAGACATGGAAAATCGAATGCACAGTAAAGCCTGCGGAACCGCAAGCCGTGTCGATAAGGTTTTCGCTTTCCTTGGGGTTAAGCATCTTTACGCACATGTCGATGACCCAGCGCGGCGTAAAGTATTGCCCTTTCTCGCCCTTGGCCGACTTGTTTACAAGGTACTCAAACGCGTCGTCGACAACATCGAGATTGGAGTTAAACAGCTTCCATTCTTCGAGCGAACCAACGCACACTTGCAAATGGTCGGGGGTAAGGCGGATTTTATCGTCCGACGGAAAGACACCTTCCCATTTTTCTTTGGCCTCGTCGAATAAGGCTTGGATGCTCTGCTTAAGCTGGGCGGCGGTGTTACTGTTGCGAAAGCGAAGGTATTTACTGCTGCCACGGAAACAGGACATTTCGTCGTGCAGCTTCGTAAAAATGAGCTTAAACACCTCCTCGAAAACATCGACGCCCGCATTGGCCAGAACTTCATCCTCTAAATCTTCGATAAGCTGGCGCAGTGAACGCGCCTTAAGCCCTTCAGCTTGGCGTTGATTTTCTTTCTCGATAAGGGTTTGAATTGTCCACGGCTGCCCAACAATATCGTCGATGGTCTGCCCCATTGTAGGCAGGTCCGGAATCTCGACAAAATAATTTGGATTCTTTCTGTGCCAAATAACGCTTTGTATACCGTTACTCCACAGTGCCAAAGGTGCGCCCGTGGCGTGGGTATAGGATTTAAGCTGTTCTTTGCCGTCTTTTGCCTTCTCCTGTTTTACTTCGACAACAAGGTACGGAACTGTGGGGCGGTCAGCATCGAAAACAACAATGTCGGCACGCTTCGAGCTGTCACGTCCAAAGGTAATAGGATATTCGACCGTAAGGCGCGAAACAGGGTACTGGTAATGGTGGTGCAGGTGAATAAGCCAAAGTTGCCGTACAATTTCTTCTGGTTTTGCAATCACGTCCTTATCGCGGGCAAGACAGCGAACATAAACCTTACCCGCCTTCTCAATCAGTTTCTTTTGCAGAAGATTAAGAGAAGATTCGCCAAAAGTTTGTAGAAACGCCGGGGTGCAAACGCCTGAGATTACATCAGTGATTGTCATCTACTCTACTCCTACAGCAGCCCAACACACCGTTAAGAATCGGCACGGTCAGGGAAAATTGGTGCAGCAACCTTAATTGCACCCCACTGTTTCGGCAAGGCAAAGGCCGCTATCCGTCAAAATTGCTTGTTTCTTTTCTGGCGATTTGCCCGTAACCTTACGGCCAGAGGCGGTAAATCCCGTCTTTGGGGCTTTAGAACCTCACCATTACCGGTTTTGTGCAACCGGAAAAGCACTCCTCGACCTACGGTCGGGGAGGCGCAAGTGCATGTCCAAGCCTCACGGCCAAAGACTTGCGCGACCTTCGTAATGGTAGGTTTCTAAACTCCCCGGCCACCAGAGGTGAATGCTTCTGGCTGGCCCTTGTGTTTCTGGCATGGAGGGAGCTGTGCGCGTTTTATTACTCATGTTAGTTCTTGTCGCAATTCATGCCCACACTGCGATTGCCAAAGCAACAGAACAGTCCGGATTGTGTTTGGACGGATTTTGCATAGGACAAAGCATTAGCGACGTGCGCTTGGATCAAGTGGAATGGATAACGCCGAAGAAATATTTCACAAAAGAGGAATGTGCAGGCGTAGGATGCCAGCCAAATATTGCTTTTTATGGTTACACTCCAGACCAACAAAAACAACTGGCTGAGGCGGTAAGTTGGAAATACGCACTTGGCGAATATACCGTCATCACCAAAAGTAACTTGGATATTTTTCGACAATATAAATACGAGTGCAATCAATCGGCGCGTGGCGTTTTTGGCGAACGGCGTTTTTTCGGCGCTTATAAAAGCGTACCAAGCGGCCATTTAACCGTTGTTGGGTGGCGTCTTATTGGCGGCGAACTAAAGGTTTATCGAATTGTACGGCGATACCCATATCAGACGCAAAAAGAACTCGTGGAATTGGCAAAGAAAATTCGCACCGAATATGGCGCGTCCGTTTTGCTGTATGATTATCTAAGTTCTAACGCTTATTCCGACGTTATTCAGCAAAATAAATCTGGTTGGTTTGGCAGAAGCCAAATGTTCAACCCAACCGATCTTTCCAATAATGCTGCTGAATTAGTTTTAATAGACCCACAAACGCGACCTCTACTTGAGCCGACATCAATGCCGGAAAGCGGAGAAATCCAACCACTACCAGTGGGACAGGTGGAGCAATGCAGCAAGCCAATGTCAATCCAATGACAGAAACCACTTCTACTTAACGAGATGGAGGCTAAATATGTTAGCCATTAAGTCTCTGGCAATTAGTGCCGTACCATTGCCAAATGGTCTGGCACCTCGGATTGATCTTTCGCCAAACTATGAAGACAGTATCAAGTGCCACTGCAGCCGCAAGATCGCCCCCCTAGTGTTTTTCTTGGTTGATGTATATAGAATAATATTTTTGGGCCTCGACGCAGTGAAAATCATAATAATCTCGTAACGAGTCTGGCAGGTCTTGAAAAAAAGCTGCTGGGCCATCGGTCCTCAAAGATTGGTAATAAAATTCGACCATACTTTGCGGAATGTTCATATCAGGAACATGCATTATGTTTTCAGACCCAAGATGTGCGACGAACTCATTTCGGTAGAGAGTTACTTCGCTCCAAGATGAATGCCATTTTTCTGGTGTGATGCCAGTTTGTTTCTTCAACGCTTCCCTAAATGCTTCATGATCTAAAATCAGTTGCTTCCAATGCTGTTTATCGCTGTGATTTCCGAAAAGCGTACACCAATCAAGAACCGCAATATCAATAAAATTACCAATCACAGTTAACCAAAATTCGCCTTCTGGAGCCGATTTAAATACCACGTGTCCGACACGGAAATAAGCAAGATTTCTAACGAAATGACAGCATAAGATGGACGCTCTGCGCATGCGTTCTACTTGGGACATATTTTCCGTTTCAAGATTTGTCGTTGCCATCGTCTATATTACCGAAATCACTTTCGTCGTTCTTTGGTTGTACCTGTGACTTAGCTGCCTCGTTCTCCTCATTGAGTTTTACCGAGCGATTTTTGGCAGCTTCTGCCGCTTGGGCGCGTCTCTGGCGGGCCCTTTCAAAGAATTTCTTCTCTATTGGCTCTCTGGTTTTCCTAATCGTCTCATAAAATGGAATCAGAACATCCTCCGACATAAGAGTTTGCTCGGCCTCTTTCATATTTTGCATATCACTATCATCCAGTTCGTGACCGATGCCGCTGAAACGAGGCATGTAAAAGTCAGAGTGCATGAGTTCAGGGTAGCCCATGTTTGCAAAACGCGCAGAGGAACCACCAAAAAATGAATCAGAAAGCGGGCGGTACTTTGCAATAAACATTCCGATCTCATCTGCCTGAGTCGCTTCGCCCAAAATGCCCTGTATCCATGCACCAGCTAGTTGGAGATAATCCAGATCTCTATCACCAACACTTTCACCTGACACAATTTTGTTTTTTAGATATGCATAGAAAATTTCAATCAGTCGCAAAATACCATTTTTTAAATACGCTGAACTTGACCGTTTATAAGCCATAACAGCATGGCCTATTATCCCCCAAATCGCATGCTGCCAATCACCTGAAATATACGACTCACTCAGCAGTAAATTTTGAATCATCTTAGCTGTGGCATCAAAAATCAGCGTATCGGCATGCTCTTGATAGGAAATGCGTCTCCTGCCAACTCCCCCACCTTCGCCTGACTTTAGAGTGGCGAAATCTTCAGGCAATCCACGAAACACGAGATAGGAGAATTCATAAAGTGCTTCTGCAAAATCGTCAGAACCATCGCACTGGTTTTTTATTGCGAACTCGGAAAGCGAAACTACTGTTGAGATTAACTCTCCAATATCTTCTAGGGTTAATTGCTTTTCCCATTCCTCTTTATGTTTGCGAACTAGGGCGTGATAAAAAATGTCCTGCAAAACAGTTTCGCGATCGCTCATTTTTTTGGTGAGCGCAGTTGCCACCGACGAGAAAAAAAGCGGGAAAGCTTTTTGAAGCACCAATTGAACTGGTATTACTTTCTTTAGCATCTTGCAGGCTGCATCGTGATAGCCGTCTTTAGCACGAACTTCTAGAGGTCGCGATGTATCTACAAGCCACACAATCAAAATGGAACGTATAACAGAGTTAGCTAATTCAAGACGGTACGGATTAAAATTAGCCATACACTGCGCATGAATACGCTCCATAGCCGCCAAGAACGAATGCTCGGTCAGATACGGCCATTCCTTTGTATGAGCCTTCAATGCGATATAGCGAATTTGTGTAATGCATTCACTTGCGGCTGTACTGCGCATCAAAACATGTGTTTTATCGAAACACTCTTTAAGCAAATTAATCCAAGAATCCGCCAAGGCATTTGCCTGTTGCAGCCTTGATCGCCTCACATGATCAGCAGCCTCCGGGTCTTTAGGAAGTGGATCAAGATCTAAAGGGTAGAATCCTAACACCCCTATGGCTTTAGTTACATCGGTAACAAGATATTCATTGTTAGAGTCAGAGCAAAGCTTTAGCAGAACTGCCATTTGATCATTTAAATACGAAAACACACTGTCGGTTTTGCCCCGATAAGGCACCCTGCATTGGGTATAGGTATCCGCGATGCGGAGTATCGCCGACAGCGCAGCGTTTAAAATATCACGCTGATTATCTTGGATAGATTTCCCAGCTATACCAAGAAGAACGGTCAGGCGATCCCGTACAAACTTTGTATTTCTTGGTTCTCCTATTGCAACAAATCGCATGGCATCCCGCCAATCTAAGCCAAGTTCGTTTAGAATTGACCAAAACAAGGACTTGCCAAATGGCTTTTTGATTTTGCGTCGGATTTCATTTCGGAATGCAGTTGAGGCATAGATAATTGCCTTATCAGCCTGAATTCCGATTTTTGCTATCGACAGGCTGCATAAGAAGCAAAATAAATTCGATAAAATTAGAACCACACAAATCTTGTCCTGCAACCATATTGTGGTGTCGGCTCTGGCAACAAGTGGGACAAATAAATTTAATATGGCTAATCCCTGCACCCACCTTACGGCGGGGTGAGCAATAACTGTTCGGACAATCGAACTTGAATATTTCCCAAGCAATTGACTGAATAAGAAATTAAACAGCGCAACTTGTAAACCCAAAATAGTGAACGCCGCTGTGAAAATTTTATCGAGCGATGTTCTTAACGCTTCTGACAAAGGGGCAACACTATCAGCGAAAAGCACATTTCCCGCAAATCCAACTATCAAATAGACGACAAATATTATCGTCATGAGACAGACGGTAATTAAATGCCCCCATAGAAAATCACTGCCAACTTTATTGTTCCACCAGCGCAACGCAGTTATCGCACGCTTGACAATACTTATGTTCTTTTCGTCCTGACTTTTCTCGATGCCAACAATAATTAAGAGTATGAGCGAGAGTCCGAAAGACCCAGCGAGGATAAATAGCATCTGCGTTGGATAGTTTACACTCAGGAAATAGCTAACAAAATTAATGCAGAAACATACAATGCCCATTAACAAAAATGAGCCGTGCATTGCGCGGCTTATCATGCGCCGTCGGCGCACTTGCTCGGCGCTGTGCTTGAGTTTTCTGATAGCTTCTTGTTCGTAATATTCGACTATTTCATCGAACATTTACTTCTGGCTTTCTTCTGCAGGATGAGAGGCCTCGCTTTCAATTTGGGTGTCTTTGTGAACCGGGGTCTGCCGAGCTATAATTAAATAACGTCTTTGGGCGACATAAAATGAGGAAAGGAGATAAACTGCTGCCATACATTCCGCTGCATAGTGCAATCCCTTCGTCACTATCTCATTTGCCCCCGCCAGCACATAAACTGCAAATGCAGCCATTAGATAAATCATAAATAATTCGAGTGCCGAAATAATCAGATCGGCACACAATGGAAGAAAGACACTCGTAAAAAGCAGCCGCACATAAGCGCTGATAATAGTGGTTTGGTCTGACATAATGGCCCCAAACTTTAATTGCTGGATAAGCAGGACGACGGGATTTAAGCGTACTCCCCCAGTTGCCCAACTGCTATGCTAAAACACTAGTGCGAATCCTGCATTTAACAAACTGGAACTAGGGGCCATTTTGGGGATAGGATTTTAAAAATATGAAGCTTATAATTGCACCCAGAATGTCTTAGTATTCAGATGCTTAACCCGTAGGGGCCTGAACCCGAATTGATGCATGATGGCCATCACCTGCATCACCCTATTCCGCTTTTTCCCTTTAAAATCAGTGTTTGTTACCACGCATCAACGATAGTAACGCAGATCACCCAAAAGGCCCCTATTACTCACCGACACATTCGTAGGTGCCACTATTGTCGGGTAAGGTGACCCCTAACTCACGCCAGACTGCCCAGTCAGCATTGCAGTATTTGTT
>Ga0213872_10000294_pt1 | contig 42511 bp, 40 predicted proteins | sample VelepicomBERX_R2_FD_160071 | JGI IMG/M metagenome (GOLD analysis project Ga0213872, IMG submission 160071) | Rhizosphere microbial communities from Vellozia epidendroides in rupestrian grasslands, the National Park of Serra do Cipo, Brazil - RX_R2 | ecosystem: Host-associated > Plants > Roots >... | reverse complement strand
AACTCTCAGGTCTTTTTCTTGAATCTTGGTCGGAGTACAAGGATTCGAACCTTGGACCCTCTGGTCCCAAACCAGATGCGCTACCGGGCTGCGCTACACTCCGAAGAAGCAAGATAATACAAGCTGGGCCGCCCATCGTCAAGTGCATGATGAAATTCTTTTCGTGCGCGGGGCAGTGTGCGATGATGGGCGCAAGCCGAATCTTGATAAAAATTTATGAATCAAGCCTCGCTCGCCTTACACCAGCCTCAGCCAGGAATGCCCCGTTGGCCGCGTTCAGGCATCGTCGCGGGGATTGCGGTCTCGCTGCTGCTGCACGCGCTGTTGATATTTGGATATCGCTTGCAACTGCCGGTGGCGGCACCGCCTGGGCCGGCCGCTCCACCGATCACAGTCTGGCTGGTGCCGGTTGTGCCGCCCGCGCCGGTGATGGCTGAGCTTGCACCGCCGCCCAAGGCGGAACCCAAGCCATCACGCCACAAGAAGAAACCGGACGAGGCAATCCGCGCGTCGCGCCGTAGCGAGCCCAGCCCACCAGCGCCAGCCACGGCCGTAGTACCGGTGACACCGTCCGTGCCGCAGGCGATTACTTTGCCTTCGCAGGTGCACCAGCCGCCCGACCCATTCCATCCTGAACAGGGGCCGAAGAAATTCGACATGGATGCGGCGCTGAAAACGGCTCGCAAGATTGCCAATGAACCGGACCCGGCACGCGCTGGAACGCCGGTCGCGCAACTGGACAAGAAGCCGCTTTATCCCGACTCGCACGAGACGCAACTGTCGCGCGACATCCGCGACGCCAAGCGGCCCGATTGCAAAAACACCGGCGCCGGCCTGCTATCCCCCTTGATCTGGTTGATGGACAAGAAGGACAGCGGCTGCAAATGGTGAGATTCTGAGTATTTTCCTGTGGAAACAAAATGCTATTCTGTTGTCTTCAGTTTCCAGGAAAGCCAGATATGTTCGGTAAGCTTTTAGGCAGCAAGCCGCGAGAGAAAAAAGAAACGCGGACGGACCCAAAAACCGCCGCGCTCATCAACGCGATTCGTGAACGCAGCAAGGAAGACCCGCTGGTTGGCGCCAAACTCGGTGGCAAAGAAATCTTTCAGCGGCTACTCGAGGGAATGAAGGATTCAAAGGGCGTACATATTGAATCTTTGTTATGTGCATTGGGTTCCCTGGCTGGCTATGCCTGCCAAGCTAATCTGCGCGCGCAGGCTTTCGCTAAGGGCATGCGTGAAACTGCTGCATTTCAGACAGTTGAAACCAGCGATGGCAGGTAGTATTTTTTTGGCGACCCACTCAACCATGCGCTGGCAGAGGAACAACTTTCCGTGTGGAGTATCGTCGGTGGTGCTGCTCAGCATGCTGGGGCCAAGGAGCTCCCCGATTTAAAAGAAATATTCCAGCACACTGCGTCCGTCCTGGGGAGCAATCAATTTGGCATTCCCCGCCGGCCTGAAAATCATCGACCCGGTGATCTGCCAATTAATTATCTTAAAGCTATTTGGCCGCAGCTATTCCCCACCATAAAACTGTTTTGCCCCAATCCTGTGCATTGGCCAGTTCTGTATAGCCTCGCTATTCAAGAGGCAATCTATGCGGGGAAAAATGCCATTGAGCCGGGACTGGCGTTTCGCATCGTCATGGAGAGCGCCATTCCGATGTCCAAGGTTGATCTTGCAGCAGGATGACGAATCTATTCTGCGTCTTTCAGTTCCAGCGCACGTTCATATAGCGCGTTCTTCTTGCGGCCGGTGATTTGCGCGGCCAGGTTGGCGGCCTGCTTGACGGAGCATTCGGCCAGCAGGATCTTCAGGATGCGGTCGGCTTCGGCGTCCTGGCCTTCTTCGGCGGGGCGCGCGCCTTCCAGCAGGACGACGAATTCGCCTTTTTCGCGGTGGGCGTCGGCCTTGATCCAGGCTTCCGCTTCGGACAGGGGGCAGCGGTGGATTTCTTCGAACATCTTGGTCAGCTCGCGGGCGAACACGACCTGGCGGGTCGGTTCGAAGGCGGCGGCCAGGGCGCTGGTGCAATCCAGGATGCGGTGCGGCGCTTCGTAGAACACCATCGTTGCGGTCACGCCGGCCAGTGCCTGCAGGGCGGTTTCGCGCTGCTTGGCCTTGGCGGGCAGGAAGCCGACGAAGTAGAACTGGTCATTCAGCAAGCCGCTGGCGGATAGGGCCGTCACCGCTGCCGAAGCGCCCGGCAGGGGCAGCACGCGCAGACCCGCTGCACGGACGGCGTCGACAATGCGGGCGCCAGGGTCGGAGACGGCGGGCGTACCGGCGTCGGACACCAGGGCGATGCGCTCTCCCGCTTGCAGGCGAGTAATCAGGGACTCGGCCGCTTCGCGCTCGTTGTGCTGGTGGGCGGCGATCAGGGGCTTGTGCAGGCCGAAGCGGGTCATCAGGGTGGCGGTGTTGCGGGTGTCTTCGCAGGCGACGGCGTCGACCAGGCTGAGCACATGCAGGGCGCGCAGACTTATGTCAGTCACATTGCCGATCGGGGTCGCCACGACGTACAAGGTTGCGCTAGGATAGTTCTGGTGTGCCGTTTCGCCCAGTACGGGCAGGGCGGCTATTGAGCTGGAATCTTGTACGGTCATGGAGGTGAGATGCTGGCCAAAAATACGAATCAAATGGGCTGGATGATGCTGTGCGTCGCCGCGCTGGCCGCCGGATGCAGCAGCACGCCGCTGCCGCCTGACTGCGGCGCGCCGGGTGGATTGTGCGCGCCCCGCACGCCAAACACAAGCGTTGCGCCTGCCCAGCCGCTGCCGCCCCCGCCGCCGGAACCGCCAGCGCCACCAGCGGAAACCTTTGCCATTGCGCTGCCGGGGACGACGGCAATTGCGGATTCGCCTCCGGCTGCGCCGGATACCGCATCGGCCGGAACCAGCACGCGCCCCGGCCAGATGGCGGGCGCGCCCAGCGCCGCGCCGGAGCCAGTTCCCGCCGGACGGCCTTTGGCGGATGCACTTCAAGAAGGGGCTGCGGCCAGCCAGACCACCCGCGTCGGGCTGCTGCTGCCGCTGCGCTCGGAAGCGCTGGGGCAGGCGGCGGCTTCGATCAAGGCTGGCTTCATGGCGGCCTGGGATCGGGACCGCGACAACATCTCCGTCAGCGTGATCGATACCACTGATGTGCAGCAGGATGTGCTATCGGCCTATGCCAGCGCCCAGGAACAGCAAGACCTGATCGTCGGCCCGCTGGCGCGCAATGCGGTGGGCGCGGTGGCGGCCAGCGCGCTGGTGCGCAAGCCGACCATCGCGCTGAACGTGCCGGAAGGCTCGGCCATGCTGCCCTCGCCCATGCTGGTGATGGGTTTGTCGGTGGAGGAAGAGGCGCGCCAGGCAGCGCAGTGGGCGCACGCGGAACATCCGCAGAGCAGCGCGCTGATCCTGACCGCCAACACGCCCTGGCAACGCCGCATCGCGTCCGCCTTCGAGGCGCAGTGGCAGCGCTTTGGCCTGCCGGTGACGATCATCGAACTGGGCGCACTCAACGGTACGCTGAGCCTGACCGAACTGAGCGAGCTGCGGCCACGGGTGCAGGCGGAAAATCCCGGCGTACTGCTGTCCGCACTGGATACCGACCAGACCCGCCAGCTGCGCGCGGCCCTGCTCGATCCCTACACGCCCGGCGGCGGGATTGCCGCCAGCGCGGTGGCCAACAACGGCCAGGCCAAGACCAGCGATCTGCCGATCTATGGGACTTCGGCGCTGAATCCGGGCGGCAGCTTTGGCGCGCAGGAGCTGAACGGGGTGCGTCTGCTGGACCTGCCCTGGCAGCTGCAGCCGGACCATGCGGCCGTAATGAGCTATCCCCATCCATCGCCCTCGCCGGAACGCAAACATGGTGCGGCCGACCTGGAGCGGCTGTATGCGCTGGGTATCGACGCTTACCGGGTGGCCAAGGAAATCGCTCACCATCCGGCAGGACAGTTCCAGCTGGATGGGGTGACGGGCAGGCTCAGCATCCAGTTCGGCAACGGCCCGTCCAGCTTTGAACGCACCGAACAGCCCGCCATTTACCGCGACGGCCAGCCACGGCCGGTTTCCATTCCGTGAGGCCGCCATGCCTTCCACCGAGCAGCAGCGCCTGGGCAAGCTGGGCGAGGACCGGGCGCTGGCCCATCTGAGCAGCCAGGGCCTGGTGCTGGTGGAGCGTAATTTCCTGTGCAAGATGGGCGAGATCGACCTGATCATGCGCGACAAGGCCCACCTGGTGTTCGTGGAAGTGCGGCGACGCGCCAGCCGCAGCTTTGGCGGGGCGGCGGCCAGTATCACGCCGACCAAGCAGCAGCGCCTGATCCGCGCCGCGCAGTACTATCTGCTGCGCCTGCCCAAGCCGCCGCCATGCCGCTTCGACGTGGTCGCCATCGACGGCGGCGAGCTGCGCTGGCTGCAAAATGTGCTGGAGTTGTAAGCATATTTAACAGAGCTTGTCCGGCCCGGCTGGCGACTGCACTATAATCTGCACACTATGACTACTAATCAACGCATCCTGGCGCACTTCCACGAAAGTGCCGAAACCAAAATCCAGTCCGCCACCGTGCTCGAGCCGCATATCGCACAGGCGATCGATATGATGTTTTCCGCATTGTCCAACGGCAACAAGATTCTGGCCTGCGGCAATGGCGGTTCGGCAGCCGATTCCCAGCACTTTGCGGCGGAACTGGTGGGCCGCTTTGAACGCGAGCGCTTCCCGCTGCCAGCCATTTCGCTGAGCACGGATACCTCGATCCTGACGGCGGTGGCCAACGATTACAGCTACCGCGAAATTTTCTCCAAGCAGGTGCAAGCGCTCGGCCAGGCCGGCGACGTCCTGCTGGCGATTTCCACCTCGGGCAACTCGGCCAATGTGATGGCGGCGATTGAGGCGGCGCTGGAGCGCGAAATGCGCGTGGTAGCGCTGACCGGCAAAGGCGGCGGCGCCATCGGCAAGATGCTGACCGACGCCGACGTGCACATCTGCGTGCCGGCCGACCGTACCGCCCGCATCCAGGAAGTCCACCTGGTGACCATTCACTGCATTTGCGACGGCATCGACGTCGCCCTGTTCGGAGGAGATGTGCATGAGTAAATTGCAACGTCCGCTGATGCTGAGCCTGTTGTTCGCAGCGCTGGCGGGCAGCCTGTCGGGCTGCTTTGCTGTGGTAGCAGGCGGCGCCGTCACCGGCACCCTGGCAGCGGCCGACCGCCGCACCCTGGGCGCGCAGACGGAAGACAAGGCCATCGAGGTCAAGAGCGAAGTGAACCTGCCGAAAGTAGTGGGCGATGCCGGCCACGTCAACGTCAACTCTTTCAACCGCCGCGCCCTGATCACGGGCGAAGTGCGTGATGAGGCGATGAAGCAGGCGGTGGAAAACGAAGTGCGCGGCATCCAGGGCGTGCTCTCGGTCAGCAATGAACTGGAAATCGCCGGTCCTTCCAGCTATACCTCGCGTTCCAACGATGCGCTGCTGACCACCAAGGTCAAGGCCAGCCTGGTGGATACCAAGGACATTTCGGCCAACTCCTTCAAGGTCACCACCGAGCGCGGCGCGGTCTACCTGATGGGCCGTGTGACCCAGCGCGAAGGCCAGGTCGCCGCCGACGTGGCGCGCGGCGTGAATGGCGTGAACAAGGTCGTCAAGATCTTCGAATACATCACCGAAGACGAATGGCGCTCCTACCAGCCGAAGCCGAGCACCACCCAGGCCGCAAATTGATGTGAGGGCGGGCAGCTTGCCGAAGAGCGGTCTATAATGGATTTCTCTTTATTGAACTGCCTCGCCTGACGTTATCATGACTGCAACTGCCTCTTCCAAAGCCTGGGTCAAGCCAGTTCTGGCTGCCGTGATTATTGCGGCACTGGGCGCCGGCGCCTATGTTTCGCTGAACGAGAAACAAAGCGCGCCGCCGGTCACCTTCCTCAGCATCAAGGGTGAGAAGATCACGCCGGAAAGCCTGCGCGGCAAGGTCGTGATGGTGAATTTCTGGGCCACGTCCTGCACCACCTGCGTGGGCGAGATGCCGAAGATGGTCGACACCTACAACAAGTTCAAGGCACAAGGCCTGGAATTCGTGGCGGTGGCGATGAGCTATGACGCGCCCAACTACGTGATGAACTATGCGGAAACGCGCCAGCTGCCCTTCAAGGTGGCGCTGGACGTGAGCGGCGAAGCGGCCAAGGCCTATGGCAACGTCAACATGACCCCGACCACCTTCGTGATCGACAAAGACGGCAAGATCCTCAAGCGCTACCTGGGCGAGCCGGATTTCCCGGCCCTGCACAAGCTGCTGGAGAAAACCCTGCAGGGTTGATCCTAGAACCCGGCCTGCAGCGAGAGGTAGACGCCGTGCTGCTTGGTCGGGTTGAAAATCGTGATATCCCCCAGTTCGGCGTAGGCCAGGGTGACCGAGACATTGCGGTTCGGGAACCAGGCGACAAAGGCGTCGTAATAATCCTTTTCATGGTCCACGCCCAGATTATGCGGCTTGCGGCGGTATTCCACGCCGCCGGCGATCTTGCGCGTGAACAGGTAGGCCACCGAGGCCTCGGGCATCAGGCGGCTCGAGTCGCCCTGGTCGCCGCCGAAACCTAGAATCCCCATCTGATTAGCCCGCGTGGCGCGCAAAGTGCCATTCACCAGCAGGCTCTGCTCGAACAGGATCTTGGTGGCGGAGATATAGTAGTCGTAGCCGGTGTCATCCTTGGCGCCCAGCTGCTTGACATTGGTGATGCCCAGCGCGCCCAGTCCGCCAATGCCCTGGTTGCGCTTGTACATTGCGCCGATGGCGATCTGCGGCATCCAGCTGTCCTGGTCGTAGACGGCATTGCCGGCCAGCTTGTACTTCAGGCCCAGGATGTTCTGCTTGATGCGCAGCTGGTTGAGCGGAGCCAGGTGGCCCTTGAACTCCTGTTGGGCAAAGGAGAGCTCCAGGCGGTCTTCGATGCCGACGGCGATGCCGTAGGTGTCCAGCGAATAGTCCTGGGTGTTGACGTAGGTGTAATGGGCGTTGGCTCCCCAGCCGTCGCGGCTACCATAGCCGGTGATCAGGGCCCAGGGCGTGATGCCGCCGCCGCCCGCGCCTTCCAGCTGGCTGACGCCGCCGGTGGCGATGAACTTGCCCAGCTCGGGCATGGTGGGTGCGGGGTCGCGCGCGGTGACGATGTCGCCATGCATGGGCGCCAGCTTGGCGATCAGCTTGTTGGAGTAGCGGGTCGGGACGTTGTTCTGCTCCATGGCGATCTGCAGATCCTCGGCCAGGGCGTTGAACATCTTGTCGCTGATCTTGAGATCCTGGTGCACCGACTTCATGTCGCGCACGGGGCCGACGCCTTCCATGGCCTTGTCGTGGTATTTGCCGGTGTACTTGCAGGGGCCGCCGGAAAATTCGCAGAACTGCTCCTGCAGGCGCTGGTTGATTTGCGGGATATCGAAGTCGGCGAAGTTGTCCTTGATACGGGGATCCGCCAGCACCAGGGTGAGGAAGGAATCGACGATCTTCTTGATGCCTTCCTTGCCGCCCAGGCCCTGGTAAGTGGAGTCTTCCGTGTAGGGTGTCTGTGCCAGGGCCAGCGAAGATGCCAGCCCAAGTCCTGCCACTGCCAACTTGAATCGCGTCGTCATCTTGATCTCCCGCAGAAAAATGCCGGATTTCAATGTACCACGCGAGCCCTGGATTTATTTCGGATACAACACCATTTGCGTGCAACGGAACAACGCTATGGTCTTGCCAGTCGCCTTGTTGGCCACGGTGGCGTCCCAGACCTGGGTGGTGCGGCCGGCATGCACCAGCTTGGCGGTGGCGGTGATGGCGCCTTCGCGCGCCGTGCCCAGGTGGTTGGACTTGAGCTCGATGGTGGTGAAGTTATTGGCGCCATCCGGCAGGTGGGAGAAGCAGGCATAGCCGGACACGGTGTCGGCCAGGGTCACCACGGTGCCGGCATGCAGGAAGCCGTTGGGCGCCAGGTGATGGGGCTTGATCTGCAGTTCGCCGGTCAGCTCGCCTTCCGTGACGGCAGTGATCTCGATGCCCAGCAGGTCAGGCAGGGTGCCCTTGCCAAAGTTATTGAAGTATTCCAGCGTGAATTTATTGGTGTCCATGGCGGCTGTCTCGTTTCTGTTTTGAAGTTGCAACCGCAATCATAACAAATTATCTGGCGGGGTCGAACCACAGGGAGGCGTCGGACAGCGGGGTTTCCTTGGGCAGGAGCGGGTTTTGCAGATGGATGATGCGGCGCTGCCTGAGCTTGATCAGCTCGATGGCCTTGCTGTTGTAGCGCTTGAAGAGCTGGTCGAAGCTGCCGTCGTGCAGCATCAGGCGCAGGCCGGCTTCGATACGGCTCTTCAGGGCCAGGTCTTTCTTGTTGAAAAAGAAGTAGTAGGGCCAGGGGTAGTAGAGCAGCAGGTTGTTTTCGATCGCCAGGTTGGGCACTTCCTTGTGGAACAACTCGTATTCGGCCAGGATCTCGCCCACGCCGCGGGGAAACAGATCGAAGCGGCTGAGCGCGGTCATCTTGAACAGATTGTCGTAGTTGGCGGTGACCACGCGGATGCCGTTGGCCTGGTAGACCAGCACGTCGCCCCAGCCGATGCCCTGGCCGACCGTGAGGTGGCGCAGGTCGTCCAGAGTCTGCACGCGGTCGACTTTTCCCTGGGCGCCGGCGGCGATCAGGGCGACGCGGTAACCCAGCAGGCCTTTGCGCAGGGGAACGCGGATGGGCAGGAATTCCTGCTCCTTTTCCACCGAGGTGGAACTCCAGGCGATATTGATGGAGTGGCCGCTTTTCAGTTCAAACAGGTAGCGCGCCTCGTTCATGCTGTCGTGGAAGGGGCGCAGCTCGAACGGGCCGTATTCGGGCGTGGTCTTTTCCAGCGCGGTGCGCAGCACTTCCAGCAGGTCGCGGAAGCGGACGTCGTTGGCGGTGCCGCTGTAGGGGTAGATCACCTGGAGCGTGCCGCCCCATGCCGCCAGCGGGCACAAGGACAAGCAACACCAAAGCAAACAAGCCCGCAACATAGTTCCTCGAAGACTCATGCCCACTGTATGGGAATTTTATCCCTTGCAAGAAGATACTGGTTTGCACGAGAGAAAGGTTTGCTGCCAAAGAAGCCTTTGTGTGCTGAAAAGGGCGAGGGGTGTGGCGAGGTGATCACCAAATGCTTGCGCGCGTCGATGAAAGCGCGCTTGGAGATGGCGTAGCTGCCCCACAGAATGAAAACCAGGCCTTCGCGCTGTTCAGACAGCTGGCGGATGGCGCTGTCGGTAAAGGTTTCCCAGCCCTGCTGAGCGTGCGAGCCAGCCTGGCGGGCGCGCACCGTCAATACGCTGTTGAGCAGGAAGACGCCCTGCCCGGCCCAGTCGGACAGGTCGGTGCGGCTACGCTGCAGGCCGAGGTCGTTGTGCAGCTCCTGGAAGATGTTCTGCAGGCTGGGCTGGGGGCGGTTGCCGTCCGGGACAGAGAAGCAGAAGCCCATGGCTGCGCCGGGCGTGTGGTAGGGATCCTGGCCGAGGATGACCACCTTGACCGCCTCGAAAGGCGTCAGGTCGAAGGCGCGGAAGATGTATTTACCGGGCGGGCAGCACTGGCCAGCCGCATATTCCGCCCGCACGAAGGAGGTCAGCTGCTCCCAGTAGGGTTGTTCGAACTCTCCCTGCAATTGCAGTTTCCAGGACTCTTCAATGCGAACGCTCATATCTCACTCAAGGACTTATTGCATGTAAAGTATCATAAATTTCAATAAAAATACTTACCAGGAGAATGCATGGAGACTTTGCAGCGCGATGTGAACGAGCAGGATGCCGTGGGCCTGCTGCAGGCTTTGCGGCATGGCGATATCAGCTCGGAGCAGCTGGTGCGCCGGCATCTGGACCGGCTGGCGCAAACCCAGCCACAGACCAACGCTGCCACCAGCATTTTCCATGACCAGGCCCTGGCCCAGGCGCGCCAGCTGGACGCGGACGGGGACAAGAACCTGCCGCTGTTTGGCCTGCCCATCAGCGTCAAGGAAACCTTCGGCCTGGCCGGACAGGAAGTCACGGCCGGCTCGCTGCGCATGACGCCCGAGCCGCACCAGGAGGATGCCGAGATCGTGCGGCGGCTGAAGGCGGCCGGCGCCATCGTCATTGCGCGCAGCAATATCCCGGAATTCGCCATGACGGCGGAGTCCAGCAATCCGCGCTTTGGCCGCACCAATAATCCGCTCGATCCCAGCAGGGTGGCAGGCGGCTCGACCGGCGGCGAAGGCGCGCTGGTGGGTTCGGGCGCGTCGGTATTCGGGGTGGGCTCGGATATTCTCGGCTCGATCCGGATTCCGGCGGCGTTTTGCGGGATTGTCGGCTTCAAACCCCATTCGCAGGCGGTGAACCTGCGCGGCACCTGGCCGACCGTGACGGGCAATACGCGGCCTTGGCTGGGGCTGGGTCCGCTGACGCGCAGCGTGCGCGACGCCGAGCTGGTCTACAACGTGATTGCCGACCAGCCGGTGCCGGCGCTGGCGGACGGTCCGGGACGGCTGGTGATTCCGGACGGTTTTCCGCTGGAGCTGCGCCAGTCCTGCATCGGCGATGCGCTGGCGGCTGCCAAGCAGGCTTTGCTGGATGCACAATACCAGCGCGAGGCACGCGATTTCAGCGATATCGGCTCACTGTTCCTGCGCATTCCCAAGCTGATCCTGGACGATTTCTACGGCGACTGGCAGCGCCTGCTGTCCTCGCCGCAGGCGGGGCGCTTCTCCACGCTGAAGGAGCTGTTTGCGCAGCTGCGCGGCAAGCCCACCATCGACAGCGGCCTGCTGCGCTGGCTGCTGATCGCGCCGCTGCTGAAGCCGCGCAGCTCGGCGGCGGTCAAGGAAATCGCCGGGCAGTTCACGCGCGCCCGCAGCCACTACCACGGCCTGCTGGGCAAGGACGGCGTGCTGGTGCTGCCGACCCTGGGCCTGCTGGCGCCCAAGCACGGCAAGATGAACGCGCTGTCGCTGAAACCGGGCATCAACGGTCTGTTCACCGCACATACGATGGGCAATTATCTGGATCTGCCGGCCATCGCGATTCCGGCCTGGAAGTTCCGCGACCCGGAAACCGGCTTGCCGCCCAGCATTTCCGTGCTGTGCGCGCCGGGCAGCGAGGCGCAATTATTTGCTGCGGCGCGCCGGATCGAGGCAGCCTTGAATTAGCCAATTTCACCGCCGGTATCCCACCTCCGAGGGGAGCCTGAATGCGATAAACGGGCTAGACTGATCAGCAAAGCTTCAAATCAAGCAATGGTAGCAATAGTAACAATCTATTTGTTTAGAAAAATCGATTGATTTAAATTATTGGCACAGCAGCGTTTGCGAACAGACAAGGAGATCACAATGAGCAGCGAATCCAAATGCCCTTTCCACCAAGGCGCCCGCAGCACCCCCGCCATGCAGTCGAATGCCCACTGGTGGCCGAAACAGCTGAACCTGGCCATCCTGCACCAGCATGCGCCCGCGTCCAACCCGATGGACCCGGGATTTGACTACGCCGCCGCGTTCAAGAAGCTGGATTTTGCCGGCCTGAAGCGCGACCTGGCCGCGCTGATGACCGACTCGCAGGACTGGTGGCCGGCCGACTGGGGCCACTACGGCGGCCTGTTCATCCGCATGGCCTGGCACAGCGCGGGCACCTACCGCACGGCGGACGGGCGCGGCGGCGCGGGCACCGGCAACCAGCGCTTTGCGCCGCTGAACAGCTGGCCGGACAACGGCAACCTGGACAAGGCGCGCCGCCTGCTGTGGCCAATCAAGCAGAAGTACGGCAACGCCATTTCCTGGGCAGATCTGATCATTTTGACGGGCAACGTGGCAATGGAAACCATGGGCTTCAAGACCTTTGGTTTTGGCGGCGGCCGGGAAGACATCTGGGCGCCGGAAGAAGATATTTTCTGGGGCGCCGAGCAGGAATGGCTGGCCACCAGCGACAAGCCCAACAGCCGTTACAGCGGCGACCGCGAGCTGGCCAATCCGCTGGCCGCTGTGCAGATGGGTCTGATCTATGTGAATCCGCAGGGCCCGGACGGTGTTCCCGATCCTGTGGCTTCCGGCCGCGACGTGCGCGACACCTTTGCCCGCATGGCCATGGACGACTATGAAACGGTGGCCCTGGTGGCGGGCGGCCATACCTTCGGCAAGATGCACGGCGCGGGCGATCCGGCCCTGGTCGGCCCCGAACCGGAAGCCGCGCCGATCGAAGCGATGGGCCTGGGCTGGGCCAACCGTTACGGCAGCGGCGTGGGTGGCGACACCACCACCGCCGGCTTCGAGGGCGCCTGGAAACCCAACCCGACCCGCTGGGATATGGGTTATTTCAAAGTGCTGTTCAAGTACGAATGGGAGCAGGTGCACAGCCCCGCCGGTGCGATCCAGTGGCAGGCCAAAGACGTGGCGCCGGAAGACATGATCCCGGATGCGCATGATCCATCCAAAAAGCATGCGCCGCAGATGACCACGGCCGACCTGTCGCTGCGCTTCGATCCTGCGTATGAAAAAATCGCGCGCCATTTCCTCGCCCATCCGGACGAATTTGCCGATGCCTACGCCCGCGCCTGGTTCAAGCTGACCCACCGCGACATGGGCCCGAAAGTGCGCTACCTGGGACCGGAAGTGCCGGCCGAGGAGCTGCTCTGGCAGGATCCGCTGCCCGCCGCGAGCCATCCGCCGATCGATGCCAAGGATGAGGCGGCGCTGAAGGCGCACATCCTGTCGACCGGACTGAGCGTGAGCGAGCTGGTGGCGACCGCCTGGGCAGCCGCGTCGAGCTTCCGCGGTTCGGACAAGCGCGGCGGCGCCAATGGCGCACGCATCCGCCTGGCGCCGCAAAAGGATTGGGAAGTCAACCAGCCGGCCCAGCTGACCAAGGTGCTGAGCACGCTGGCGGAAGTGCAGCAGAGCTTCAACACGGCCGGTCCCGGCAACAAGCAGGTGTCGCTGGCCGACCTGATCGTCCTGGGCGGCAATGCGGCAGTGGAAGCGGCAGCCAAGGCGGCCGGGCATACGCTGCAGCTGCCGTTCAGTGCCGGCCGCACTGACGCCAAGGCCGAGCAGACCGACGCCGCTTCGTTTGCGCCGCTGGAGCCGCTGGCGGATGGCTTCCGCAACTATCGTCCCAAGGCTTATTCGGTGTCGCCGGAAGAGATGCTGCTCGACAAAGCGCAGCTGCTGACCCTGAGCGCGCCGGAAATGACGGTGCTGGTGGGCGGCCTGCGGGTGCTGGGCGCCAACTACAACGGCAGCAAGGATGGCGTGCTGACCCAGCGCGTTGGCCAGCTCAGCAACGACTTCTTCGTCAACCTGGTGGACATGTCGACCGCATGGAAGCCGACCGGCGAGAACGCCTATGAAGGGCGCGACCGTAAAACTGGCGCGGTGAAGTGGACCGCCACCCGGGCCGACCTGGTATTCGGCGCCAACTCGCAGCTGCGTGCGATTGCCGAGGTCTATGCGCAGAACGACAACGGCGCCAAGTTCGTGCGCGACTTTGCCGCCGCCTGGACCAAGGTGATGAACCTGGACCGCTTTGACCTGAAGAAATAAGGGCGAAATAAAAACCGGGGTCAGTACCGGCAATCGGACACGAGCCCAGCCTTAGCGTAATGCAATGGCTGGGCTCGTGTCCGATTGCCGGTACTGACCCCGGTTTGGGCTTATACGCCTGCCAGCGGTTCCAACACGCCGTGGGCTTGCTGGTCGGCGTGGTAGGACGAGCGCACCATGGCGCCCACGGCGGCGTGCTTGAAGCCCATTTTGTAAGCTTCTTCCTCGAACATCTTGAAGACGTCCGGATGCACGTAGCGGCGCACCGGCAGGTGGCTGTTGGACGGCGCCAGGTACTGGCCGATGGTCAGCATGTCGATGTCGTGCTCGCGCATGTCGCGCATCACCTGCAGGATTTCTTCGTCGGTCTCGCCCAAGCCGACCATGATGCCGGACTTGGTCTTGACGTTCGGGTACATGGCCTTGAAGTCTTTCAGCAGCTTGAGCGAGTGCATGTAGTCGGAACCCGGACGGGCTTCCTTGTACAGGCGCGGCACGGTTTCCAGGTTGTGGTTCATCACGTCCGGCAGGCCGTCGGCGAAGATGTCCAGGGCCTTTTGCAGGCGGCCCCGGAAGTCGGGCACCAGCACTTCCACCGTGGTCTGCGGCGACAGTTCGCGGGTCTTCTGGATGCACTCGACGAAGTGGGCGGCGCCGCCGTCACGCAGGTCGTCGCGGTCCACCGAGGTGACCACCACGTAGTTCAGGCGCAGCTTGGCGATGGTGTTGGCCAGGTTCTGCGGCTCTTCCTTGTCCAGCGGGTCCGGACGGCCATGGCCGACGTCGCAGAACGGGCAGCGGCGGGTGCACTTGTCGCCCATGATCATGAAGGTGGCGGTGCCCTTGCCGAAGCATTCGCCGATGTTCGGGCAGCTGGCTTCTTCGCACACGGTCACCAGCTTGTTCTCGCGCAGGATGTCCTTGATTTCGTAGAAGCGGCTGGAGGCCGAAGCGCCCTTGACGCGAATCCACTCCGGCTTTTTCAGACGCTCCACCTGTTCGACCGGCACGATCTTGATCGGGATGCGCGAGGTCTTGCTGGCGCCTTTCTGCTTTTCGCTCGGGTTGTAAGCTGGGCTGGAAGTGGTTTCAGAAGTCATGGCTGCTGGCCCTCGCTAGAGGGCTGGTTAGTTGATACGGGTACTGCCAGTAATTGCGTCAGTTCTTCGGCCAGGGCCTGCTGCACGCCGGCCAAAGGCGCTTCGACGCCCACGGTGCGCATGTCGACCGTTTCCAGGCCGGCATAGCCGCAGGGGTTAATCCAGGAGAACGGGACCAGGTCCATCGCCACATTCAGCGACAGTCCATGGTAAGTGCAACCGTTGCCGCGCACTTTCAAGCCGAGGGCGGCGATCTTGGCGCCTTTTTTCGGGCCGCCGGCCATGTAGATGCCGGGCGCGCCTTCGACGCGCTCACCGACGAGATTATACGCTGCCAGCACATTGATGATCGCCTGCTCGATCTTGTGGACAAACTGGCGGGCATACAGCTTGCCGCCGGGCTTGTTGCGGCGCAGGTCCATCAGCAGGTAGATCACCACCTGTCCGGGGCCGTGATAGGTCACTTCACCGCCGCGGTCGGTCTGCACGCAGGGGATGGCGTTGGCGCCCGCCAGCAGGTGGCCGCGGTCGGCGCCCAGGCCCAGGGTATAGACGGGCGGATGCTCGACGATCCACAGCTCGTCGCGGGTATCGGCCGTGCGCGCGTCGGTGAAGGCGCGCATGGCGGCGAAAGTCGGCTCGTATTCGGCTTTACCGAGGTGGCGGATCAGCGCCGTTTCGGTGGGGAAATCGGACATGGTCAGTCAAAGGTGGCTGGTTTCGTCTTGAAACCTGAACCTCGACATTATAAAGCAGGCCGCAAAATGAGGCTTCAAGCGGCCTGCACGGGGGAAATTACGCTGGCTGGTGGAAGGCCAGCCACTGCTGCACGGTGGGGCGCTGGAACTGGGCGTTGGCGTAGGCTGCCACTTTTTCAGGCACCGGCTCGCCGGTGGTGATCAGGCGCTGCAGCATCATGGCCAGGTCGAGATCGGCTACGCACCACTTGTCGAACAGATACGGGCCCTGGATCAGGCGTTCGGCGGCGGCAACCAGCTTGGCGGCGGCAGTCTGAGCGGCTTCCGACAGGGGCGCATACGGTTTCTGGAAGAACACCATTTCCGTGTCGCGCTCGGCGCGCAGGGGCTGGAAATCGCTGCGGATCCAGGCTTGCAACTGGCGGGCGCGGGCGCGGTCCTGGGAGTTTTTCGGGTACAGGGCCGGGTATTCGTTGGCCGGAAGCAGTTCTTCCAGATATTCCTGAATCGCGGTGGATTCCGTCAGGACGAAATCGCCATGCACCAGGGCCGGGACGCGCGCCGTCATGCTGAGGTCGCGGAAGGCGGGGACGCGGGCGGCGCCGGCTTCCAGGTCCAGGGTCTTGAGGCCGAAGTCGAGCTGCTTTTCCTTCATGGCGACAAAAGTGGACATGGCCCAGGGGCTGGCAAACAGACTATCGACGTACAGCGTGAAGTTCATGGCGGGCTCCAGTGCGTTGTTGTTGAGATTTATTCACATGGTAACGCTGGAGAAAATGCTGACAAAACGATATATTTTCGCTGTTATTGATAATTTTATTCACAGAAGACGCCATGACCGACAGCCGCCGCCTGCCTAATTTTTCCGCACTGCGCGCCTTTGAGGCGGCGGCGCGGCACCAGAACTTTTCGCGCGCGGCGGAGGAGCTGCACCTGACCCACGGCGCCATCAGCCACCAGGTGCGGGCGCTGGAGGAGGAGCTGGGGCGCGAGCTGTTCATGCGCAATGGCCGCCATGTGGCGATCACGGCCGATGGGCTGAAGTTTGCCCAGTTTTTAGGCAAGACCTTTGCCGATATCGCCGCCGCCGCCGATGCCTTGCGCAGCACCGGACCGAATCTCAGCCGGCTGACGATTTCTTCGGTGCCTTCGTTCGCGGCGCGCTGGCTGGCGCCAAGGCTGGGGCATTTCATCGAACGCCATCCGCATATTGAGGTGGCGCTGCAGTCCAGCGGGCAGCTGCAGGATCTGGCGCGCGATGGGGTGGATGTGGGGATCCGCTTTGGCCGGGGGCAGTATCCGGGGCTGCTGGTGCAGCGTTTGATGGGTGATATCTATTATCCGGTAGTGAGTCCTCGCTATCGCGCAGGACAGCTGCCAGTCACGCCACAGGATTTACGGCATCACACGCTGCTGCGTTCGGACGAGCCGTGGGCGCCGTGGTTCCGGGCGGCCGGGCTGCATATGCCGGAGCCTTCCGGCGGGGTGATGTTCGAGGATTTGTCGCTGCTGATCCGATCGGCCGTGGACGGCAACGGCGTGGCGCTGGTGCGCGATGTGGTGGTGGCGCAGGAGATCGCCAGCGGCCAGCTGGTGCGCCTGTTCGATGTCGCGATTCCCTGCCCGGACGAGTATTTCTTCGTCACGCCGCCGGTTTCGGCCAGCAAACCGCAAGTGCTGGCCTTCCGCGACTGGCTGCTGGCGGAGGTGGCCGACTTCCAGCGCCAGCATCAGTGAAAGCTGGCAAGACGATATAATTTTGTTCTTATTACAAACATCACAATGCCCGTCATGGACCGCCTCGAAGCCCTCAACCAGCACCTGTTCCTATCGATTAACAGCGACAGCAGCGCGCCAGCCTGGCTGGTGCAGCTCGCCATCGGCCTGGGGGATTACCTGATCTACCTGATTCCGCTCTTGCTGGTGGGACTGTGGCTGCGGGGCGATACGGCGCAGCGCAGTGTGGCGCTCAAGGCTTGCCTGGTGGCGCTGCTGGGCGTAGCGGCCAACCAGCTGATCGCAGTAGTTTGGCCGCATCCGCGGCCCTTCATGATCGGGCTGGGCCACACGTGGATTCCCCATGCTGCGGACTCATCGTTCCCCAGCGACCACATGACAGTGTTTGCCGGTATCGGCCTGACCCTGCTATTCGATGGCCTGAGCGGATGGGGCAGCGCTACCCTGCTGTGCGGGCTGGCGGTGGCGTGGGCACGGGTATTTCTGGGCGTGCATTTTCCGCTGGATATGGTGGGTGCGGTGGCCGTGGCCGCGCTGATCTACCTGCTCGCCGCGCCGCTGTGGCGTAAGGCGGGCAGCGCCTGTGTCCAGCTGGCGGAAGCGCTGTACCGCCGGCTGCTGGCGGGCCCGATTGCGGCAGGCTGGCTGCCGCGCTGATTACATGACGATCTTGACCATCGGGTGGCCGGACAGCTCCGAATACAGGGCGTCCAGCTGTTCGCGGCTGGTGGCGCGCACGATCACGGTCAGGCCGGTGTAGTTGCCTTTGGCCGATGGACGGGCTTCCATTTTGCCTTCATGGAAATCCGGGTCGTGCTTGATCACCACTTCCAGAATGGTCGCGGCAAATGCGTCATGGGTCGGGCCCATCACCTTGATCGGGAAGTCGCTCGGGTATTCGATGAGGGACTTATCGGGTGGGATTTCTGGGAGCGCCATATTCATTCCTATACAAAAAAGAAAAACCGGAGGCGCCGATTTTGGCGTCCCCGGCCTCTATTGTAGCGGTTTAGGACTGGGTCAGTTGCGGCACAGGCGTCTGGCCGGACAAGCGCTGCAGCCGGGCCAGGGCCGATTCATTGCTTAGCGCAGGCTGGCTGACCGATTTGCGGATGGTGTCCAGCTCGGCGGCCTGGTCGAGCGGGCGCTGGCCGATATCGTTGACGATGCGCTGGCCGGCCGCTTCGTTGCTGATGGCCTCTGCACGGCGGGTCAGCGCGCCCAGGGCGCTGGAGTTGCCGCGCATGCCGGACAAGCCGGCCAGTTCGCTCTGGCGCTGGGCGCGCATGTCCTGCAGATCCTTTTGCGCCCTGGCGGTGGCCAGGGCCTGCATGGCTTTGCGGGCGGCGGCGTCGAATTCCGACAGCTGCTTGGACAGCGCATCGACAATAGTCTGCAGCTCGTCCATGTACTGGCGGGCGTCGGCTTCTTCCTGCATTTCCTGGGGAAGGCGGGCTTTGTTGGCTTCCAGCTCGTCGCAGAACAGGGTGATGGTGGACTCGGAAATCTTGCCATCGGTGAGGCGCTGGGCCAGGGTGCCGGCGGCCTGTTCATCGGTGGCGATCAGCTGGCGCAGCTTGACCACGTCCTGCTGTTCCTTGTCGAAGGCGGCGCGGGCGGCGGCGAGTTTTTGCGCCGCACTGCGCAGGTTGTCGGCCAGACGGTCGCGGTCGGCTTCCGTGGCGGTCTCCGGATCGAAGTTGGCGATCGCTTCGGACACGCGGTCGCCCAGGGCGCCAAAGTGCTTGGAGATCAGGCGCGCGGTCAAGCCCCAGCCGTTCGAGTTGCTCATGTTGGTCTTCCTTTCGTTAAATGAGGATCGTTTATTGGATGGCGATCCGTTCCAGGTCCAGCGGAATGCCGACCACAAAGTCGACATGGATACTGCGTTTTGATGCATCGCCATTGACGCTGTGGACAAGCTCGGTGCTTATCAACAGGTACTCCTGGCCGCCGCCGCGCAAGGCGCGCACGTAGGGCATGTAGTACAGCTGCTGGCGCAGGCCCAGCTTGCCCTGGGCGTCGTCGAGGCGGACTTCGCTGCCTTCGAAGGGCGGGATGAATTCCGTCTGCGGATCGCCGGCGTCGCGCCAGTAGTCGAGGCCGTGGTCGTGGCCGAACACGTTGTCGAGGTCGGCGTTGTCCAGCAGGCCTTCCATCTGCGAGCGCCACAGGGTGTAGCTGCGGTCGCCCAGGCCGTAGCCCTGGCTGCCCGTGAAGGTGTCCTGGTCTTCGGCCGTTTCCGGAATCACGCGGGCCAGCTGGGTGCAGTACAGCACCTCGGTCACCTCGCCCTGCGGGTCGCGGTAGACCTGGAGGAATTTTTCGTCGGCCTCGGTGTCGCCGGTCGCCAGGTAGTAGCGGAACAGGCCGCCGGACTGGCGCAGCTGCAGCTGGGACACGGCGAGGATGCGGATCTCGCTGGCGTCCGGCGGCGTGATCAGCGAGCCATCGGCGGCGGCGCGGATCAGCGGCGACTGCTGCAGGCTGACCAGGCTGCCGATGCGGGCGCCCAGGGGCAGGCCGGTATCGACCCGCTCCGGCTCACGCGAGATATTGGCGCGCAGGTATTGCACGGCTTGATTCCAGCCCATTTCAGTTCCTTTCAAATGAATAATGTGCAGCGCTGGCGGCGCGGATGCGGCGCACTTTCCAGACCATGTAGACCACCAGCCAGACCAGGCCGCTCATCAGCGCCAGCCAGAAGAACACGCGCAACACCGTGGCGGCGAAGGAAGGCTTGGGAGCAGGAACCGGCACGGGCGTCATGGCGGCGGCGGCAACCGGGGCGGTGGAGCCGTCGGCATTGACCGTGGCGCCAGGATTGGCAGCAGGTGCGGCGGGATAGCCCTGGCCGTAAGGCGGGTAGGACATCTGGGTCTGCTGGCTCATGGCGCGGCCCAGCATGAAACCGACCACGCCCGACATCAGGCCGCTACTGTGCTGTTGCACGATAATGGGCTGCGGCAGCTGCTGTGGATAAGCAGGCTGGTTATGCACAGGCATCGGCGCCGACTGTGGTGCGCGGCTGGCGCTGTCGTTCAGCGGCGGCGGTGCGGACGCGGCGGCGCGGCGGGCGTCCAGCGTCTTCAGGGCGTTGGCCTGGGCGGCGTTCTGCGCCATGTCGCGCGAGGAGGCCGAGCTGCTGCGCGGGTCCGTCTGCGGGGCAGCGGCCTTGCCGAAGGAACCAGGACCGCTACTGCGTGCAGTGCTGGGCGGCGCGCTCGGCGCAGGCAAGCTTTTCTGCGATGAGAAACCGCTCCGCATCGACGAGGGTGTGCCAAAATGGCTGGCAGGACGCGCCTGCACCGGCCCTTGAAGGCTGAACGCCAGCGCGACCACCAGTAACCACGCTATACCAGTTGACTTCATGATGACATTCCGCAAAGAGTTGAGTGGATGTCAGCATAGCTGTCCAAAAAATTAACTTCATCGGTAAAAAAAGGTGGGCTTCACCATGACGCGCAAATACATGGACATGAATCAGCACGACGCCTTGTACAAGGTGGCGCGCAGCTATCCGGGCGGGATCGATGCGCTGGCGCAGCAGCTGGAAATCTCGGCGAACGTGCTGCGCAATAAGCTGGCGCCGTCGATTGCCTCGCACTATCCCTCGTTTGAAGAAGTCTCGGCGATTGTGCATTTGTGCCAGCAGGCAGGCGTGCCGGATGCGCATCTGCCGCTGCATGCGCTGCTGACGCGGCATGGCATGGCGGCGTTTGTGGTGCCGATTCCAGAGCACATCAGCGATGACGATCTGTCGCAGACGGTGTGCAAGGTGATGAGCCAGGTGGGCGCCGTGGCGGAGGCGGTGTCGACCGCGCTGCTGGATGGGAAGGTGACAGCGGCGGAAGCCGACCTGATCGAGCGCGAATTCCAGGGCGCCCTGTCGGCGCTGGGCGAATGGCGCGAGCGCCTGCGTATCAAGGCGGCGGAGGGCAAGTGATGTCTGAAGGCTTTACCTGCCAGGCCCTGCCTTTCGAAAGCATTCACAATCTGCGCGATCTGGGCGGCCTGCCCGCTGCCGATGGGCGGCGCGTGCGGTTTGGCCGTTTGTTCCGCAGTGCGAATCCGGGCGGGGCGGGAGCGGGCGATATGGCGCGGCTGCTGGAGCTGGGGCTGGAGGTAGTGGTGGACTTCCGTTCGTCGGATGAAAAGTCGGCGGAGGAAAATGGCTTTGCGGCAGCCTTCAACTGGCAGGCGCTGCCGGTGCTGGAAGGCAGTATGGGCTTGAAGGAGCTGGTGCCTTTGCTGGCGCGCTCGACGCCGCAGGAGGTGGAAGGCTTTATGCGCAAGGCCTATGGCGAATTTCCGACCAGGCATAGTGAGGCGTTTGCCGCGTTCATGCGCCAGGCCGAGGCGGGCAAGACGATGCTGTTTCACTGCACTACCGGCAAGGACCGCACGGGATTTGCGGCCTTGCTGCTGCTGGCTGCCTTGGGCGTGCCGCAGGAGACGATTCTGGCCAACTATCTGGAGTCGAATCACTGGAACCAGCGGCTGATTCAGGCATATCTGGCGCGCTTTGCCCAGCATGGGGTGAAGGCGGAACTGGCGCTGCCGCTGCTGGAGGTACAGGCGAGTTATCTGCAGGCTTCGCTGGCGGTGATCGGGCAGGAGTGGGGCAGCGTGGCGCACTATGTAAAACAGGCGCTGGGGGTGGATCCGCAGCGCCTGCAAGCACACTACCTGGAGTAAGCCGGCTTAGCGCTGGTCCTGCTGTTTCTTCTCGCGTTCGTCCTTGTGCTTCTCGGCGTTATCGCGGCGCTGCTGTTCGCGGGCCTGATTGGCTTGTTGCTGCGGCTGTTGCGCTTGCTGCGCCTGCTGTTGTGATTGCCACTGCGCGTGCTGTTGCTGCTCACGCTGCTCACGGTCACGACGCTCACGCTCGAACTGTTGTTGCTGCGCTTGCTGCTGGGCTTGTTGAGCTTGCTGCTGCGCCTGCTGTTGCTGGGCTTGCTGCAGTGCCTGCTGCTGATTACGCTGCTGCTGGTCGCGCAGCTCGCGGTCACGGCGCTCGCGCTCGGCCTGTAGCTGCTGGTTTTGTTGCTGCTGCTGGGTCTGCTGCTGTTGTTGCGCGCGAAGCTGCTGTTGCTGGAATTGCTGTTGCTGTGCCTGTTGCTGCGCTTGCTGCTGGGCCTGCTGTTGTTGCAGCTGCTGCTGTTGCTGCTGCTGTTGCGTCTGCTGTTGCACCTGCTGGTTACGCTGCTGCTCGCGCTCGCGGCGGTCGCGTTCCCAGCGGTCGGCTTCCTGCTCGCGCACCTGGCTGTTGGCCGGCTGGCCGGCGCCACGCCATTGCGGCTGCTGCGCATAGTTCGGCTGAGGCTGCGAGGGCGCCGTGATCACGCGGCCCGGCTGCTGGGCGGTCTGCTGCTGTTGCTGCTGCGGACGGTCTTCCCATTCGCGGCGGCCCACCTGGCGAACGCGCGTGCCTGCAGGCGGGGGCGGCGCGGCCACCACCGCGGCAGCGTTGACCTGGGCAGGCGGCAAGCTGGTACGCGGCACCTGGTTCACGGGAATCGTATGGCGGCCCTCAAACTGGTCGCGCGGCACCACCGTCACGCCGTCGTGATGGTCATGATCGCGGTAGTCGCGATGGTCGGGCACGCGGCCGTTGTGGGTCCACACCAGGCGGCGCTCGTAATCCGGCGACACGCGATAGGCGGGCACATAGGTGTCGCGCGGCGACAATGGGAACCAGCCGGTCGCAGGGGCGCGGCCACGGTTATTGAAGACCACCGTCAGGTTGCTGCCCCCGACCCAGCCCACCAGCGCGGGCGACCACACGGGACGGCCGACCACACGGCCCGGCGCCCAGCACCAGCGGCTGTTGACCAGCACCCAGCGGCCATAGTGCGAAGGCGCATAGCCCCAGGGGGCGTTGTCGACCCAGGTCCAGCCCCAAGGATTGACCCAGATCCAGCGGCCATCGCGATAGGGCGCCCAGTCAACCGCCACCACGCGCGGATACCAGACCGGGCCATAGTCGGCGGTGGTGGTCCAGCTGCCGTACTGGTCCAGCTCTTCGTAACCGGTCACTTCCGGCGGGATGTAGCGGGTGGCGATGGCGGAGTCGGCCTGGCGGTCGCGGGTCAGGGCCCAGTCATCGAAGTAATCGCGCGAAGCCAGGCCGGTGCGCACGTCTTCCACGCCGACGTCGGCGCGGCGGCCGTTGTTCAGCACCAGGCTGGAACCGGCGCCGTCCACGCGGCCGCTGCCAGAGAGCATGCTCACCGTGGTGGTGTCGGCAATGCGCTCGGCGTCGATGCGCACTTCGCCTGGCTCGATCATGGTGACGCGGCCTTGCGGTGTACTCAGCTCAAAGTTGCGCAGCAGTTCGGGATCCTTGACGCGCACGATCACGCTGCCGTAGTTGAGGCGCATGCGCAGGACGTCGTCGTCCAGGTCGATCACTTCCAGGTCGGAGTCGCCATCCACCCGCACGGCGGTCGAGCCGACGCGGAATTCGGTGCGCGCGCCGCGCGTCGTGGTGACGTGATTGTCGCTGGTCACAGGCCAGTTGAGGATGGCGGCAGCCGGTTCTTCGCCGCCCAGCACGGTAACCTGGCCCTGCACGCTGGAAATGCGCCCCACGGCCGATGGCGCGTCCTGGGCCAGGGCGGCCAGACTCATGCTGCTCAAGGCGGCAAGGACGAACGAATGCAATACTTTGCGGCTCATGGCTGCGCTCCTCTCTTTATTTTTCATTTAACGCCGCCGGCTACTTTCGGACTACGCCCGTTACAAATAATTGCATTTTTTTATCGTCAGGCGGTGGCGCCGCCGCGCTTGACGAAGAACAGCGCGGTGCCGACCGCCATCAGCAGGCCGCCGAACACGCGGTTCTGCTTTTTGACGGCGCCGGCGTCGCGGAAGAAACGCTGCATGGACGAGGCCAGGAAGGCGTAGCTGTGCATCACCATCATGTCGATGGTGCACATGGTGACGGCGAGGATCAGCAGCTGCGGCACCAGCGGCGCAGCGGGCGTGATGAACTGGGGCAGCACCGCCACCATGAAGATGATGCCCTTGGGATTGGTGGCATTGGTCAGGAAGCCGGTCAGCATGCGCTTGCGCAGCGAAGGCAGCTGCACCGCAGCGGTCTGTTCCGCGCTGATAGCGACCTTGGCGCGCCATTGGCTGAAGCCGAGATAAATCAGGTAGAGCGCGCCCACGGTCTTGACCACGCTGAAGGCCAGCTCGGAGGCCAGCAGCAGCGAGCCGACGCCGGCGCCCGCGACCACCAGCACCAGCAGCAGGCCGATCTGCAAGCCGAGAATGGTGGCGCTGGTCTTGCGCACGCCAAAGGACAGGCCGTGCGACATCGACAGCACGGCGCCCGAGCCGGGCGAAATGGCGATCAGGCAGGCGGCAATGACAAAAGTGATCCAGGTAGCGAAGCTCATGCTGTTATCTCATCGGTTGGTGGCGGCTTGTTCCATTGTAGCTGTCCTGGGTTAAGATTGCCGCTCTAGCATTTTTAGCAAGGAGCAAGCACATGGCGGGCACCAGCCTCTTGGCACTGATCGATGACATCGCCAGCATCCTCGACGACGTGGCCCTGATGAGCAAGATGGCGGCGCAGAAAACCGCAGGCGTACTGGGCGACGACCTGGCCCTGAACGCCCAGCAGGTCGCGGGCGTGCGCGCCGAGCGCGAGCTGCCGGTGGTGTGGGCGGTGGCCAAGGGTTCCTTGCGCAACAAGGCGATCCTGGTGCCGGCGGCGCTGGCCATCAGCGCGTTGGCGCCATGGGGGATTACGCCGCTGCTGATGGTGGGCGGTGCTTATCTGTGCTTTGAAGGGTTTGAGAAGATCGCCCACAGCCTGCTGCACCAGGCCGATGACGATACGCATACGCAGGAGCTGGCGGCCGCGCTGAGCCAGCCGAATGTGGATCTGGCGGCGCTGGAGCAGGACAAGATCAAGGGCGCCATCCGCACCGATTTCATTTTGTCGGCAGAGATTATCGTGATCGCGCTGGGCACGGTGGCGGATGCGCCCTTCGCCCAGCAGGTGACGGTGGTGACGGGCATTGCCTTGGCGATGACGGCGGGCGTATATGGCATCGTGGCCGGGATCGTGAAGATGGATGATGCCGGGCTCTACCTGAGCCAGCGCGGCGGCCGCGTGGTGCGGGCGGTGGGTGCGATGCTGCTGGCGGCCGCGCCCAAGCTGATGAAGCTGCTGTCGGTGGTGGGGACTGCGGCCATGTTCATGGTCGGCGGCAGCATCCTGCTGCACGGCCTGCCGGGCGCGCACGAGATCGTCCACCACGCCACCGAGGCCGCAGCTGCGGTCGCCATGGCCGGTCCGCTGCTGGCCTTCATCCTGCCGGGAGTGCTCGACATCGTCGCCGGCGTGGTCACCGGCGCGCTGGCGCTGGGCTTGGTAAGCCTGGCCGGCAAGATCTGGACGCGGCTCAAACCGAGCGCTTAAGCGATCAAATATTCGCGCGCCATGGCGCGGGCGCGGTGCAGGCGGCTTTTGATGGCGGCGCTGCTCTGGCCGAGCTGCGCGGCGATTTCGCCGATGCTCATTTCAGCAAAGTCGCGCAGCAGCACCACTTGCAGGTAGTCGGCGGGCAGCGATTCCAGGGCGCGGATCACTTCCTGGCGCAGGGCGGCTGTGTCCTGGCTGGCCAGCCATGCTTCGGCGCGGGCGTCGTCCCAGGGATCGAACTTCAGCGCCGCGCGCGCCAGGCGGTGGCACTCGCGTTTGACGATCTGGAACAGCCAGCCGGAGAAGGCCGCCACCACGCGGACCGAGGAAAGCTTGCGCGACAAAATCAGCAGGGCTTCCTGTACCGCATCGTCGACGTCGCCAATCAGGCAGTTGCGCTGGGCATAGCGGCGGATGTCGGGCTGGCACAGCCGCAAAAGCTGCGCCAGCGCCGCCGGATCGCCGCGGTGGGCGGCGTCCAGCACCGGCAGATGTTGTTCAGCTAAACTCATGCAATCCTTATTTTCCCGCTTTGTCGAGACGGCAGCCCACCATGGCGCAGGCCGGACAGAAACCGAACAGGCCGGACGCCACAATCCCCGCCGCCGATGCGGCCAGCAGCAAGCCCCAGGCGCCGCCCACCAGCTTGAGCCCGGCCACAATCGCGATCAGGCCGATGATCACGCGCACGATACGTTCCCAGCTTGGCACATTTTTAACATAAAACATTTTGCTCTCCTTGAAAGGCTCGAGGACATCCCCCGCAGCCACTAAGAGGCGGACCCGGCGCATTTGGATTCGCGGCGGCGCAAATATTTTTTGCCTGTCCCCGCTTTAGCCGTTAGGCTTACGCATTGATTCCTCTTTCGCGACCGCCATGGCAGCCCATCCGCCTCTGCTCGATCAGCACCTCTGCTTCAAGCTGTACAGCACCTCCCTGAAAATGACCCAGCTGTACAAGCCCATGCTGTCGGCCCTGAACCTGACGTATCCGCAATACCTGGTGATGGTGGTGCTGTGGGAGCAGGAAGGCCTGGGCATCAAGGACGTGGCGCAGCGCCTGCAGCAGGATTCCGGCTCGATCACGCCGCTGGTCAAGCGGCTGGAGGCGGAAGGCTACGTGGTGCGCAGCCGCGATCCCAATGACGAGCGCAACCGCGTGCTGACCCTGACCCAGGCGGGCAAGGATCTGCGCGCCGAAGGCGTGCGCATCAGCAAAGCCATCGCCCATGCCTGCAATATCAGCCATGAAGACCTGATGCAGATGGCGGGCAGCCTGGACCGCCTGAACCAGACCCTCGGCGAGTAAAAACACAGCACTGCTACAAAGCAGTACAAAAATTAGATTGCGCACTAATTATTTGTGCGCTATATTACTTCCCATGCGGTGCAGCGATCTGCACCGTTTTTTCAGATCAAACACTTTATACGCTAACTAATCGCAACCGTGGAGAAAATCATGAAATTCAATTCGATCAAGAACGCCCTGCTGGTTTCCGCTCTGCTGGCTGGCGGCGCCATTGTGCCTGCCTACGCTGCCGCCCCGTCCGACACCACCGTGGTGCTGGTGCACGGCGCCTTTGCCGACGGTTCCAGCTGGGAGCGTGTGATCCCCCTGCTGCAAGCCAAGGGCCTGAAAGTGGTGGCGGTGCAGAATCCGCTGACCTCGCTGGCCGACGACGTCGCCGCCACCAAGCGCGTGATCGATGCGCAAACCGGCAAGGTGGTGCTGGTGGGCCACTCCTGGGGCGGCACCGTGATCACCGAAGCGGGCACGGACGACAAGGTCAAGGCGCTGGTCTACGTGGCCGCCTTCGCACCGAACGAGGGCGAAGCCACCGCCACCCAGGGCAAGGACTATCCTGTGCCACCTGGCATCGCCACCCTGCAGGCTGACAAGGCGGGCTACCTGTCGCTGCCGGACGCTTCCGTCGCGGCCAACTTCGCCCAGGACATGTCCGCCGCCGATGCGCGCCTGATCGCCGCCACCCAGGGCCCGATCAACAGCAAGGCTTTCGGCGAGACCACCACCGTGGCGGCCTGGAAGAACAAGCCGAACTACTACATCGTGGCCGCGAAGGACCGCATGATCGATCCGAACCTGGAACGCGCCTACGCCGCCAAGCTGCACGCCGCCACCACCACGCTGGCCACCAGCCACGTGCCGATGGTGTCGCAGCCGAAGCAGGTGGCCGAAGTGATCCTGGCCGCCGTCGCCAGGCAGTAAGCGGCTAGCAAGCGGATAGTGTTTGGGCCTTGCACTGTCCGCTGAACTTCCTTGCCAAGGTGGGGTATTGATAGGAGAATTCCCAGCAATATCCCCGCTTGTCTTCTGATAAGGAAGTGATGAAGCCTCTCGGCATCAAAGCCAAAGTCGCCCTCGCCACCAGCGTTACGTCGATCCTGATGATCGCGCTGGTGACCGTGGTGCAGATGCAGCGCATGCGCGACGATTTCACCAAGGTTCTGTTCACGCAGCAAACTGCGCTGATCAACCGCACCGCCGAGGAACTGGACGACAAGCTGCTGATGCTGCTCGATATCATCAAGGTCTCGGCGCGCAATCAGCCGCCCGAGGTCGCCGCTTCGCCCGCGCAGCTGCGCGAGTATTACCGCGACCGCGCCGTGCTGGCCCTGTTCGACGACGTGCTGGTGCTAAGCCGCGAAGGCAAGATCATCGCCGACCTGCCCGAACTGCCGGGCCGCGCCGGCATCGACGCGCACGACCGCGCCTATTTCCAGAAGGTGATGCAGACCCGCCAGGCCACCATCACCGAACCGCTGATCGGCCGCGCCAACAAGCAGCCCATCGTACAGATGGTGGCGCCGGTGCTGGACCAGCATGGCGAAGTGGTGTGCGTGCTGGTCGGCGTGCTGCGCCTGTACAAGGACAATCTGCTGGGCCACCTGCGTACCGCCAAGGTCGGCCGCACCGGCTACTACTTTGCCCTGACCCGCAGCGAAGTGCCGCTGTACGTGCTGTATCCCGACGTGGCGCGCCTGCTGCAGCCGCGCGTGGCGCATGCCAATCCGGCCGTCACGCGCGCCATTAGCGACGGATTCGAGGGCACGGTGATCAGCACCAACAGCAACGGCCTGCGCGCGCTGAACAGCTTCAAGACGCTGAAGTCGGTGGACTGGGTGCTGGCCGCCTCGCTGCCGGTGGAAGAAGCCTTTGAACCCTTTGACGGCGTGCTGTACCGCCTGCTGCTGTGGAGCGTGCTGGCCTCGATCCTGGCCGCCGCGCTGATCGGCTGGCTGACCCTGCGCCTGATGGCGCCGCTGATCCGCCTGCGCGACACCATGGTCGCGCTGCGCAGCGACAGCAGCCAGTTCACGCCGCTGCCCGTTTCCGCAGAAGACGAAGTGGGTCAGCTGACGCAAGCCTTCAATGGCATGATGCATGAGCGGCTGGCCGCCGACGCGCGCCTGCAGAGCCTGATTTCGGAAGTGGAAGCGCGCGCGGTGGAGCTGGAGCGCGAGCGCGACAATGCCCAGGCCGCCAACCGCGCCAAGAGCGAGTTCGTGGCCAATATGAGCCACGAGATCCGCACGCCCATGAACGCCGTGCTGGGCATGGTCTACCTGCTGGCCAACACGCCGCTGTCGGCGCAGCAGCGCAAGTACCTGAACATGGTGCGGGTGTCGGGCCAGTCGCTGCTGGGCATCCTCAACGACGTGCTGGACTTTTCCAAGATCGAGGCGCGCCGCATGGAGCTGTCGCCAGTGGACTTCGACCTGGACGACACCCTGAATTCGCTGGCCACCACCATGACCATGAACGCGGGCGAGAAGGAGCTGGAGCTGGCCATCGCCGCCGATCCCGCCATCCCGCGCCTGCTGCACGGCGACGCCATGCGCCTGCAGCAGATCCTGGTCAACCTGGCCGGCAACGCCGTCAAGTTCACCGAGCAGGGCGAGGTGGTGGTCAAGGTCGAGCTGGAAAGCCGGCAGGACCAGCGCGTGGTGCTGCGCTTTGAAGTGCGCGACACCGGCATCGGCATCACCGAGCAGCAGCAGGCGCAGCTGTTCAGCGCCTTTTCGCAGGGCGACCAGAGCATCACGCGGCGCTTTGGCGGCACCGGACTGGGCCTGGCCATCACCCGCCGCCTGATCGAGCTGATGGGCGGCCAGATCGCCGTCGACAGCGCGCCGGGCGCGGGCAGCCGCTTCTGGTTCAGCCTGCCGTTTGAAGTGCTGGCCGAGCAGCCCGCGCGCCAGCGCCAGCCCGACCTCGGCCCGCTGCGCCTGCTGGTGGTGGACGACAACCGCACCAGCCGCGAGCTGGTGGCGCGCCTGATCCGCGCCTGGGGCTGGCAAGCCGATGCGGCCGAAGCCGGTCCCGCCGCGCTGGAACGCTTCCGCGCCAGCCAGGACGAGGGCCGCCCTTACGACGTGGTGCTGGCCGACTGGCACCTGGACCACATCGCCCGCGACATCCGCGCCGCCGCCGGGCAGAAGCAGCCCATCGTGGTGATGGTAAACGCCTTTGCGCGCGACCAGCTGGAGCAGATTTCCAGCGCGCCGGAAGCGGACGTGGTGCTGGTCAAGCCAATCACCAGCTCCAATCTGTTCGACGCCCTGCACCAGGCGCTGGTGGTGCAGGCTGACGGCGCCACGCCGGAATTGCCGGGTGCGCAGATGGCGGGCCGCCTGGCCGGACTGCATCTGCTGCTGGTGGAGGACAATCTGCTCAACCAGACCGTGGCGCGCGGCATCCTGGAACACGCCGGCGCGACGCTGGATGTGGTGGGCGATGGCCAGCAGGCGGTGGACTGCCTGCGCGCCGCCGCCGGCCGCTACGACATCGTGCTGATGGACATGCAGATGCCGGTGATGGATGGCTTTACCGCCACCCGCCTGCTGCGCAGCGAACTGCACCTGGAACTGCCCATCATCGCCATGACGGCCGGTGTACTGGGTTCGGAGCGCAGCCGCGCGCTGGACGCCGGCATCACCGACTTCATCCCCAAGCCGATCGAGGTGGAGCAGATGATGGCGGTGCTGCAGCGCCACCGTCCGGCCGCAGAGCCAGCAGCAGCAGCGGCCCCGGCTGTATCAGCCATGCCCACCGGCGAGGCCAGCATCTTCAATATGGACAGCCTGATGCGCGTGATGGGCCGCGATCCCAAGGGACGCGCGGTGATGTTCAAGATGGTCCAGGGCGCCCTGGACGCGGGGATGGAGCCGGTCGACCAGGCCGGCATCGCCCTGCAGGAAGGGCGCCTGCGCGATGCGGCCAGCCTGTTCCACAGCCTGCGCGGCGCGGTGGGCGTGCTGGGCGCCAAGCGCCTGATCCAGGCCACCCTCGACGCGGAAGACGCCATCCACGCCCAGCGCGAACACGAGCTGGAGCAGCGCTACCTGGCGGTCAAGGCGGAACTGGAGCAAACCCTGGCCCAGGCGCGCGCCTGGCTGGAGCGGGAGCAGTCCTGAAACGATAGTGAGAATAATTCGCATTTACATTTTGTATCAGTTTGTTTACAATTGCTGCCAAAGCTCACCCCTTCTTTGGCATAGCCGGACGTAAACCCCGTTGTTTTGCGCAGCCAGCCATCAATCTTTTTTGAAAACTGGCCATGATTAAAAGTCGCAAACACACCCATTCCCGCTTCAACCAGACCATGAGCGCGGCATTCGCCGCCATGCTGCTGCCGGTCGCCGCGCACGCAGCAAGTAGCGCCGATGGCGACGCCGTCACCGTGCCCGATATGGCCGGTCCGGTGCAGGAAGTGAAGATCGAAGGCGCGCGCGCCAACGACTTCAAAGCCGACCACGCCTCCTCGCCCAAGTACACCGAAAAGCTGGTCGACACCGCCCAGTCGCTGTCCGTCATCAAGAAGGAACTGATCGACCAGCAAGGCGCCGTGACCCTGAGCGAAGCGCTGCGCAACACCCCCGGCGTGGGCGCCTTCTTCCTGGGCGAGAACGGCAGCACCAATACCGGCGACGCCATCTATATGCGCGGCTTCGACACCTCCAGCAGCATCTTCGTCGATGGCGTGCGCGACGTCGGTTCGATCTCGCGCGACACCTTCAACATAGAACAGATCGACGTGCTGAAAGGCCCGGCCGGCACCGACAACGGCCGCAGCGCGCCGACCGGCTCGGTCAACCTGGTGTCCAAGCAGCCGGTCCTGCGCGACCAGTACAGCGGCAGCATCACCGGCGGCAGCGGCCAGAAAAAACGCGCCACCGCCGACATCAACAGCGTGATCGACAATGCCTCCGGCACCGCCTTCCGCCTCAACCTGCTGGACCAGGACAGCGGCGCACCGGGCCGCGACGTGGTCAAGAACAAGCGCTGGGCCGTGGCGCCCGAGCTGGCCTTCGGCCTGAACACCGCCACCCGCATCTACCTGGACTTCCTGCACGTGAAGCAGAACAACACCCCGGACGGCGGCGTGCTGACCATCGGCCTGCCTGGCTATACCTCGCCGGACCCCACCCGTCCGTTCCTGAGCAATGCCCAGCCGGTCGATCCGCACAATTTCTACGGCTCGTCCAAGGACTTCGACAACGTCAAGGCCGATATGTTCACCGCGCGCGTGGAGCATGACTTCGCCAACGGCGCGCGCCTGCAGAACACCACCCGCTACGGCAAGACCACCGAACTGTACCTGCTGACCTCGTTCACCGCCACCGCCGCCAACCTGCCCACCAAGACCGTATATGCGGGCAGCGATCCGAACGGCTGGACCCTGAAGCGCACCAACCTCAACTTCAAGGACCAGCTAAACGAGATCGTCACCAACCAGAGCACGCTGACCTTCGACTTCCTCACCGGCGCGGCGCGCCACACCATGGTCACCGGCCTGGAGCTGAGCAACGAGAAGCAGACCAACTACACCTGGGCCGCCACCAACAACACCGCGCTGCCGGACGTGAACATCTACCATCCGGATCCGTACGCAGCAGTCAACCTGACTTACGCCCGCAACGGCGCCTTTGCCAACGGCAGCACCAGCACCGAGAGCGTGTATGCCTTCGACACCGTCAAGTTCGGCGATGACTGGATCATCAATGGCGGCGTGCGTGTCGACCACTACAACACCACCTTCAACGGCGTGACCCTGCAGGCTGCCGCCACGCCGCAGCCGCTGCCGGTCGGCACGCCGATCCCGGCCTCGCTGGACCTGTCGGACAATCTGTTCAACGGCAAGCTGTCGGTGCTGTACAAGCCGACCAAGGACAGCAGCGTGTACGGCGTGGTGGCCACCTCGAAAGCGCCGCCGGGCAATAACAACTTCGCCCTGAGCACTTCGGCCAACAGCGCCGCCAATCCCAAGTACGATCCGCAGGTGACCACCACCACCGAGTTCGGCAGCAAGTGGGATCTGCTGCAGCAAAAGCTGTCGCTGTCGGCCGCCGTCTACCGTACCGAAGTGAAGAACGATATCGAGCAGGATCCGATCGACCTGCAGTACTACCAGACCGGCAAGAAACGCGTGCAGGGTATCGAGCTGGGCATCACGGGCGAGATCAAGCGCAACTGGCTGATCAGCGCCGGCTATGCCCACATGAACACCAGCGTCGAGTCCGGCAAGATCGCCACCGCCAGCGGCGACAACCAGCTGACCTACACGCCGAAAGACAGCTTTACTGCCTGGACCTCCTACACTCTGCCGATGGGCCTGCAACTGGGCGGCGGCGTGCGCTACTCCGGCAAGCTGCTGCGCGGCACCGACGGCGCCATCGGCACCCCGGCCTATGCCGACGCCTACTGGGTGGCGGACGCGATGGCGAGCTACAGCATCAACAATCACGTCGATCTGCGCCTGAACGTGTACAACCTGACGGACAAGCAGTACATCGCCGCCATCAACAAGTCGGGCTACCGCTATACCCCGGGCGCGCCGCGTTCGGCCGCGCTGACCGCCAACATCAAGTTCTGAACCGGAAGCCCGCCATGATGCTGCACATTCCAAATGTCCTCACCCGCGAACAGGTGGCGTCCATGCGCCGCCGCATGGAGCAGGGCGAGTGGGTGGATGGGCGCGCCACGGTGGGCGAGCAGGGCGCCCAGGTCAAGCAGAACCGGCAGCTGGCGGTGGGTTCGCCGCTGGCGCTGGAACTGGGCGCGGAAGTGCTGGCGGCGCTGGAGCGGCAGCCGCTGTTCTTTGCCGCCGCGCTGCCCAAGCAGACCATTCCGCCGCAGTTCAACCGCTATGCGGGCGGCGAGCATTACGGCGACCACGTCGATGGCGCGCTGCGCCGTCTGCCGCAGGGCGGCTGGCTGCGCACCGATGTCTCCACCACCCTGTTCCTGTGCGATCCGGAAGATTACGAGGGTGGCGAGCTGGTGGTGACGGATGCCTATGGCACCCACGAAGTCAAGCTGCCGGCGGGCGACATGATCGTCTACCCGTCCACCAGCATCCACCACGTGGCGCCGGTCACGCGCGGCGAGCGGATCTGCTCTTTCTTCTGGACCCAGAGCATGGTGCGCGAAGATGCGCGGCGCGGCATGCTGCTGGAGCTGGACCAGACCATCCAGAGCCTGCGCGCACGCCTGGGCGACTGCGAAGAAACCGTCAACCTGACCGGCCATTACCACAACCTGCTGCGCCAGTGGGCCGAGGTCTGATCAGGAACCGCTCTTCAGCACCGCGTAAGCCACCGACAGCAAACGCGAACTGAGCTTGATGTTGCCGCGCTCGGCAGCATCCAGCGACACCTCAAAACGGATGTGCTCATCCACCAGGCGGAAGTTGATCACGCTGCCCGCCTGCAAACCCCCACTCGTATCCGTCACGCTCAGCACGCCCGCCAGCTGGGCGGCCCGCAGCAGCGGCCCCGCGCGCGCCGTCTGCTCCGCTGCCACAAACAGCAGTTGCAGCCCGGCCGGACCATCGCCCTCATGCAGCACCCGCACAAATACCGGATGGCCGTTGATATTGCGCCCCTGCGCGACGCGGTTCAGTTCAGCGGCAATGTCGTCCGCACCCAGCACGCCCACCGTCAGCGGCGCGCTGGCATCCTGCGGCAGGCTGGGCGTGAATTCCACGTAGCCGAGAAACTTGAACAGGAAGGCCGCCTTGACGCCGCGCTCGATACTCAGCCCGCCCGTCTGCGCGTACGCCGGCGCGCTTCCCACCAGCCACAGCTGCAGGATCAACAAACACTGGCACAGCTGGGCGGGATGCAGAAAGCGCATGGTCAGAACCGCTTGCTCAGCTTGAGGGCGGCATTGCGCTGGAGTTCGCTGCGGCCGACGCCGCCAAATTCCACGTGGCGCGAGTGCAGCAGGTTCTGGCCCATCAGCGCCACATCGATGTCCGGGCGCGGCTTCCACAGCAGCTGCAGGTCCAGCTCGGAGTAGCCGGGCACGGCGGGGTTGGGCAGGCTGCTGGTGTGGCGCAGGGTGGCGTCCAGCTGCAGACGGTCGTTCAGGTCCAGCGCCGAGCGCAGCAGCCAATGACGGCTGGGATCGTTGGTGGCCAAGCCGCTGGTGCCGCTGGCGTCATGGCTGCCCGGCAGCAAGTCAGTCTGCACCCGCTGCAGCACCAGGCCGCCATCCAGACGCCAGATGCTGGCGGGCTGCCACATGCCCCACAGTTCCAGTCCGCGTCCGCTGCCTTCGCCCAGGTTGCTGAACAGGGAAGCGCTGCCGGGATGCGGCTCCAGGGTGCGCAGGCGGTCGTAGTCGTTGTAGTAGGCCGTCACCGAGTAGGACAGGCTGGGCAGGGGCTGGGCGCGGTAGCCCAGCTCCAGCACCTTGGCCACTTCGGACTGGAAATCCGGCCCGCCGGCCAGCGCGAAGAAGGGCTTGCCCGCGATGATGATGGGCACGGCCGGCGCGTAAAGGTCGCGGTCGATGCGCGAGGGCGCGCGCACGCTGCGGCTCAGGCTGGTCCACAGCAGCTGGCGCTCGTCCAGGTTCCAGGCCAGGCGCAGATTGGGCAGATACTCCGCGCCGGTATAGCTGTTGCGCTCGACCTTGAGGCCGGCGGTCAGCTTGAGCTGGGGCAGCAGGGCAATTTCGTCCTGGGCAAACACATTGCTCCAGTTGAGGCCCAGATCGCCCGGCAGGAAGCCGAAGGACGGCCCGTTGTCGACCTTGTCCCGGGCATGGCGGTAGCCCGCGCCCCAGATCACGTTCTGGCTTTGTCCAAGACGGAATCCGTGCTGCAGCTCCAGGTCCAGGGTGTCCAGCCGCTCCACGTAATGCAGCGGCTGGTTGCGCTCGGTGTGGTCGAGGATGACTTGCAGGCGCAGGTCGTCGCCATTGGCCAACTTGCGCGTCAGGCGGCCCTGCAGGTTGGCGCCGGCGATGTGGATCGGCACGGTGCCGAACTGGCCCAGGTCGCCTTCGTAGCCGTCGCCGGAAAATGTCGCCATGCCGCCGCTGTCCAGCGCCCAGTCGGCGCGGAAGCCGGCCTGCTGGCGGTGCCAGCCGGTGACGGTGTTCACGCCCGTTTCGGTCAAGGTATCGTCGGCGCCGGCATATTTGCCATACAGGCGGTAGTGGCCGCCGCCGGGCGCGGTGCCGCCCACGCGCAGCACGCCGTCGGCATCGTGCTCGCCCACGGCGGCGCTCATCAGCCCGCCCTGCGTATCGCCCGCCGTCTTGGTGATCACGTTGATGACGCCGTTGACGGCATTGGCGCCCCAGATGGTGGCGCCGGGGCCGCTGATGACTTCGATACGCTCGATGTCTTCCATCACCACGTCCTGGGCATCCCAGAACACGCCGGAAAACAGCGGGCTGTAGATGCTGCGGCCATCGATCATGACCAGCAGCTTGTTTTCAAACGGGCTGTTGAAGCCGCGCGCGGTGATGGCGTAGTTGCGCGCATCGACCTTGGCGACTTGCAGATTGGGCGCCAGCCGCAGGGCTTCGGGAATGGAACGGGCGCCGCTGCGGCGGATGTCGGCGGCGCTGATGATGTAAATGGCAGCCGGAACATTGCTGAGCCGCTCTTCCTGGCGCGAGACGGAAGTCACCACCACATTGCTCAGCTGTTCCAGCGAGAGATCGGCCAGCTCGCCATCCGGTGCCGCCGCTCGCGCTGCTTGCGGTGCGTACGCCGCCAGCAACAGTGTCATGCCAATTGTTTGACGCCACATAGCCGCCCCCCGGACTGTGCCCTGCGTGGAAACACCGCTGCCTCTGGCAGAAATTATACGTTCAGGGTCCGCACAAAGCCCGCACGATTAATTCCGCTGAACAATTTTGTGGCGGCGTGGCGTCAGTAGCAAAAGTGTACGCATTTGTATCAAACACCGCACCCGATACAAAAGCGCGCTAACTACATGGCTGGCGACATATGGCGGATACGCTGGGGGGTTCCAATGGAGCCATCGCAAAACGTTATTCAACAAAGGGAGTCCACCATGCACAACTTGTTTGACGCACCGCTCGCCCTGTTGGCCGGGGTCGCCACCATCGCCTCACCCTGCGTACTGCCGATCTTGCCCATTCTGCTGGGTACGGCCGTATCGCAAACCAGCCGCAGCCGTCCACTGTTTATCGTGCTCGGCTTTGTCGTCACCTTTGCCGCCTTCGGCATGCTGCTCGGCGTGGTATCGAGCGAACTGGATCTGGCGCACGACGCGCTGCGCGTGTTTGCCCTGGTGATGCTGGGCCTGTCCGGCCTGATGCAGCTGTGGCCGGCGCCCTATAAATGGCTGATGGCCAAGCTGGACGGCCCGCTGCAGCGCTTAGGTGCTATCAGCGCCAGTGGCGCCAACGCCGGCAACGGCGCCCTGGGTGGCCTGGTGCTGGGTGTTTCGCTGGGCGCCGTCTGGACGCCCTGCGCCGGTCCCGTGCTGGCTTCGATCCTCTCGCTGGTGGCCAAGGCCCAGGATCCGGCCTGGTCCGCCGCCCTGCTGCTGATGTATGCCCTGGGCGCCGGCGTGCCGATGCTGGCGATTGCTTACGGCGGCCAGTTCATGCGCACCCAGGTGCGCCAGGTGGCGCGCTACACCGGCCGCCTGCAGCAGGTGTTTGGCTTGCTGGTGCTGCTGACCGCTGTCGCGATTTATCTGCAATACGACGTCCTGGCTTATGCCTGGCTGACCAATTTGTCCCTGACCTCGAAAGGAATCTAAGATGAAAACCCTGATCAAATCCCTGGCCGCCGCTGGCGCCGTTGCAGCAACCCTGGCTTTTGGCATCGCCTCCGGCCAGTCCGGCCCCAGCGCGGTGAAGCCGGTGGCGGCGCCCAACTTTGCCGGCATCGACCATTGGCTCAACTCCGACCCGCTGACCATCCAGCAGCTGAAGGGCAAGGTGGTGCTGGTGGACTTCTGGACCTACACCTGCATCAACTGCATCCACACGCTGCCCTACGTGACCAGCTGGTACGACAAGTACAAGGACCAGGGCCTGGTGGTGGTGGGCGTGCATACGCCGGAATATCCCTTCGAGCGTAACACCAACAATGTGAAGGACGCCATCAAGCGCTTCAACATCCACTACCCGGTGGCGCAGGACAACCGCTACGCCACCTGGGAAGCGTACAGCAACCAGTACTGGCCCGCGTACTACCTGATCGACAAGAGCGGCAAGATCGTCTACACCCACTTCGGCGAAGGCGACTACGCCGAGACGGAAGCGACCATCAAACGCCTGCTGGCGCAACCGGGTTAATTCGTTCCCCATCCGCCCGCCAGGGCTTTGTACACGGCCACCAGCGAGGTGGCCGCTCCCGTTTGGGCCTGCGCCAGCTGGTCGCGCGCGGACAGCAGTTCGCGCTCGGCATCCAGCACGGTAAGGAAGTCGGTCGAGCCGACCGCGAAGCGCTCGCGCGCGATCATGGCCGCCTGCTCGGAGGAGCGGGCGGCTTCCCACAGCAGCTGCGCCTGACGCTGCGTGCGGGTGTAGCCGGCCAGCGCGCCTTCGGTTTCCTCCAGCGCGTTGAGCACCGTGCGTTCGTAGTTCACCAGCGCCGCTTCGTTGCGCGCATCGGCGGCGCTGATCTGGGCGCGGATGCGGCCGAAGTCGATCAGGTTCCAGGTCAGCTGCGCACCCAGGTTGTAGGCGTACGACGCGCCATCGTGCAGCGTGCCCCAGCTGGAAGCGTTCTGCCCCAGCGTGCCGCCCAGGGTGACGGTGGGGAACCAGGCGCCGCGTGCGACGCCCGCCTGCGCGGTGGCCGCTGCGGCCTGCGCCTCCGCCTGCAGGATGTCGGGACGGCGGCGCAGCAGCGTGGCGGGCGAGCCGATGCCGCCCAGGTCCACCGGCGCCAGTCCTGGCAAGGGGCGCGGCGGCGCCAGCTCGGCGTCCAGCGCCGTGGGCGGCAGGCCGCACAGCACGGCGAGGCGGTAGCGGCTGCGGATCAGGGCCGCATCCAGCGCGGGGATCTGCGCGGCGGTGGATTTGACCAGGGCGCGAGCGCGTTCGGTATCGAGCGCGGTGCCGCGTCCCACTTCTTCGCGCGCCTCCACCAGCTTGAGCGCTTCCTGCTGCGTTTCCAGCGACAGCACGGCCACGCGCAGGCGCTCCTGCAGGCCGCGCAGCTCGAAGTAGTTGCGCGCCACTTCGGCGCTGATGCTCAGCTGCGCCGCGTTGAGGCCCGCCTGGCCGGCCAGCACGCCCGCCACGGCCGCACGGCGCGCGTCGCTCAGGCGGCCGAACAGGTCGACCTCCCAGGCCACGTCGAAGCCCGCCGAGTAGACCTTGTTGGTCTGCGGGATGCCTGCATCGTTCTTGGCGCGGATACGCGCCGCGCCGACGTCCACGCCCACCGAAGGCAGCAAGTCAGCATCCGCTATGCGGTTCAGCGCGCGCGCTTCCTGCAGGCTGGCGGCGGCGGTGCGGATGTCGCTGTTGGCTTTCAGCGCGCGCTGCACCAGGGAGTCCAGCAACTCATCATGGAAGCCGTGCCAGAACTCGGCCGCCGGCTCCTGCGGCGAAGCGCCTTGTGCGTTGACGAATTCGTCCTGCGACGGCGGCTGGTAGCGCTGCACGGTTGGCGCATGCGTGCATGCCGCCAGCGCCAGCATCGTTGCAAGGCTGGGGATCAGGTAGCGGCTCATACGTCCCCCTTCTTCGGTGAGTCGGCATCGTCTATGCCCGGATGGAAGGGATGGGCCGAAGCCTCGATCTGCTCACGCAGTTCATGCGCGTGGGCGCGGCGCTTCTCGGTGCTCTTGCGCAGCAGCGTATAGAACACCGGCGTCAGGAAGATACCGAACACCGTCACACCCACCATGCCGGAGAACACGGCGACACCCATGGCGCGGCGCATCTCGCTGCCCGCGCCGCTGCCGAGGATCAGCGGAATCACGCCGGCGCAGAAAGCGATCGACGTCATCAGGATCGGGCGCAGGCGCAGGCGGCAGGCTTCGATCACCGCTTCGCGCATCGGCTTGCCGCGTTCTTCCAGCTCCTTGGCGAATTCCACGATCAGGATGGCGTTCTTGCAGGCCAGGCCCACCAGCACCACCAGCGCCACCTGGGTGAAGATATTCAGGTCGCCGGTCTGGCCGAAAGGCGGGAAGTGCGACAGCCACACGCCGAACAGCGCCGACAGAATACACATCGGCACAATCATGATGATGGCCAGCGGCAGGCTCCAGCTTTCATACTGCGCCGTCAGCACCAGCACCACCAGCACCACGGACAGCACCAGCACGGCGGCCAGGGTCGGGATCTCGCTGTTCACCACCGGCAGGGTGACGTCGCGGGTCAGGCGGTCCTGGTAGGACAAGTCGGTCCATTCGTAGCTCATCCCGCGCGGCAGGGCTTTCACCATGCGCTCGATCTCCGCTTCCGCCTGGCCGCTGGAGAAGCCCGGCTTGGGCGCGCCGTTGATATCGGCCGAGGGGAAGCCGTTGTAGCGCGTCACCCGGGTGGGGCCGAAGGTGGGATTCACCGTCATCAGCGAACCCAGTGTCACCATCTCGCCCGCCTGGTTGCGCGTCTTGAGATTGGTGATGCTCTCGGCGCGCGAGCGGTAGGGCGCATCGGCCTGCACCACCACCTGGTAGGTCTTGCCGAAGCGGGTGAAGTCGTTCACGTACAGCGAACCGAGATTGATCTGCATGGTGTCGTAGATCGCCTGCAGCGGCACGCCCATCTGCTTGGCCTTGGTGCGGTCGACATCGGCAAACAGCTGCGGCACGTTGATGTCGTAGGTCGAATACGGCGTACCGATGCTGGACTTGGGATTGCCGTAGATCGGCCCCAGGATGCCCCACACGCTGCCGTACAGGACTTGCTCGCCCTGGCTGCTGCGGTCCTGCACCTGCAGCTTGAAGCCGCCCGCATTGCCCAGGCCATCGACGGCGGGCGGCGGCACCACGAACATGCGCGCGCCCTGGATCGCCTGGATCGCCCCATTCACCTTGCCGAGAATGGCGTCCTTGGACAGCGCGGCCGAGGTGCGTTCCTCGAATGGCGACAGGCCGAAGAATACAATGCCCTCGTTGGGCGCGGCGGAGAAACCGGCAATCGACAGGCCGGGGAAGCCGACCGAGTTGACGATGCCCGGCACCTTGAGCGCGATGTCGCTCATGTCGCGGATGACTTTTTCCGTACGCGCCAGCGTGGCGCCGGCCGGCAGCTGGGCGATGCCGATCAGGTACTGCTTGTCCGGCGCGGGCACAAAGCCGCTGGGGATGCGCGTGAACAGCAGGCCGGTGAGTACCAGCAGCACGGCATACACGCCCACCGCCATCGATTTGCGCTCCAGCAGTCCGGTGACGCCGCGGCTATAAGCCTTGCTGCGGCGCTGGAAGAAGCAGTTAAACCAATGGAAGAAGCGGCCGAACAGCTTGTCCATCACCTGCATCGCTTTATCCTTGGGCGCGTCGTGCGGGCGTAGCAGCAAGGCCGCCAGCGCAGGCGATAGCGTCAGCGAGTTGAAGGCCGAGATCACCGTGGAGATCGCGATGGTGGCCGCAAACTGCTTGTAGAACTGGCCGGACAGGCCGGGCACAAAGGTCAGCGGAATGAACACGGCGCACAGCACCAGCGCAATCGCGATGATCGGCCCGCTCACCTCCTGCATGGCGCGCACCGTTGCATCGTGCGGAGTAAAGCCATCCTGGATATTGCGCTCGACGTTTTCCACCACCACGATGGCGTCGTCCACCACGATACCGATGGCCAGCACCAGCCCGAACAAGGTCAGCGTGTTGATCGAGTAGCCCAGCAACAGCAACACGCCAAAGGTACCGATGATCGACACCGGCACCGCCAGCAGGGGAATGATGGACGCGCGCCAGGTCTGCAGGAAGATAATCACCACCAGCACCACCAGCAGCACGGCCTCCACCAGCGTGTGCACCACCTTCTCGATCGAGGTCTGCACAAAGCGCGTGGGGTCGTAGACGATGTCGTAGCTGACGCCCTTGGGGAAGTTGGCCTTGAGCCGCTCCATGGTCTTGCGCACATTGCTGGACAATTCCAGCGCATTCGATCCCGGCGCCTGGAAGATGGCGATGGCCGCCGCCTCCTTGTTGTTCAGCAGGCTGCGCAAGGCGAAGGAGTTGGCGCTCATCTCGACCCGGCCGATGTCCTTGACCCGCACCAGCGCGCCCGTGGCGGGGTCGCTGCGCACGATGATGTTGGCGAATTCCTCTTCCTTGATGAGACGCCCCTGCGCGTTCACGGCCAGCTCAAAGTCCGTGTCGCTCTGCGCGGGCGGCGAGCCCACCACGCCTGCCGCCACCTGGGTGTTTTGCTCGCGCACCGCCGCCACCACGTCGCTGGCCGTCATGCTGCGCGCGGCCAGGGCTTGCGGATTGAGCCAGATGCGCATGGCGTAGTCGCCGCCGCCGAACATCAGCACCGACCCCATTCCGGGGATACGCAGCAGGTCGTCGCGCACCTGCAGATTGGCGTAGTTGCGCAGGTAGAGCGCGTCGTGGCTGTTGTCCGGGCTGACCATGTGCACCACCATGGTCAGGTTGGGCGACTGCTTCTCGGTCGTTACGCCGATCTGGCGCACGATGTCGGGCAGGCGCGAAAGCGCGCGGTTGACGCGGTTCTGCACCGCCGTCTCGGCTTCCTCCGGCCGGGTGCCGATGCGGAA
>Ga0213872_10000293_pt1 | contig 42523 bp, 34 predicted proteins | sample VelepicomBERX_R2_FD_160071 | JGI IMG/M metagenome (GOLD analysis project Ga0213872, IMG submission 160071) | Rhizosphere microbial communities from Vellozia epidendroides in rupestrian grasslands, the National Park of Serra do Cipo, Brazil - RX_R2 | ecosystem: Host-associated > Plants > Roots >... | reverse complement strand
GTGGTTGCATCGTTCGAAAGCAGAGCTGTCACCACAACGCCCACGCCGTACAGCAAAGAGAACAATCGTCCGCAGGAATCCCGGGCCGCTGCAACCGCCTTTGCGGCAAGCCAGTCGAACAAACCCTGCCGCCTCGCCATTTCGGCGAGCAGCATCATTCCTATCAGAAAAAGATAGACGTCGGTTCCTTTCCTGACGGCTGCCGCTGCCTGTTCGCCGCTGAGCAGCCGAAAAACGAGAAGAAGCAAGGCGCCGAGGCAGGCCCAGATGAATTCCGGCCAACCTTTCGGCCGAATGAGGATGCCGAGGATTGTCAGTGCCGCGATAACCCAGATTCCGAAATGGCTCATCATTTTCCGTGCACATCGCCATTGTCCATGGTCCGTTTTCGGGCCCTGACGTAAGCCCGCCTACGTTATCTTCAATAGAAGTGCTGATTCTCGCGTCCGCCTCGCCTCGCCGGCACGAGCTCTTACTTGCAGCCGGCATTCCTCACCGGGTACAGCCCGCGTCAGTTTCTGAGGACGGATTACCCGGCGAAGCGCCGGTCGATTTCGTTCGCCGGCTGGCAAGTGAAAAGGCTCAGTCAATTCCGTGCAATCCCGGAGAAATTGTGCTCGGCGCGGACACCATAGTCTGTATAGATAACCAGGTGTTCGGAAAACCTGCCGATGACCAGGATGCCGTGCGTATGCTCCGATTGTTGTCTGGACGCCACCACTGGGTCCATACCGGCATCTGTCTTCGCTCAAAAAACCGCTCCATTGTGGACGTTTCGAGCACGAAAGTGAGGTTCACCCGGCTGACCGATGATGAAATTGCGGAGTACACTCGCAGTGGGGAGCCGCGCGATAAAGCCGGAGCCTATGCGATCCAGGGACTCGCGTCCAAATTCGTGACGCAGATCGAGGGCTGCTACCACAATGTTGTGGGTTTACCCGTCTCGCTTGTTTACCATCACCTGAAGGACCTATGAAGCTCTTTGTTGCCAGTGGCCTCGTGTTCGCTACGTCGCTCGTCGCTTCGGCCACGGAGCCGGAACAGCATGCCGCGTGGAAAGACCAGGGAGTCATCTATTTGGATCACTCGCTAAACGCGAGGTTGCACAGCGTGCCCGTTCAGGCTGTCCATTTGAGCGATGGTTTCTGGAGCGCCCGCCGCAAGGTAACCACGGAGCGGAGCCTGCCTACGCTTCTCGCGCTTTTAGAGGAACACGGTGTGGTGGACAATTTCCGCCGCTTGGACGGGCGGCCCGAAATCCCGCGTAAGGGTCCTCTGTACACGGATTCCGATCTCTACAAATGGATAGAAGCGGCCGCCTGGGCAATTGCCTCCAACGAAACCTCCGAAGCCGATAAGCAAATGCTTCGCGGCGATGTGGAGTCGCTGATCACTCACATTGTTGCCGCGCAAGAGCCCAGCGGCTACCTGAATACCTACTTCGTCGGCGACAAGGTGCACCTTCGGTTTACCGATCTGCCGCATTCCCATGAGGACTATTGTCTTGGCCATCTGATACAGGCCGGAATCGCGTATTACCGTGCCACCGGCAGCCGTCGCCTTCTTGATGCCAGCATCCGGTTTGCGGACTACGTGGTCGAGAATTTTGGCGCCACCAAGCGGCCCTTTGTCACCGGACACCCCGAGCTCGAAATGGCACTCGTCGAGCTCTACCGCACAACGGGCGATGCCAAGTACCTGGAATTCACTCGCTACCTTCTAAGTGGGGTCGAGAAAGACCGGCTGAAGCTGAAAGATGCCGACATGCGATACATGTTCAGCGGTAAGCCGTTCGTATCCCACACGGAATTCGAGGGGCACGCGGTTCGGGCTCTCTATGCCGCCTCAGGTGCAACGGACTATTTCACCGAGGCTGGCGATCCGGCCATAAGGCGGACACTGGACCTGCTGTGGACCGATCTGACCACGCGCAAAATGTACATTACGGGCGGTGTCGGGTCTCGCTCGGCCGGTGAAAGCTTTGGCGATCCTTATGAACTACCCAGTGAGCAGGCATATGCGGAAACGTGCGCCTCTGTCGCCAACGTCATGTGGAACTTTCGTCTGCTTTTGCTGACCGGTGACGCACGTTACACGGACATCCTCGAGCGAACGCTTTACAACGGTGTAAATTCGGGCATGTCTCTCTCCGGGAACTTGTATTGCTATCGCAACCCCCTTGCCTCCAGCGGGGAGAAGTTGCGAAATCCCTGGTATGACACGACATGCTGCCCGCCTAACATTGAACGCCTTTTCGAATCCCTGCCCGGCTACTTTTACGCAATTAGCCGTGATGGAGTCTACGTGAACCTCTATGACAACTCGGAGATGGATTGGCATCTTGAGGACGGCACGGGCCTTACCGTATCGCAAGCGACGAATTATCCCTGGAGCGGCGATGTGAAGGTAACGGTTTCGCCGGCTCACCCGGCAGAGTTCGCCGTTTACCTTCGGTGGCCCGGATGGGCCTCCTCGGCTGAGGTCGCTATCAACGGGCAGCCTATACAGACTGCGGCCTTCCGGCGCGGCGAGTACATCTCGCTTTCACGAACATGGAAGCCCGGGGATGTTATCAATATCGCTTTCCCCTTGCAGCCGACGCCTATGATTGCAAACCCTCGCGTTGCGGACGACTATGGGCGCACAGCATTGCAGCGCGGACCGCTTGTGTACGCCCTGGAACAGATCGACCAGAATGGCGTCCCGCTTGGGGATATCTTCTTCCGTTCGAGCGCTCCGGTTACCGTTGAGGTTCGAAAGGAACTGCTCGGAGGCATCACGATCCTCAGGGCTCCCGGTAGCGCTTCGGAAAAACTTCTTTCAGAGGAACCGTTGTATACGCCAATGCCAGCCGTTCCAACCAGGAACAAGCGGCCAGTCATCCTGACTTTTATCCCTTACTATGCGATTGGCAATCGCGAACCCACACCTATGGAAGTGTGGGTTCCGCTATCGCGCTTTGATGGGCCGCCTGTTGCCCAGACCGCCGGCAATGTCGAACACCATTTCTGAAACCAGTTCGGACTACAGTAGTCTCACGAGGAGATTAAACGGTGTACAAGGTCCCTGTTGTCGAAATTAGTAGTGCAGCTCACGGTTCGGTAATGAAAGTCTTCTTTCGTATCCTTTTCTCGCGTGTTCAACGGCCTGTGGTTCGAAATCTTGGCCTCATTCTTGCGCTTCCCCTCTTTTGCGTCGGCCAGCAGGTTCCTGTGACGCCGAACCAGATTCCGACTGTTCCGGAAACTCGGGATGCGGCGCCGAAGGCCACCCAGCCGGGGGCTCCGGCACAGCCGGGGGGTGGTGCAGGCGCTCCGGTAGACTCTAACTCGTACAAAGTGGGTCCGGCCGATGTTCTCAGTGTTCGAGTGTGGGATGAGCCGCAGTTCTCCGGTCCGGTTGCGGTTCAGGAAAACGGGAAGATTACGCTGCCGCTGGTGGGTGATCTCGATGCTGGGGGGCACACACCCGTGCAAATCGAGGACTCGATCAGTAAGGCCCTTACAAAGTACATCGTGAAGCCGCTCGTGACCGTAACTGTTCAGGAAGTCGGCAGTCGAAGGTACTACATGGATGGGCAAATCAATCATCCTGGCGAATATGCGCTGGTCGTGCCCACAACCATACTGGAGGCGATCAGCAAGGCGGGTGGGACGCAGGAATTTGCCAATAAAAAGAAGATCTATGTGCTCCGCGGGGATCAGCGAATTCCTTTCAACCTCAAACAGGTCATCCGGGGTGAGCATCTCGACCAAAACATTCTATTGAAACCCGGCGACCACGTCGTCGTCCCCTGAAGAGGCAGGCCGCAAGCATCATGATTGACAGGCAATCTATACCCCGTCGCGCCCTCGATTTAGAGGACTACGCAGACATTGTCAGGCGTAATTTTCGCTGGCTGATCGCCCCGGCATTCGCCGGTCTTGTCATCTCCACGGTGGTCGCCTTCGCGCTGCAGAACACTTACGTATCCGACGCTCTAATCCGCGTCGTTCCACAGCAGATTTCTACCGAACTGGTACATCCCGTCAGCGCCCAGGACGTGGCCGACCGGGTAAACGCGATGGTTCAGAGTCTCGAAAGCCGTAACACCCTGACGAACATCATCACGACCTATGGCCTGTATAAGAGCGAGGTGAAACACGAGCCGTTCGAAGATGTCATCAGCCAGATGCAGAAATCCATTGGCATTAGGCCGATGACTGGACTGACCAGCGGGACCGAGCGCGAACTTCCCGCGATTCAAATCAGCTTTTCCTATAGCGATCGCTATATGGCTCAGAAGGTCTGCCAGAACCTCGTGTCGCGCCTGATGGACGCGAGCACGGAAGCTTCGTCTCAGACAGAGGTAAGCGTGAACCAATTCCTTCGCGATGAGTTTGATCAGGCCAAGCGCGATCTGGATACGATCGAGCAGAAGCTATCGGACTTCCGCCAAAAGAATGCGGGCCACCTTCCGGAAGAGACCCAGACGAACATTTCCCAGATGAACGCTCTCGAGACCCGTATGAGTTCGCTTTCAGAGGCTGCCACCCACAACGCCGAACAGCGGATGATGCTCGAATCCGAGCTTCGGCTGGCAAAGGACCGGTTGGCGGCAATTCAAACAAATTCGCCGCAATCTCTTGCACACAACGAACACGTCATGGAGTTAAACCGGCAGATCGAGCAGCTTGAGACAAACATCGCCTCCATGAGGGACCGCTATACGGAAGATTACCCCGGGCTCCAGAGTGCGAAGAGTCAGCTTGCCGTGCTGAAGAAACAGCGTGATCAGGCGCTGAAGGACGATGCGGCCGCCCCGCCTCTCATACCGGTTGATACCTCGACCATCAACCGGGAACGGGTGGATGCGCAGGGGCAAATTGACCAGCTTCAGGTCGCTCTTAAATCGAATGCGATGGAGGCGCAGCAGATTCAGAAGCAGTCAGGCCAGGTCAATGCCGGCTTGAAGAGCATACAAGACCGTCTGGAGGCTGTTCCGGCCGGTGAAAAAGAATATGCCGACCTGAATCGTGACGAAGCGCTTGCGCGGGAACGATACATCGAATCTGAGAGCAAGGTTGGAAAATCCGCGGTCTCCATGGATTTGGAGCGCCGCAGGCAAGGGCAAACAGTGGAACAACTGGATCAGGCCTCCCTACCGGAACAACCCACCGCTCCGAGGCGCACGCTGATCATTCCCGCTGGCCCGGTGATCGGCCTCGTTCTCGGCTTCGTTTTTGTCACGGTTCGCGAGGTTCGCGATACCACGCTGAAGAACCTGAAGGATGCGCGTCTCTATACTCAACTTTCCATTCTCGGCAGTGTTCCGCTGCTTGAGAACGATGTAGTCGTGCAACGCCGCAGGCAGATGATGTGGGTGAGTTGGGCGGCGGCCACGTTCGTCGGGCTCGCGATTATAGCGGGTTCCGTCGCGCATTATTTACTCAAGAAGGCGTAAAAACATGAGCCGAGTTCACGACGCTTTACGCAAAGCCGCGCAAGAAAATCCTCAACCTGCGAAGCCGGCCGCTCGTATTCCGAAGGCGCCTCTGCTGGCCCCGGATGTTCTGGCCGCCTCGCCCGAAGTCCCTGCGCAGGAAAAAGCTCAGGAGGAAGCACGGCAGCAGGGTGCAGCAGCGCAAGCCGGCTTCGAAGCTCGACCGGGCATCGAGACGCCTTCAGTAGAGGCGCCCCCAATCGAGACATCTCCCACGATCACCCGAAGCGCCCCGCTGTTCGATACGGTCGCCGACCTGGAGTGCCTGGAGGAGTTCATCCTCGATGCGAGACAGGTTGCGTTCGATCCGCTGCCGGAAGCCCTCCTGATGAATCCCGCCCGGCCGCGGGCGACCCCTGCAGAGGAATTCCGGAGCTTGCGGACCCGGCTGAACCACCTGCAGACGATTCAGCCGCTTCATACGCTGGTAGTCACAAGCCCATCGCCGGCCGAGGGCAAGTCCTTCACGGCCATGAACCTGGCCGTGGCACAGGCCCAACTGGCGGAAAAACGGGTGCTGCTCGCCGACTTCGATTTCCGACGTCCGACAATCGATAATACCTTCCGCCTGGCGGGCCAACCCGGGCTGACCGATTACCTGGAAGGCAAGGTTCGCATTAGCGACATCATCAACAAAGTCGGTGATACCAGTTTCTACGTGATGCCCGCGGGCAGCCCCGTGCCGAATCCCTTGGAGCTCTTAAACCTCAGGGAATGTCGCGCCCTGGTTGAAGCGCTTCGCAGCCACTTTGACTGGATCATATTCGACACGCCGCCTTTGCTTTTCGCTGCCGACGCGAATCTGCTTGCCACCATGGCCGACGGAACGATTTTGGTTGTCCGTATTGGAGCAACCACTTTTGAATCAGTCAGTCGTGCGATGCACTCCCTCTGTGAAAACAACATTTTGGGCGTTGTTGTGAACGGTGCGCGGCGCAGTGAGCTTTACAGCAAATACAGCTACTACCATGACTACTACTATTCGGAGCCGGAGCCGGAAAAAGCCGAGCCGCCTGCCTCCGATGATGTTGTAGTTGCCCACAAATAGCCCTTTCGAATCGGCGGCGTCTTCTCCTGCATCAAGGTAAGTGGGCCCCCGTCCGCGGAAGGCCCGGCAAATCCTGTTCCGGGAGCAATTCTTGAGTATAGAAACGCAACATGCCGATGTGTCCGATTGGTTTTCTAAGAAAACTGCCGACGTCCCTCCGGCGGTGCACGACCTCGTGCGCCAGCGCTGGAGCCCGCGCGCATTCTCTGACGAGCCAGTCTCGGATGCGGACCTCAAGACCGTTCTCGATGCCGCGCGGTGGGCTGCGTCCTCCTACAATGAACAGCCCTGGCGGTTCATTCTCGCCCGGAAATCCGAGGGCGCTGATTACGACAAGATGCTGAACCTGCTTGTGCCGGGTAATCAGGCGTGGGCGAAGAATGCACCGGTACTGATTATTACTGCAGCAAAACGAACCTTTTCGCACAACGGGAGTCCGAATTTCCATGCGGCACATGACGCCGGCGCCGCCTGGGCGCATCTCGCTCTGCAGGCAACCGCGTTAGGTCTGTACGCGCACGGCATGGCGGGTTTCGATCGGGAACGCGCTCGCAAGGAACTCGGAGTTCCTGATGATTACGAGGTGGTAACAGCCATTGCTCTTGGCCATCTCGGCTCACCGGAAGCTCTTCCCGATGCCGTTCGCGAGCGGGAACTGGCCCAGCGCCAGCGTAAGCCGCTAAGCGAACTCGTTTTCAAAGGGCATTGGGACAAACCGCTGCAGTTCTAGCCGGCCTCGTTCTATGGGCGCGCCAGGGTCACAATCGTCGCGCCCCATCCGCCCGCTTCAGCTGGCGCATCGCGAAAGTCCAGAACATACGGAGTTCGGCGAAGAGTTGATCGAACGATTTCGCGCTGCACGCCGATTCCACGGCCGTGAATGATTCGCAGAGCGGTGAATCCCAGCCGGTGCGCCGCTTCCAAATAGGCTTCCACCGCGACGGCTACATCCCGCGGTGCGATGGTATGCAGATCGAAGATATCCGTGACTGGAATTGCGATCGGCTCTTCCTCGCTCACGCGCCGTCCCTGCCAGTTACGGAAGTGGAAAACGGGGCGTCCAGCCGTGTTTCTGCTGGGGCGCGGAAGTGTCGCCGTTGCTTAAGCCCGCTCTGGGCGCCGTATTGCTGAAATCCAGTTCGGATTCATCGAAGCTGATCGGCCGGTCCAGCACCATTTCTACTGTTGAGCCTTTGGTTAAGGTTGCGTCAGGACCTCTCGTCAGCAGTACTCCAAGCAATCCCGCTGCTGCGCCCGCGCCGGTTCCGATGCCCGCACCTTTTGCCACATTCCCAGCAGCAGCGCCAACGCCCGACCCGATCACTGTTCCCGCTGTTGTCGCTCCCACTACCGTTCCCACGTCGCCCTTCTTGTCTCCGGGCCCTTCGATCTTGTTCTGCTCCCGCTTCAGTGTTCCATCATTGCGCGCATCAAGGGCACCCAGATCTGCGTTGAAGTTACGGGTTACGCCATTTGGCAGCGTCAGCGAATCAAACCTCACCTGCAGCTCGCCTCGCCCTTTCACATGTCCGGGCCGCTTCACTTCGGTGACGGTTCCCGTTACCCAACTGCCTTGCGGAATCACGATACGATTTCCCGCCATTACCGGAAACGCGGTCTCGAGGTAGATCCGGTCACCAACCACGGCCTGCTTCGTGCTTACGCTGTTGATCATGTCAAGCAGAATGTGCGTCCCCGCGGCAATCTGGTAGACACCTTTCTCTGCGGGCACTGGCTGTTCGCGCTGCTTGAATCCGCCCGTTTGGGCACTGCTCTGAGTTGCAGATGAGCTCTGCGGAACCGCATCGCTTTGCGCAAAAAGACTTGCCGCAAGCGTTCCGGCCAAAACAGGCATTCCCAACCTTCGAAGCATGGGTCTCCTCTCCAGTTCAGTCTAACGGGATTAGGTGTTCCGCGCTATGCCGGCGACGGCTACGGCTCGTTTTGACTCTTCCTTCGTAAGATGCTTCATCACCACCCGCCGCGCCTTCTTCAAGATTGTGCTGGCCGGCAATCGCTCTAATTCCGCCAGCGGCACCCATTGGCACGTCCCAAGTTCATTTCGGAATGGTTCTTTTGGGAATGGTTCGTTTGGCAAAAAAGCCTCCGCCACCTCGAATCGATAGTCATGGAACGTGATCGCATGACGGAATGCGCCCATTTTGCGGCCGGGCAGCGCTGCGGGGAGCTGCAAGCGTTCGGGCAATTCCCAGAATCCTGGCATCAGGCGGGAACTTGCCGGACGCTGCCACAGCAATACGCGGTCATGCTGCTCAATCCAAAAAACCGTCCTGTTTATCCGAACCGTTTTCGCCGGCTTCCGATTCACGGGCAAATCGTTTTGCCGGCCTGCGATCCGCGCTCGGCACCCGGCCGATACCGGGCAAACGAGGCACTGCGGGTTTGTGGGAAGGCAAATCGTCGCGCCGAGCTCCATCATGGCCTGGTTAAAAACTCCCGGCCGCGAACGATCCAGCATGGCCTCCGCAAGGTTGCCGAAATGCCGCCGTCCGGACCCCGATCCGATGTCCGTGTCGTCTTCGCAAACCCTGCTCAGCACCCGAAGAACATTGCCATCCACGGAGGCGTGCGGCAGTTGGAAGGCGATGCTCGCAACCGCGGCCGCCGTGTACTCCCCGACGCCGGGCAGCGCGCGGATCGCCTCATAGCTCGTCGGAAAGCCGCCGTCCGATTGCATCTGTTTGGCCGCGCTCTGAAGGTTTCGTGCCCGATAGTAGTAGCCCAGGCCCGCCCAGTGTGCGAGTACGTCCGCTTCCGGGGCCGCGGCCAGGGCGGAATGCGTCGGAAACCGGTTCAGGAAGCGTTCGTAGTAGGGAATTACGGCGGTGACCCTGGTCTGCTGCAGCATGATCTCGGATACCCATATTGCGTAGGGATCGGTTGTTTGCCGCCAAGGCAGATCCCGCTGATGGCGGTCGAACCACTCGAGCAGCGCGGCACGAAAATCTGCAATCTGTAGTTCCGAAAGCACTTGTCCTCTACAACCTCGGGATGCAGCCCAGCATCTTATACTAGTGAAGAAGTTCTCGCCGAGTCTGCGCGGCCGTTACCAGACCGCCGACCCGAGCCATCCTGCCCCGACGTTAGTAATGCCGGAAAAATCCAGTGTAGCCTCGCGTGAATGCGTCCTCCCCGATGAACCAGCAGCGGCTGGCCGCCCGGTCCTGGCAATTCGCGGCGCGCGTGTTCACAATCTCAAGAACATCGATGTTGACATTCCGCACAATCAGATCACCGTCGTTACAGGCGTCTCGGGGTCGGGCAAATCATCGCTTGTCTTTGACACGATTTATGCAGAAGGCCAGCGGCGCTACGTTGAGTCGCTCTCCGCTTATGCGCGACAGTTTCTCGAGCGCATGGAGAAGCCGGACGTGGACGAAATTCTCGGCATCGCGCCACCAGTCGCCATCCGCCAGAAGAACCAGACGCGTAATCCCCGCTCTACGGTCGCAACTGCTACCGAACTCTACGACTTTATGCGGCTCCTCTGGGCGCGCGCCGGACGTACGTATTGCCCGAATGACGGGACGCGCATCCAGCGCGACACAGTAGATCAGGTCGCCGACGCTCTGCTCGGCCAACCGGAAGGGTCCCGTTGGTATGCGCTGTTTCCGGTTCGCGCGAGCGGACAATCAACGGAGAAGACTCAAACAACTCCGGACGCTTCGGCGCTCCGCGATCATCTGTTTGATCTCCGGAAAAAGGGCTTCAATCGGCTGTTCCAGAACGGGCAGACCTTCGAGTTCTCGACGCCCGAATCGCTCCTCGAAATCAACTTCGCAAAGCCCTTCTATGTTCTAGCCGACCGCATCGTCGTCCGGCCTGATTCCCACCAGCGAATCGTCGACACGGTCGAGATCTGCTACCGCGAGGCAGGTGAAGTCTTCTTCGAGCAGGCGGGTGTTGCCGATCCCCAGACCCTGCATTTTTCTGAGGCCTTTGCCTGCAAGACATGCGGCCTGGTCGCCACGTCCCCGGAACCAACCCTTTTCAGCTTCAACAATCCCATCGGCGCCTGCCCCGTGTGCCAGGGTTTTGGCAATACGATCGATTACGATCTTGATCTGATCGTCCCAGACCCCTCACTTTCGGTCGAGGATGGTGCCATCGATCCATGGACGAAGCCCCAGTACACCTGGTACTACGACGAAGTCTTCAAGCCGAAGTCGCGCGGCAAAGTGCGATTGAATGTGGCGTACAGCGACCTGAAGATCCAGGAAAAAGAGTTCGTTCGCACTCATATTTATCGCTTCTTCGCTGAAGTGGAAAAGAAAAAATATAAGGTGCACGTGCGCGTCTTCATGAGCCGCTATCGGGCGTACACCGAATGTCCGGCGTGCCGCGGCGCGCGTCTTCGGCCGGAAGCGCTTTGGGTTCGCGTGGGCGATTGCAACATCGCACAGGTATCGCGCATGAATATCGCCCGCGCGCAAGAATTTTTTAGTTCTCTTGAACTCAGCCCGGAGGAATCGGAAGTTGCGGACCGAGTGCTTGAAGAGATTCGCCAACGTTCGAAGTTCTTAAACGATGTGGGCCTGGAGTACCTTACGCTCGATCGGCTTTCGGCTACTTTGTCCGGGGGGGAAGCGCAGCGTATCCAACTTGCAACATGTCTCGGTTCCCGCCTTGTCGGTGCCACCTACGTGCTCGATGAGCCCTCCATCGGTTTGCATAGCCGGGATACCGCGCGGCTGATCCACATCCTCAAGGATCTGCGCGAGCTTGGCAACACGATTATCGTCGTCGAGCACGATCCCGAGATCATGGCAGAGGCCGATCACATCCTCGATCTTGGGCCCGGTGCGGGAGAGACCGGCGGCCGCGTAATCTTCGCCGGCACGTATGATCAGCTTCTTACTCCCCCGCCTGCCAAAGACCGCGATAAGCCTCAATCCCTGACGGGCCGCTACCTGCGCGGTGAACTCTCCGTTTCGCGTGCTTTGGACCGCCGCAAGGTCAACGCGAAGCGGACGATTCGTTTCATCGGCGCCCGCGCGAACAATCTAAAGAACCTCGATGTCGAGATTCCCCTTGGCATGATGGTTGCAGTCACTGGCGTATCCGGCTCCGGTAAATCCAGCCTGGTGCACGATGTGATTTACCGCGCGCTCGATTTCCAGGTGAACAAAGAGCGCGAGCAAAAAAAGGAGGCGAGCGAACCGGTCGATACCGACGCTGCTGTCCGGAAATTACCGTTAAAGCGCGTGGACCGCGCCGATCTCTTGACGAGCGTGGTGATGGTAGATCAATCACCGATTGGCCGTACGCCCCGTTCCAATCCGGTCACCTACGTCAAGGCGTTTGACCTCATTCGCGAGCTGTTTGCCTGTACGCCCGAAGGCCAACGGCGCGGTTACACCGCCGGGCATTTTTCGTTTAATATTCCCGGCGGCCGCTGTGAAACGTGTCAGGGAGATGGAACAGTTACGGTAGAGATGCAATTCCTTGCGGACGTCGAACTTGTTTGCGAGGAGTGCAAAGGCACCCGCTACAAGCCCAGCATCCTCGACATCCGCTACAAAGGGCGGAACATCCACGAGGTGCTCCAGCTCACTATCCGCGAAGCACTCTCGTTTTTTGCGGATACGCCCCGCTTGGCCGCACGCTTAAAAGTGCTACAGGATGTGGGACTTGGCTATCTGCGGCTTGGACAGTCCGCCACTACCCTCAGCGGCGGCGAGGCGCAGCGCGTTAAACTAGCGGCACACCTGGCGCAATCAAGCTGCGAAGGGACGCTTTTCCTTTTTGATGAGCCCACAACCGGACTCCACTTTGACGACATTGCCAAGCTTCTGCAGGCGTTCGAGCGGCTGATCCATAATGGCGGAAGCATCCTTGTGATTGAACACAATCTCGATCTTGTCCAGGCAGCCGATTGGATCATCGACCTCGGACCCGAGGGCGGGGAAGCCGGCGGCCGTATCGTCGCGCAAGGGACCCCCGAAGCCATCGCTGAGGCTCCCGAATCGTATACCGGCAAGTATCTGAAGCAAGCGCTGGCCCAGCGGGCTATTGCCTAAATGAGTTCGTTTCGCGAACTACCCTCCGTCGACCAGGTTCTCCGTAATCTCGCCCTCCGCAATCTCGATCACGTCGACCGCCTCCCGCACGAATTGGTCGTCAGTCAGATTCGGTCTGTTCTTGCGGAGCGTCGCGAAGCACTGAAGAACGGTCAGGCCATTCAGGAAGGCACGATAGAACGCGCTGTTGAGGAGCGCCTGCATGTGCTGGCGCAAAGTTCACTGCGCTGCGTTATTAATGCCACCGGCGTGATTCTCCACACAAACCTCGGCCGCGCGCCGCTGCCTCCTTTCACACCAATCCCCGGTTATTCGAACCTCGAATACGACATCGAGGCTGGTGAGCGAGGCAAGCGCGACGCCCATATCGCGCCGCTTCTTGAAAGCCTGTTGGGGAAGCCGGGCATCGTGGTGAACAACAATGCAGCGGCGGTCTATCTCGTGCTGAATGAGCTCGCAGCGGGCTCCGAGGTCATCGTCTCGCGCGGCGAACTCATCGAGATTGGAGACGGCTTTCGCATTCCCGACATAATGGCGCAATCCGGAGCGATCCTGCGAGAAGTCGGCACCACCAATCGCACGCGTCTCGAAGACTATCAGCGCGCGATCACCGAACGAACCCGGCTTATCCTGCGTGTCCACCCGTCGAATTTTCGAGTTTCCGGATTTACAGCCCGCCCGGAATTGAAGGCGTTAAGTGAATTGGCAAACAAGCATGCCATTCCGCTCTACGAAGACCTTGGCAGCGGCTGCCTGGCGGATCTGCGCTCACTTGGTATCGACGAGCCACTCGTGAAGGAGAGTCTTCACTCGGGTGCAAGTCTCGTGTCGTTCAGTTGTGACAAATTGCTTGGCGGTCCTCAGGCGGGTGTGATTTCCGGAGACGAAAGCCTGGTTCGGCGCGTGCGCCGCAATCCAATGTATCGCGCCTTCCGCGTTGACAAGCTCATCTTGCAGTCCCTTGAAACCACGCTGCACCACGTACTCCGCCAGGACTGGCAATCGATACCTGCTCTCCGGATGATTCTCGCGCCGTTGGAAGAGTTGCATGCCCGTGCGCAGCGCATCGGCAGCCAGCTTTCCGGTCTTGATCTCGAATTTCATAAGGCTGAATCGGCAATCGGGGGCGGCTCCACGCCCGATCAAACGCTTTTGACGTGGACGATCGAACTCAAAGTCGCAAGTCCGGCCGCCTTTGAACGGCGCCTCCGTTCAGGTGATATCCCTGTGATTTGCCGCATTCAACGCGACAGGATCGTCTTGGATATGCGCACGGTCTCTGACGAAGAGGAAGCTCTGCTCATTGCCGCGCTGCGGGCTGCCTCCTGATTATCAGTTCGCGCCTATCGGGTGAGAGCCGAGAGCATGCCATCCCTTCGAGCCAGGCTCCGACACCGCTCTACAGGTGAGCAAGAACTCGTTTCGAACCGGACAGGGTAGATTTTCGAGGAGGCGATGCATCCTCAAGACCGGTACTTCAATGACGATGAGAACTGAAACGCTTCGTGCTGTATCCGCATCGGAGTTTGGACATCGTCGAGAACGATATGCAATCGGTTTGGTTCCCAGCCCGCTGGCATGCGCCAACTGGCGCAAAACGCTTAAGCGCGAAGTATAAGGCACCGATTGCTGCGGCGATAGCGCACAGCTCCACGCATCTGATATTTAGCACCTTCTTGATCCTTGGCTGCAGCGCGGTTTTCTGGTTCACGGCGCCCCGCTTCTATGCCGATACCGCCAATTATGCTCTGCACATCGTGCAGCATTGGGAGAGACATTCCCCGGCGCCTGGTCTCGATCCGCTTTGGGACTTCGGCCACCTCCTATGGCGGCCGTTTGGCTACGTGCTATGGCTTCTCTCGGGCGGAGCAGCCTCTCAAGACCCGGTATTGCATGCGGCTAACGTGCTTATCGCCATCAGCGGAGTTTGCACGGTACTCAGCATTATTCTTCTATACTTCCTGGCAGCTCACTACAGCGGCAAGCCGTGGGTCGGTCTGGTTACGGCGCTCGGTCTGCTCGCAACGCATGCGGTGATAAATCACTCCCGTACTGGGACTGCATACATCCCCGGCATGACGTGTCAGCTCGCTGCTCTTTATTGGCTGGAACGGCAGATCAGGGAAAGACGCGAGAGAAGCATCGGCACTTGGCTGGGCAGCGGAGTGTTGCTCGGCCTCTCGGTTCTTTTCTGGTTTCCGTACTCGCTGACAGTGCCTGGCGTTCTCGCATTTGCCGTGCTGTACCGTTCGACCATTATCCGGGCGCGCATGGCACTGCTGCTTCGAATGGCAGCCGTGTGCGCCATGGTTGTGGCCGCGACCTATGCTCTTGCGCTTGCCGCGGACCACATCACAACGCTCGCTATGGCGCACGATTGGTTTGTACGCTCACGGTACGGGATTTCTCCAAACCGAGGCTACTTTCGGGTGATGACGGGCGTGCCGCGAAGCTTCTTCTGGCTCGGCGAAGACGGCGTTTTCTGGAAGCGTTTGCTGTTCCAACCCAGAATCGTTGTACAACACCCGGCGCTTGTTTCGCAGATTCTGGCCAGGGCCTGGAAACTGCTCGCCGTCTATGCTTTTCTGCTGGTTGTAGGGTTAGAGTTAGCGCGCGCCAAAAGCGGCCATAGGTTGCTGGTCGTTCTGCTGATTGCAACGGTTCCGGTCCTTTACTTCGCAATCTTTCTCTTCGATGCCAGCCCGCCGGACCGTTACCTCCCGGTCTTTCCTATGCTGTTTCTTTGCGTCGCACACATGCTAGCACGCGTCGGCCGGCGGCGAACCTCCATCGTTCTGGTTTGTCTCTTTGGCCTTATGTTTATCGCGAACGCTGTTGCCCTGAGCCGTGCCGGCTACAGTACGCGCTGGAGCACGACGTCCGCGAAAGTTACCTGTTTTGCACGCAATTGTTCTCGCCAGGATCTGCTCATTCTGCTCTCGTTCCAGGATGACGTCTTCCGCATGTGGGACGAGGCGCCTTTTGACCCTCTTATGCGCCGTGTAGCGGAAATGTATATTGCTGGGATAGTGGGGACGCAGCACGCGCTCAACTGGCAAAGCGAGGTATCGGACCGCATCCTCGATAAATGGGAACACGGGCACAACGTCTGGATTTCCAAGCGGCTCCTTGCTTCGCGTCCGCAGCCTGAATGGAACTGGGTGGAGGGGGACGATCCGCGCCTTCACTGGGCCGATTTCCCGGCGTATTTCGCTCCGCTCCAAGCGGTCAAGGAATGCTGCGGTGACGACGGCTATGTCCTCCTCGCAAAGACGCCGGAGAACGTCGCCTATCTGCATCAGCGCGCTTCCGAGTTAGCCGTCGCGCTCCACTAAAATCCTGGATTTGAGTCTGGTTACTTTATGAGCAGACACATATCCATGCTGCTATTCTTTGCCGCGCATCAACTCTTTATATCGGAAGCAACTGATGAGATGATCGTTGACCATGCCGGTAGCCTGCATGAATGCATAACAGATGGTTGAGCCAACGAACTTGAAACCACGCTTACTGAGGTCCTTGCTCATAGCATCAGACTCCGGCGTGCTGGCGGGCACATTTTCCATGCGCGGCCAGCGGTTTTGCAGCGGTCGCCCGCCCACAAATTGCCAGACGTATCTGTCAAAGCTGCCGAATTCCTTCTGTACCGCCAAAAGCGCCTGGGCGTTTTGCACCGCCGAGCGGATTTTTAGCCGATTTCGCACGATGCCGGAGTCGGCCAGCAAAGCCTCAAATTTCACTTCACTGTATCGAGCTACTTTGCGGGGGTTAAAGCCGTCAAACGCAGCGCGGTAAGTCTCGCGCTTCCTCAGGATGGTGGACCAACTCAGACCGGCCTGCGCGCCCTCCAGAACCAAAAACTCGAACAGAGCACGGTCATCGTGAACCGGGACGCCCCACTCCTCATCGTGATAAGCCACCGAAAGAACATCCGAACGGGCTGCCCACGCGCAGCGCACCAGGTTGTCTGAGGGCATATCATCTTGAATCTTCACACGGAGATCCTAGCAAGGCCCGCCAATATCGCTAACATTTAGAAACTACCGCATCGCGCAGGTGGATTCTGCAACATGGCAAAATCACCCCAATGCAAGATCCGCGTCTTTATCAGCTATTCGTCTGAGAACGTTGAGCAGGCGAGAGCGATCCATGCAGCGCTCGAGACCGAAGGGTTTGAGGTCTGGCGCGATGAGAGGCGCATCGAAACCGACTGGTCGGCCGATATTGCAGAGGCGCTCGCACACTCGGACGTGATCTGCCTGATTTGGACGAAGGCTGCAGCAGGCTCTGGCTGGGTAAAGAACGAATGGCTCAGCGCACGTGCACTGGAAAAACTGATTGTTCCTTGTCTGTTTCCAGGCGCACCAGATCTCCCGAAGCCGATTGAGAACCTGCAGGGAGTCAAATTTTCGAAAACTCCAGTGGGTTTGCGTGACCTGACGGCACGTCTGAAATCTTCGGCATCATTTCACAAAAAATACGATTTCCGGGTTTTCCCGCCCAATGGCCATGTACATGTACCGTTTGCTCCAGACGATGATTTCACCGGCCGAAACGACGATTTACTAGCCCTCTATCTCGAACTGATCGGGCAGTTAAACAAAATCGGAATCAGTCACGTGGGAGCGGCAGGGATGGGGGGTGTCGGAAAGACTGCGCTGGCCGTCGAGTTTGCATATCGCTTCGCATTCGCCTTCGATGGCGTGTATTGGATCCAGGCAGCGGATTCAAGCCAGTTAAGCGCGGAGTTGGTATGGCTAGCTCGGGATATCCTGCGGCTCAAGATTGCCACTCCTAAGAACGCCGATGCAAACAGCCAATATCTGCGTGAACTGTATTCGCACTCGAAGAAACACCCGCAGATGCTCTTGATTCTGGACAATCTTGGGGAGCCAGAACTGCTCGCAAGCGCTGCTATACTCCCGGGCGTCCATTTTGCGCCTCTCGACTTAGGGTGCAACCTGCTGTTCACTACGCGGAGACAGTTTAAGTTAACGGGAGTAAAGGCGCACCCGGTCGATGTTCTGTCCCCACATGCAGCCCTCGATCTTCTGGCTCGGTCACGGCGTCCGGAGACGGGTGATGATCGGGGGAAAGCAGAAGAGATCTGCAATGCTGTCGGTTATCTGCCTCTCGCGCTGGTTTTGATTGGCGCCTACCTGAGGAATTATGCCGAGATCTCGTTCGGGCGCTATCTCACCATGCTCCGTAAACACGGGCTGGCTGCGATCGATACGACAAGGATTGACGCCAGCAGCCTGGCAACGCGGCACGCCGCCGCAGTCGGAGTGACTCTTCAGGGCCAGTGGAAGGTGGTACGGGATCCGAATGCCCGGCTTGTCCTGAAGATCGCTGCACATTTTTCGGAGAGTGCCATCGTGCCCAGGAACCGGATCGGATTGCTAGCGGGTTTGGGTGCGGGCAGGACCGAAATGGATTTGCCGCTGGCAAGCGCGATTAAAGTGCTGCAGCGCCTGAGCCTTATTCAGGAAGTTGAGAACGGTACGGCAGTTCGTATTCATCCTCTGGTTGCCAAATTTGTGCGCGGAGCCGTCGCGGAGCGAGTGCGCTCCCATTTCCTATTCGCGGCAGCCGCAAAACTGAAAGCCGCGTACGACGATCCATCTCGTCTGGAATCCGAGTATCGGCATCGCGGCATCAACCAGGTCATCGGCGATCTGAATGCCGCAATCCCGTGGGCAAGCGGGCGTGCGCCGGTTGAGCGAAAGCTGTCTTTGTTGCAGCGCGTCTTAGACCGCGAGCGGCAGCATTTACAGTCTCCGCACCCTGAAGCTCAGGAGTTAGCCCCCAATTTCTTCCAGCAGCTACATCATCGCGCCTCCATGATGGGGTTGCCAGAGCTTGCCGCAAAGTTTCTTCAAGCCGGATTGGCTGACGGACGGCCGATGCTCTCGGTTCAAGCGAGCAGTGCCATGGAAGATCCAGCCCGGGTCCGCACTCTCCAGGGCCACTCCATTGCCCTCAAGGCTCTGGGAGTGAGCAGTGACGGCCATCGCCTGATCTCAGCATCGATGGATCGCCGGATGATCTTGTGGGACCTGGAAACAGGCCAGATGTTGCGGTCGATGAAGGGTCACAAATATCCGATTCTGGATGTGGCGATTTCTCCGGACGGGCGCAGTGCGCTGAGCGGAGGTCGGGATAAGAAGCTGATCTTCTGGAACCTCGAAACCGGCGAAAAGCTATGGACCAGGCGGGAACACTCCGGCACGATCGAATTTGTGAAATTCAGTGCCGATGGCCGCATGGCTTTGACCGGATCGCTGGATGAGACCCTGATTTGCTGGGACGTATCTTCGGGACGCAAGATCTCACGCCTGAAAGGTCACAAGCATGGAGTTGTCGCCGGAGCGATGAGCCGGGACAGCCGTTACGCCCTTTCTGGAGATACCGAAGGTCACATCTTCTTCTGGGACCTGAAAAAGGCGTCCAGTGTTTACAGCTTCCATATTGATCCGCCTGCCGACAACATCAAACGAGGCATCACCGCCCTTGACCTCACTCCGGACGCTAAATTTGCAGTAATCGCTACCGGCTATAAGAATCGCTACCTGGTCGACTATTTCGGACCTGATCGTAACAGCCGATTGCTTCTGTGGAACCTCGAGGCCAGGCGCTTCGTTCGCGAATTCGAGGGCCACACCTTGCCCGTGAACGGCGTCGCATTCAGCAGCGACGGCAGACGGGTATTGAGCGGATCGTCAGACAAGACCCTGAAACTCTGGCACGCGACGACAGGAAAGTGCCAGCGCACCTTTGTCGGGCATTCACGGGAAATACAAGCAGTCGTTCTTACCCTTGATGATCGCTACGCCATAAGCGCAGGATTCGAAGGGAACGCCATTGTATGGGAGATGGATGCGGCGGACCAGGCCGAGCCCTCCAGCCGTCGTCGCACCCAATCCGCCGGACATTCACTTTGGGTGAGGTCCGTCGATCTCAGTGCGGACGGAACGATCGCCGCTACAAGTTCCGACGACGCCACGGTCGCGTTATGGAACGCAAAAACAGGACGCTTGTTGCATTTCTTGCAGGGGCACTCGGAACGTGTTAACAGCGTGAAACTCACCGCCGATGCCTCGCTCGCTGTAAGTGCCGATCATCACGGGACCATCATGCTCTGGAACGCAAAGACTGGCAAGCAAATATCCGCCATCGAAACGAAAAGAGGGCGAATCCATGCCGTCAACGCTTCCCCGGATGGACGAACCGCGCTCTCCGGCGATTTGGGTAACTGGCTCATGGTCTGGGATGTTGAGAAAGGCGAACTGCTTCAGCCTTTCCAACATGTCCGCGATTTTGTTGACGAGGACTCGGATGGAATTACCGCAATCCTGTTGAGCAACGACGGCCGAACAGCAATCACTGCCGCGGAAGATAGTACAAAGCTGTTCCTTTGGAACCTCGCGCTGGTAACGGAGTTCCGGACCCAGATTCTCGCGGCGAACCCAAGCGAGCGGATTTTTCTTCAGGAACAGCTTGAGGAGGCGATCGCCACGCTGAAGGGGCATTCTTCGGGCGTGCTGGCTCTCGATTATGACGGCCGGAACGCCCGGCTCTTGAGTGGATCGAGCGACCACACGGTCATCCTTTGGGACCTTAAGAAGAAATGCCCGCTAATGCGCCTCGAAGGTCATTCGCAAATTGTGAATGCGGTCGGACTCGCAAACGCACAACGTGCGGTCAGCGCGTCCTGGGACAAGACGCTTATTCTCTGGAACCTCGATTCAGGGAAACCGCTGCTCCAGTTGTATCTGGAAAACCCGGTGTGGGCTCTCGCGGCGCGCGGCCATCAAATGGTTGCGGGCGATGTAGGCGGGATTGTTTATTTCTTCGCGATCAAGGAACCGAACACAAAGAAGACTCGCAACACGAAGCCGGCCCAATGACCTTCTGCGGGCGCCTTCGGGGACTTGTTAATCCCGCCCGATCGTAGTTCAATAGTGCAGACCGCAGTCCTGAGGCAGAACTATGAGCGGATTACAGGCTGTTTGTTTTATCGATATGCCGTTCGGCAAAAAGCCGGATCTGGCAAGCGGCGTCGAGGTTGATTTTGACCAGATTTATTCGTGCGCGATCGAGCCGGCGATTCATGCTGCGGGTCTCGAGCCGGTTCGCGGCGATCGTGAGCGCAGTGGCGGCATTATTCACGCGCCTATGTTCGGCAGGCTTCTTCTGTCGGACTTCGTTGTAGCTGACCTCACGCTTGGTAACCCGAACGTATTCTACGAACTCGGCATCCGGCACACCGCGCGCCCATTTACAACCGTACCCATCTTCGCGGCCATTCATTCTCTGCCGTTCGACGTGAGCCTCGTTCGAGCGATCCCCTATACCCTGGAGCAGGGTAAGCTCACAGACGCCGGAGCCGAGAAGCTTCGTTCCGATCTGCAGAGCCGCCTCGACGAAGCAATCCGCGGAGTGGCGGCCAAGGACAGCCCGCTTTTTCAGCTCATTCCCACGTTCCCGGCGATCAACCTGCCTCATGAAGTGACTGAGATTTTCCAGGATCAGGTACGCCACTCCGAAGAGTTTCGAAACCGCCTGATAGAGGCGCGGGCCTGGACTTCCGATGCGGAAAGGTTGAAAGCCCTGCAGGAAATCGAGAAGAGTCTGGGCAATCTGAAGATCGCACAAGGCGAAGTGCTGGTGGATCTCATGCTTTCCTATCGCGATGTAAGCGCCTGGAACGATATGATCCGCCTGACGGATGCGTTTCCGGACTACTTGAAGACCAACGTGATGGTTCGGCAGCAGCGCGCGATGGCTCTCAACCGCCGAAACAATGCCGCTGATCGCGAGCAGGCCGAACGCATCCTCCAAAGCATTGTGAAGGAGAAAGGCTCCGACCCGGAGACCTTCGGTATTCTCGGCCGAACCTATAAGGATCGGTATAAGGAGTTGAAGGACAAAGGCAGCGTGATGGCCTCGGCGGCGCTCGACTCTGCCATCGATGCTTATACAAGGGGTTTTGAAGCCGATCCGCGCGATTACTATCCTGGTGTGAATGCGATCACACTCTTGATAGAGAGGGGCGATGCAGAAAGCCTACACGAAGCTTCCCGGCTCCTTCCGCTGGTCAGTTTCGCCGTCGCACGCCGCGGGGCGGCTGCCTCGACTGATTATTGGGATCTGGCCACCGTTCTTGAACTCAGCGCAATTGGGAACGACTGGAAGCTGTTGGGCAGAGTGCTCCCAAAAGCCCTCGCAACCGCCAAGGCTTCCTGGATGATCAAAACGACTTGGGACAATCTGCTGTTGCTGAAGGCTGCACGCGAGCGCGCCGGTCAGCCAACAGCCGAATTGGATAAGGCACTAGGACACTTCGAGCAGCGATACGGCGAGATGTGCGGACAAGAAGTGAAACCGCCGAGCTAGGCTGACGCCTTGCTCGACGTATCATCGGCTGTGGATGAGCACAGCCGTTGTATCGTCCGTTCGTTCAGATCCATGGCCGAAGCGCTGCACTTGCTCGATCAATCCTTCCACGCACGCATCAGGTTGGAGGAAGTGTTCTATCAGGCGTGCCGGCCCATATTCCTCGTAGTGGAGGTTCATTGCTTCCGTGATGCCGTCCGTATAGAACAGCAACCGGGTGCCCGGATCGAGCTTTACGGTGTGCTCCGGGTACGAGGATGCGCCTAGCCCGAGCGGAAGACCGGTTTCGACGTCAAGGAATAAGCACTCGTGGTTGATCAGTAACGGGCGCGGATGCCCGGCGCTGGCCAGGGTGATTTCGCGCGAGCCGGCGTCCAGTACGCCGTAGATCATCGTGACAAACTTGCTTGGCGGAAAATCTTCCAACAGCATCTGGTTCAGATGCATCAGCGTCTGGCCCGGTGAAGAATGAAGCTTCGCAGACGTGCGCAGGACCGCACGGGTGGCTGACATCAGCAGTGCCGCGGGCATGCCTTTGCCTGAAACGTCGGCGAGGACCACCCCGTAGCGCTGGTCGCCTAAATCGAAGAAATCAAACCAATCGCCCGCCACGGCGCCGGCCGGATGCCAGGCGGTTTCGAATGCAAAGCCCGGGACGAGGGGAACCGCGCGCATGAAGAGTGCCTGCTGGATGGCACGGGCTTCTTCCGCTTCACGCTGCATCCGTTCGCGTTCCTGGCGCTCACGTTGAAACAGCCGCGCGTTTTCTACGGCCACGGCGATATGCCCTGCCAGCCCTTGAAGTACCAGCAGTTGGTCGTCAGAAAAGGCGTTGGCCTGCTTGTGATCGACGCAGAAGACGCCAATTACCTCGCCGCCGACCTTGAGCGGAACAGTGACTTCCGACCGGGTGTCCGGCTCGCAGGCGATATAGTACCGGTCCAGGCGAACGTCGGGGGCGTAGTGCATGCGCCCGGATGCGGCGACGTGACCGACCATCCCCTGACGGCCGATTTTCAGGCGACAACCTTTTTGGTTCTGCGTGCAGCCGCGAACGCTTTGGAGGACCATTTCGTCGGTTTCTGAATCACGCAGCCAGACGCCCACTTCGACGCAGCCAATGGCGGCGGCGAGATCGTTTACCACCCGATCGACAAGCGCGTCCAAGTCGAAGGTCGACGTGATGAGCTGCGCAGCTCGCTGTAGCTTCATCAGTACCTGAACGAGTTCGCAGGACGTATGAGGTTGCGAAGAAATCAGCGCGCGCGTGCCGATGCTACGCGCTAAGGTTGCCATCGAGCCTCCTTCGCCGGTCTGGGCTTATCATCTTACAGATGCTGGCCGGATGCGACACGATGCAGTCCCGGTGGCTGGTATTTCTGCCTTTAGGCGACCGAGAATGAGCTCCGGAAACGTGACTAGTTCCAGACCTTCTGGACCGGTACACCATTCCTGCACAACTCGCAGGAGGAGGAATCCTTGTAATACATCGCGTCCATTTTTGCGAGGTAAAACAACGGCAGTGAACCCAGGTCCTCGACGGTCGGGTTGGGCTGGTATACGGCAACCGCCAGGCCCACTATCTCCGCGCCGGAGGATTCTACCAGGGATTTAAGCTCCTTCAGCCGTCTTCCCGATCGCAGAATGTCATCGATTAACAGAACTTTCTCGCCCTTGGCGGGCTCCACGAATTGGCGGAAGCGCATAGACGACGTTTCCGGATCCTGCTCAGTCCAATAGACCTGGTGGGCACGCAGCGCCTCACAGACTCCGAAGGCGATCGGCAGGCCGCTGGTGGTAGCGCACACAATCGAGAGTTCTTTGATCATGGCTCTGATTTCGCTATCGCTCCGGAGGCGGCGGCTCAGGCCGACACTCAGCATTTTCGCGTATTGAAAGTACCGAAACGCGAGTGCGACCTGCAGGTATTCGTTCGCGTGCATGCCGTTCGGATACTCGAAGTGGCCGTCACGCAAGGCGCCTGTTTCTCGCAACATAGCTATGACTTCTTCATTTGTTGGTAGAAGATGCATGGTTGAAGGGTGCTCCAGCCCGGTTCCGGGCGTCGCTCGGGCTCTTAGTGTGCGCCCTTGCCCGCCAGAACATGCGGAATTGTTCTTAGGATAATCGACCAGTCCAGCTTTAGCGACCAGTTCTCGATATAGCAGATATCCATCTTCATCCAGGAGATGAAGTCGATGTGATCGCGCCCCGAGACCGCCCATAGGCAGGTGAGTCCCGGCCGCATGCGCAGCCGTCGGCGCTGCCATCGCTCATAGCGGGCTACCTCTTCCGGAACGGGTGGCCGGGGACCGACAATGGACATGTCGCCGCGCAGCACGTTCCAGAGCTGCGGCAGTTCGTCGATAGAAAACTTCCGGATCCAGCGCCCGATTGGTGTGACGCGGGGGTCGTGGGGGATCTTAAAGGCAATATCGCGCTCGCTAAGATGCTCCAGGTCCGCCTTGAGTTCATCCGCGTTCTGCACCATGGAGCGTAGCTTGTACATTGTGAATTTCCGGCCGTTAAGGCCGCAGCGGTCCTGCCGGTAGACCACCGGTCCTGGCGACGTGATTTTGATCAGCACGGCCACCACCGCGAACAACGGTGAAAGAAGGATCAGCCCGGCGGTCGAGATGACAATGTCGAAGAAGCGTTTGAGGAGCAGCCTTACATCATCGAGCGGCGCTGCAGAGAAGGTAAGCAACGGCGCGTCGCCGACGCGATCGAAGCTGATGTCACTGTTCACGTGCGGAAAGAAATCGACGGAAACGCGCGTGCGCACGCCTTCCTCATCGCACTGAAGGAACACTTCTTCGAGTGCTGCAAGCTTGCTGCTGTCCACGTGAAAAATCACTTCATCAACGATCCGCTCATCCAGCAGTGTCGGCAGCTTGTGGGCGCACTCGTCTTCGCTCAATTGTGCAGTGATTTCGATGCGGAACAGCGAGCCTTCCTTGAGCATGCGCGCAAGCTTTGAAGCCTTCTCCTGGCCGCCGACGATGACGAGATGGTAAGGCGTTCCGAAGCCGCGCTGGTAGGCGCCGATCAGGCCCGGCGAGCACCAGCGGAATAATTCCAGAAGAAACAGATTGTAGAAGAAGAAGAGTGTGACAAAGCTGCGGCTCATGGGCGGATCGGGTCGCAGCAGGTAATGGAACAGAACCAGGAGGGCCGTGCCGAAAATAGTTTGGCGGAAGGTTCGCCTCACCACCTGGCGCGTGGTGCCTGAATCGAGCGACTCGTAAATCCGCATTGCGGAACCAAGCCACGCCCACACAACCGCGCAAAACACGAGCAGCAGAATATGGGTCTCGAAAGGAAAGAAGAACACCCTCTCGAGCGAGAGCCGCGTGCGCGTCACGTACGCGGCTTCAAAAGCCAGGAGCGTCAGAAGAGCGTCGGTGAAGGCTAAGAGTAGTTGTATTCGCTGTCGTTGATGCGCAAACACAGATTCGCACCTGAACCGCTAAACGGGTCCACGGACTCTCTCAGTGTACTCAATGAGATGCGGTTTCCAGAGCTATACGCCCTTCAGCGCCTGGTCGATGTCGGCCATGATGTCTTCTACCGCTTCGATGCCGGCGGCGACGCGCACCAGGTTCTCGCGAATACCCATCCTCTCGCGCATCTTGGGAGATACATTGCGATGCGAAGCAATGAGCGGATACAGCAGCAGCGTATGCACGTCCCCCAGGGATGTCCCGGGGACGATCATGCGCAGACGATCCATGAACGCCAGAACGGCTTCCTTATCGGCGCCCTTGATTTCGAAACTCAGAATGGCTCCGAACAGACCTGGGGCAAACGACCGCCGGATCGTGTCCGCATCCGGGTGATTCGGGTCGGCGCAGTAGTACACCCGATCGACGCACGGGTGTTTGGAAAGCCACTCGGCCAGCCTCTTCGCGTTCGCGCACTGCCGTTCGAAACGCAGCGCGAGCGTCTTGATGCCGCGCATTGTGAGGTAACTCTCGAAAGGCCCCAGCAGCGGACCGGCGATACGCGAAATCATCCGGACCGTCTCGTGGTGCGCTTCATCGCTCACCACGATGCCGCCCAGGACGTCTCCATGGCCGGCAAGATATTTCGTCGCGCTGTGGACGACGATATTCGCGCCAAGCTCGAGCGGGCGTACGAGTATCGGTGTCGAGAAGGTGCTGTCGACGATCAGCGCCGCGCCCACTCCGCGAGCCAGTTTGGCGATTTTTTGGATGTCGCCTACCCGGAGCAGGGGATTTGAGATGCTCTCGATGAAGATGCAGCCGGGCTGCTTCTCCTCTACGGTCCGCTTCAGCAGATCGTAGTCGCAGATATCTGTGTAGTACACATCGACATCGAAGGGCGCCAGAACCTGGTCAAGCAGGCTGATGGTTGCCCCGTAGAGGGCATTCGACGCGACCACCGTATGACGCCGGTCGAGGAGGGCAGCCTGCAAGGCAATCTGGACTGCCGACATGCCGGAAGCCGTGGCGAGCGAGCCGTGGCCGCGTTCCAGCTTGGTAGTCAGTTCCTCCAGCGCCGTATTCGTGGGGTTGGCATAGCGGGCATAGCTGAACCCGTCTTCCGGCTGGCCCAGCATGTGGTCGAGCGTGGCCGCGGAGTCGTAAAAATAGGTGGTCCCGAGGTTGATCGGTGTTGTGGACGGCACCGGCAGGCCGTTCCGGCGTTTGCGGTCGCCGGCGTGTACAACTTCAGATTCGAACTTCATTTCCTTTTCCAGCGGACGCCTTCTTTAGTGTCTTCGAGGACGATACCTTTTTCGAGCAGCAGGGCGCGGATCTCGTCGGCGCGGGCAAAGCTCCTGCTCTTTTTTGCCTGCGTTCGTTCTTCGATGTAGGCTTCGATCTCCGCGTCGCCGATGGCAGGCGCAGTGGGTTGCGCTTGCACCCCCGGCAGCTTGGCGGGGTCGGTTGCCTCGAGGACGTCGAAGACGCAGTCGAAGATTTCCAGAACACGCGCGGCATCCCAGCGGTTCTCTTCCTGAAAATATCCTTCATCAATAGTCGTATTCATCGCCCGCACGTACTCGAAAATCGCCGCGAGGGCTTCGGCTGTGTTCAGGTCGTCATCCATGCCGGCTTCAAACTGGCGGATGGCCTCGGCGGTTCGCTCCGCGACGGCCTGGTTGCGGCCGGCCGGAAGCTTTGTTGAACTCACGCGCAGTTCGAAATCGCGCAGACGCTCAATGGTCTTCGCCGCGGCCTTCAAACCTTCGAACGTGAAGTTCAGTTTCTTGCGATACGGCACGGAAGCCAGCAGGTAACGAATGGCTTCGGGCTGATAACCCATTTCGAGCAGGTCGCGTAGCGTGTAGAAGTTGCCTAGCGATTTCGACATCTTCTGCGACTCGATCTGCAGGTGCTCGGAGTGCAGCCAATGGCGCGCAAACGGCTTTCCGGTGATTGCCTCAGATTGCGCGATCTCGTTCTCATGGTGCGGGAAAATCAGATCTACCCCGCCGGCGTGAATGTCCAGCGTTTCGCCCAGATAGGACATGGCCATGGCGGAACATTCGATATGCCACCCGGGTCGGCCTTTGCCGAACGGGGTGTCCCAGGATATTTCATTGTTTCTATGCGCCTTCCAGAGCACGAAGTCCCGAGCGTCGGCTTTATCGTACTCGTCGACGTCCACCCGGACGCCGCTCCGCATGCCGCTGAAGTCGTTGTGGGACAGTTTGCCGTAGGCCGGAAAGCTGGCGATGCGATAGTACGTTGACCCTTCGTTGGTATACGTGAAGCCTTTGGCCGCGAGCTCCTCGATTGCCTTCACCATCTCGGGGATGTGCTTCGTGGCGGGTGCGACATGCTCGGGTTGCTGGAGGCGCAAAGCGGCCGCGTCCTCGAAGAATGCTTTCGTATAGATCGCTGTGTAGTCTTCGATAGATTTGTTCTCTTTGGCCGCGTTGATGATGATCTTGTCGTCGACGTCAGTGACGTTCATGACGTGATCGAGTTTGTAGCCGCGATAGCGCAGCCAGCGTCGCAGAATGTCCTGGAATGTGAAGGTGCGGAAATTGCCGATGTGGACGAAATTGTAAACCGTCGGTCCGCAGGTGTACATGCGCACCGTATTGCCCGCAAGCGGCGTAAAAACCTCAAGCTCTTGGGTAAGAGTGTTGTAAAAGCGAAGAGACATCGAGGGGATTAGACTCAATCGTAACAAGCCGGGCGTTCCCGCCCCTGTGCTCGGGCCGCCCGGGCAATCGCCATCCGATCGTTAGGATCCGTTAGCCTGAACTGCGTGTTCAGCGGAAATCTTGCCCCGCTGCCCCACAATAGAGTTTTAATGTCAGCTTTGCAATTTGAAATTCAGGCTACGTGTCGCGAGACAGGCGCGCGGGCGGGCTTGCTCCATACTGCCCACGGAACGATCGAGACTCCCGTATTCATGCCCGTCGGGACGCAGGGTACCGTCAAAGGCCTGGCCCCGCGCGATCTGGTGAACGATCTGGACGCCAAAATCATCCTGGCGAATACCTATCACCTTTACCTCCGGCCCGGACACGAACGAATTGAGCGGTTCGGCGGTCTCCATCGGTTTATGTCCTGGCCGCGGCCTATTCTGACCGATTCAGGCGGATTTCAGGTGTTCAGTCTGGATACCCTGCGCAAGGTGACCGAAGAGGGAGTGCTTTTTCGCTCGCACCTCAACGGCGACGCGCATTTCTTCTCGCCGGAAAGCACGGTCGATGTGCAGCTCGCGCTGGGCAGCGACATCATGATGGTGCTGGATGAGTGCCTCGCCTATCCGGCGACGCACCACGATGCGCTCGAATCGATGCACCGCACGATCAACTGGGCCCGGGTAGGCTATAAACACTACCTCCAGCGGGAAAAAGGCCGCCATTGTGCGTTGTTCCCTATTGTGCAGGGGTCGATGTATCCGGATCTCCGCACCGCCTGCGCCGAGGCGCTGCTGGAACTCGATGCGGCCGGTTACGCGATCGGAGGCTTGTCCGTCGGCGAGCCCCGCGACCTGAGCCAGGAGATGGTCGCTGTCACTGCGCCTTTGCTTCCGCCGGACCGTCCCCGCTATGTGATGGGTGTCGGCATGCCGGAAGAACTGCCGCAATACGTCTCACAGGGTGTCGACATGATGGACTGCGTGTTGCCCACTCGCAACGCACGCAATGGTTATCTCTTCACATCGGAAGGGAAAGTGGTCATCAAACAGGCCCGGTATATAGAAGACGAGGGCCCGCTCGATCCCGCCTGCAACTGCTACACGTGCCGCACCTTCACGCGGGCATATCTGCGGCACCTGTTCCAGGCGGGCGAGATTTTGTTTTCGGTTCTGGCGACGCTGCACAACATCCGGTACTTCCTTGACATGATGCGGGGAATCAGGCACGCTATCCTAGTTGGCAAGTTCCCCGAATATCTAAGGTCGTTTCAAACTGGTTCTCAAGCTCGCCCCCTTACGGAGAGTTGAGCCTTGGTACACCAGCCGCGAATTCAGGGCCACGGAAATAGCCTCGCGTCTTTCGAAGCTGGTGCGAGCGGAATTCCGAAGCTCAGTCTCTGCGAACGTCCCCGGAAAGCGGGCCGCTTTTCCAGGCGGACAATAATCCATTTAACCTAGAACAGGACCTATGTTGTACTCCTTGCTCCTTCTCCAGACTGCGCCTGCCTCCTCCCCGAGCAGCTTCTTAAGCGGTGTTCTCCCGATCGTCCTGATGATCGCGATCTTCTACTTTTTGGTCTTCATGCCAATGCGGCGGCAGCAGAAGAATCAAAAGGAGATGTTGAAGACCCTTCAGAATGGCCAGACGGTGGTCACCAGCGGCGGTATTATAGGGACCATCGTAGCGGTGAACGATGATACTCTTGTTCTTCGCGTAAAACCGGACAACCTGAAACTCCAGGTCTCGCGCGCTGCTGTGACGAGCGTAGTCGGCACGGAAGACCAGTCGAAGAAGTAAAAGACGCTCGAAGAATCGCTAGACCCTTTGCCATAGAAATGAAACGCCATTTACGTATCAAGTTTTTCATCATTCTTGCCGTCGTGCTGATTTGCGTCTACGGTATCGTCGGTATCCCGACCAGTAAGGCGCAGTTGGTTGCGAACTGGCAGAAGAGTATCCACCTTGGGCTGGATTTGCGGGGTGGAACGTACTTGGTGGTCCAGGTACAACAGCAGGATGCATTCAATGCGCAGGCGGGCGTAGAGGCGGACCGGTTGAAAGAACTGCTTCGCAAGGCCACTGTCCCTTATTCGGAAGTGCTCGTCGAGGAGGCCAAGAGCCTCCAGGATGCTAATAAGGTCGCCATTGATGCGAAGGGTATTCCGGCGACCCAGGCAGGCACATTCCGCAGCATCATCAACGACAATCTGGCGCAATGGATCCTTACCCCGGTAAACGCGACAGACTATCGGCTCACTATGCGGCCGTCCGATGCACTTAAGATGTGGCAGGACGCCCTGACCGATACGAAAAATACGCTGGAACGGAAGATTAACGCGCTCGGGTTGAGCGAAGCAACCGTGCAGCAGCGCCGTGAGGACCGCGACTCGGAGCTCCTCGTGCAACTACCAGGCGTCGATGATCCGGCGCGTGTAAAGCAGATTCTGCAGACCGCCGCAAAACTCGAACTCTATGACGTGAAGGGCGGTCCATACGCGAGTCGCGACGAGGCGCTGGCGCAGAACGGCGGAGTTTTGCCGATCGGAAGCAAGCTGATCGGGACCGGAGAGGCAACCGGAAAAGGCGGAGGCGTTTACCTGGTCACCAGCACACCCATCGTGCGCGGCCCCGACATCCGGGATGCGCGCGGGCAACAGGGCCAGTTGCCAGGCAACTGGGACACGGGTTTTGTTCTCAGCCAGGATGCGGCCAAGCGTTTTTCGGTCTACACGGGCTCACACATTGGCCAGCGGCTGGCGATTGTGCTCGACGGCAGGGTCCTCGAGGCGCCGGTGATCAAGGGGCAGATCAGCGATCAGGGAGTAATTGAAGGAGCGGGCAGCCAGCAGGAAGCGGCTGACCTCGCGCTGAACCTCAAGGCCGGGTCGCTCCCGGCGGGGGTAAAGTACGAACAGGAGGAGACCGTGGGCCCCTCCCTCGGCGCGGACTCCATTCGCGATGGCTTCTTCGCGGGCATAGCCGGTGTATTGGCCGTGATTGTTGTCATGCTGATCTATTACAAAAGAAGCGGCATCAACGCCACGCTGGCATTAGTTCTGAATGCGGTCATCCTGATCGCCTGCCTGAGCTATTTTGATGCGGTTCTCACGCTACCTGGCATTGCGGGCGTCATCTTGACAATCGGTATGGCCGTAGACAGTAACGTCCTGATCTTCGAGCGAATTCGCGAGGAGTTGCGGGCGGGCAAAGCGATAGTGCCGGCTGTCGATGCCGGTTTTAGCAAGGCGTTTCTCACGATTATTGACACTCACATCACGACGATTGTTTCCTGCGCCATTTTGTTCCTCTTCGGATCAGGGCCGGTAAAGGGATTCGCCGTGACCTTGGTGATCGGCCTGGCCGCCAACGTATTCACGGCGGTTTTTGTATCGAAGGTGATCTTCGATTGGGAGTTATCGGGACCAAAGCCCGTTAAAGCTCTCAGTATTTAGCAGTGCCGCAAATTGAACTGTAAGAAAATGCGGTTCGGCGGCAGGGTTGGGAACATTTATGACGAACCGGTGTCTATTTTTAGTAGATGCCGGCCCCTAAAGTTAGATGGAAATCTTCAAGCAAACGAACTTTGACTTCCTCGGCAAGAAGTGGCCGTTCATCCTCCTATCGCTGGCGCTTACGGCGGCTGGCTTGATTAGTCTGGCGATCAAAGGTGGACCGAGGTACGGAATTGACTTTACGGGTGGCGCGTTGATGGATGTCAATTTCATCAAGCGGCCGCCCGCGGATGAGATCCGCGCGGCTCTGCACAAGAGAGTGGCGGGCGAGATTGAAGTGCAAGAGGTGAGTAACTCACAAGAGGTATTGATTTCGACCGGAACCCGTTCGGCCCAGCAAAGCGATCAAGCTTTGCAGGCTACCCGTGACGATATGGTTGCCACCCTCAACGCCGAATTTAATCCAAATTCCGGCGGGAAACTCGACATCAATACAGCCGGTCATATCGCGCTGGCTGACCGCTTGCGCGATCCGCTGGCGAAAGCCGGTGCCGGACTGTCTGACGATCAGTTGCAGCAGTTGGCGGGCGCGATTACCAGTTATCGCGATACGCCGCCGCGCTCCGGCCTGATTCGGAACCTCGACGAACTGTCCGCCGTTCCCGGCGTGAAGCCGGCGGTTTTGAACGTGATCAAGCAGGAGTGCTTTCCGGGTACTTTCAACATTCGCAGTTTTGAGTTTGTCGGGCCGAAAATTGGCGCAGATCTTCGGCAGCAGGCGATCAACGTGGTGTTGATTGCCCTGGCCGCCATGCTGGTCTACATTGCTTTTCGGTTCGAGTGGATCTACGGTGTCGCCGCGGTGATCGCGGTCTTCCACGACACCATCATCACAATCGGTCTGTTCTCGCTGTTTAATAAACAGATCGATCTGACGGTGATTGCAGCGCTGCTGACGCTGGTCGGCTACTCGATGAACGATACTATCGTGACTTTTGATAGGATTCGTGAAAACCTTCGTATGCAAATGCGCGGGTCGTTCTCCGAGATTGTGAACAAGAGCATCAACCAGACGCTGAGCCGGACGGTTCTGACTTCAGGGCTTACCTTCCTGACGGCGCTGTCGCTATACCTGTTTGGCGGCCAGGTGTTGAGTGGGTTCTCGTTTGCGCTGGTAGTGGGCATCATCGTCGGAACTTACTCGTCCATCTTCATCGCCAGCCCGATTTTGATCTTCTGGCAGAACATTGCGGAAGGACGTAAAAGAAGAAAACCCGGCCCGGCGGTTGTGGACAACCGTAGCCGGAGCACGGCGAAACCGGTGAAAGCAGTGAATCCGGCCAAAGCCGCAAGCAAGTAGGACGTGGACCCGGGGTCCTAGCGGCCCCAGAGCGAGGGTATTTGCATGTTTGACCAAACGTTTGTTGACGGAACACAGAAAACCAAAAAGCCGTACACGATTCTGCTATCGCTGATTCTGCAGATCTCGGCCATCGGTATTCTGATTCTGATTCCCCTGATTTATACGCAGACTCTGCCGAGCGCGCAGTTGAAGAGCATGCTGGTGGCCCCACCGCCACCGCCGCCGCCTCCTCCGCCGCCGCCGCCGGCACAGCCGAAGGTTCAGCCGAAGCCGGTTGTGCACCAGTTCATTGCGAACCAGTTGATGGCCCCAAAGGTCATTCCAAAAACTATCAATAAGATTGAGGAAGCGGCGCCGCCTCCGGATACCGGCGGTATCGTCGGTGGAACCGGTGAAGCAGGAGGTGCCGTCGGTGGTGTGATCGGTGGTGTCCTGGGTGGTGTTCCGGGTGCTCCGCCGCCCCCGCCGCCGCCTAAGGCTGCGAAACCGACCGGACCGGTGCGCATCGGTGGTCAGGTTGCAGAAGCGAACCTGATTCGAAAAGTTCAGCCCGTTTATCCCCCCTTGGCGAAGGCCGCCAGAGTGCAGGGAACGGTTGAGTTTACCGCCGTGATCAGCAAAGACGGAAATATAGAGAATCTGCAGCTGGTGCGCGGCCACCCGCTTCTGGTAAATGCGGCAAAAGAAGCCGTGTTGCAGTGGAAATACCGGCCGACCATGCTGAATGGTCAACCGGTGGAAGTTGTCACTGATATCATCGTGAACTTCACGTTGAGCCAGTGAGGATTTTGCAGTAACTTGATTCAGTTCGATTCAACTAGGAGACAAGCATGGTTTTACAAATTCAAGTATGGGCATTCTGGCTGTTCCAGGAAGCCGAAGGCATTAGCTTCGACCCGCGCTCGGTCTGGGGCAACATGGGCGTTCTCGCCAAGTTAGTTGTCCTTTGTCTGTTCATTATGTCGGCGTGGTCTATCGGCGTGATGATTGACCGCCTGATCGCCTATAACGCGGCCCGCAAGCAGTCCCGCGCGTTTGCTCCGGCGGTGGCTGGCGCGCTTCGCGAGGGCAAACTGGAGGAAGCCATCAAGATCGCCGACCGCTTCAACAAGAGCCACCTGGCTAAGGTTGTCGTCGCCGGTCTGCAGGAATTCAGAGCTCATGAGAAAAGCGCGGAAATTCCGGGTGAAGACATTGAGGCCTCGCGTCGTGCTCTCGAGCGCGCGGAAGCCATTGTCCATGCTGAACTGAAGCGTGGCGTCAGCAGCCTGGCGACCATCGGGTCCACGGCTCCGTTCGTCGGACTGTTCGGCACGGTCGTCGGTATCATGAACGCGTTCAAGTCGATTTCGACCTCCAAGTCGACTGGTCTGGGTGCGGTGGCCGGTGGTATCTCGGAAGCCCTGATCACCACGGCCGTCGGTCTGTTCGTCGCCATCCCGGCCGTCTGGATGTTCAACTACTTCACAAACCGTATCGAAGCATTCGACGTGGAGATGGGCAACTCCAGCTCTGAGCTGATCGACTATTTCCTGAAGCGTACTCAGCAGCGGGTTGCGGCGAAGTAATTCCCACACCTGCTGGATAGAAAATAAACCTGGATTGAACTGACTCGAGTTGAATCGCCGGCGTGGGGCGGTCTCAAACCGCTCCCACCTCCTGTGCCGGGTTCCTCTCGGGTAAATGTGAGCGTTCTCTTTAGAGGAGTAGAAAATGGCGAAGCTACCGAAGGCTCCACCAGTTGTTTCAGAGATTAACGTGACGCCGATGGTTGACGTCATGCTGGTGCTCCTGATTATCTTCATGGTCATCACGCCGATGCTTTCGAAAGGCGTCAATGTGAACCTGGTGAAGACGCACAACGATATCAAGATGCAGGAAGCGGACAAGGAAGACGCAGTTCTCATCGCGATTACGCGCGACGGCAAGGCATTCCTGAGTCCTGGTAACGTCCTGATTCAGCCGGATCAGTTGGCTAGTAAAGTAAAGGATCTGCAGCAAAACCGGTCGGATAAGACCGTCTATATCAAGGCTGACGCCAGGGCGAGATTCGCCAGCGTGACGGACGTGATCGATAATCTCCGTACCTCCGGCGTGGATCAGCTCGGTCTCATCACGGAAAACATCCAAGGCAAGAAGGGTGGCCTCGGCCTGTAATATTTAGCTGAAAGGGATTCATTTATGGCAATGGCAGTTGGCGGCTCCGGCGGAGCCAAGGCGGACATTAACGTCACGCCGCTGATTGACGTACTACTGGTGCTGCTGATCATATTCATGGTCATCACCCCGCTTACCCCGCACGGTCTGGATGCGTTGGTGCCTCAGCCACCACCTCCGAATCAACCGCCTCCACCGCCCAATCAGGATCCGACTGTGGTCGTCGAGGTTGCCAAGGATGCGAGCCTCCAGATCAACGGACAACCGGTCAAGGAAGCGGACCTGACAACGCGGCTGGAAGACATCTTTAAGACCCGCGCGACGAAGGTGGTTTTCGTGAAAGGCGACCCGGATGTCGATTACCGCTATGTCGCGCAGACAATTGATGACGCCAAGGGCGCCGGCCTCGACAAAGTTGGTATTATGACCCCCAAAGTCGAAGCGGGGCAGTAGTATCCCGGCGAAAGAGGATCTACACAATGCGAAATTCTAGATGGTTGCTGCTGACGGTGTGCGCCGGGTTGACGGTGTTCACATGTGGTTGCGCCAAACTCCAGTCTCGAGATCAGATGAATCAGGGTGTTCAGGCGTACCGGAATAATCATTACGCCGAGGCCGTGAAGCATTTCAAGGAGGCGGTACAGCTCGATCCGACGAATCAAAATGCTCAGCTGTATCTGGCGACGTCCTACATGATTCAATGGGTGCCGGGCGCAGATTCGCCGGATAACAAAAAGAACTATGACATGGCAAAGGCCGAGTTCGATAAGGTCCTGAAGAAAGATCCCGCTAACTCTCTCGCGCTCGCTTCCATGGCTTCCATGGCGTACAACTCCGCAACGGGTGGTTCTCCTGACCAGAAGGAAGCGGCCCTCGAAGAGGCTCGCAAATGGAATCTGCGGCGGATCGAAGTGGATCCGAAGGAGGCAGAGGCCTACTATTACCTTGGCGTGATCGATTACGCGGAAGCACTCGGACCGATTGCCACGGCACGTGTCGATCAGAAGCTCAAACCGGATAACCCGGGACCTCTCCCGGACGCGAAGGTGAAAGCAGAGCTCAAGGACAAATACGGCAAGAGCATCGACGATGGCATCGACAACCTGAAGAAGTGCCTGGGCATCAACAAGGAGAATGAAGATGCCATGTCGTACATCAACCTTCTGCTTCGAGAGAAGGCGGCGCTTGCAGACAGTCCGGAAGAGGCAAAGGCCGATTCCACCGAGGCTGACGACTGGATGAATAAGTCGCTCGATATGAAGCGCATCAAGGCGAGCCGTCCGCAGAAGACGACCGAAGCCAGCTAACTTCAGCCGAAAAAAGAAAAAGACAGAAGGGGCGATGCGCAAGAGTGCATCGCCCTTTCTGTTTCTGATTCAAGCTGCCTGTCCGGCAGCTTCTAATTAAGGAAATAGGTACGATACAGCGTGTCGCGCTGTTTCGGAATAAAGCCTGCGTCGCGGATCAGGCGGCGGAGTTGCTCTTCGGTTGCACGATGATGCGTGCCCGCTGCAGAGACTACGTTCTCCTCGATCATGATACTGCCTACGTCGTTCCCGCCAAACCGCAGGCCGAGTTGGCAGACTTTGAGGCCCGGTGTCACCCAGGACGCTTGAATATTCTCAATGTTGTCCAGGTACACGCGGGACAGAGCCAGCATTTTGAGGTATTCCACCGCGGTGGCTTCCTGCTTTACGAACCGCCCGAGCGAGGTGTATTCGCGCTGGAAGAACCAGGGAATAAAAGCCGTGAACCCTCCGGTGTCCTCCTGAATCTGCCTGACGATCTCAAAGTGGTTCATGCGCTGCTCAATGGTTTCGCCGGTGCCGAACATCATCGTTGCAGTGGTCCGCATGCCGAGCGAGTGGGCAACCCGGTGGGTATCGATCCATTCCTGGACTGAGCATTTCAGTCGGCTAATGCGATGCCGCACGGCGTCGTCGAGAATCTCCGCGCCCCCGCCCGGTATCGAATCGAGTCCTGAATCGCGCAGGCGCGCGATCGTGTCGCGAAGGCTCAGCCCGCTGACCTCGGCGATGTTGACAATCTCCGGAGCCGAGAAGCAATGGCACCAGATGTCGAAACGCGATTTGATCGTCCGCAGAAGATTCTCGTACCACTCGATCTTCAAATCGGGGTGCAAGCCGCCCTGCATCAGGATACCTGTGCCGCCGAGCGAGATAGTCTCCTGAATCTTGTCGAGGATCACTTCTGTAGGTAGGATGTAGCCCTCTTTGTGCCCGAGCGGGCGATAGAAGGCACAAAAGCTGCAATATTCGGTGCAGAAGTTGGTGTAGTTGATATTCCGGTCGATGATGTAGCTGACGATCCCATCCGGATGAAATCTTCGTCGGACGGCATCTGCCTCCATACCGATGCCGACGAGGTCATCGCTCTGGAACATCTCTATCGCTTGTTTCCGGGTGATCATGTCTTCCCCTCAGGCTCGCTGGGCGAGAATAGGCCGCGCGAGATTTGCCAGCTCCAAAAAAGCTTCCAGACCGCGCTGTTCCGCGGCGCCGATTTCAAACCGGATGTAGTCGCGCAGGTAACGTTCCGCGAGCCCCTGGGTTACCCGTCGTTTCGGATACTCGCTGTCGACTATTTCTCGCAGGTGCGCCTTACCGAACTCATACGATGCGCGGGTGATGCGCTCGAGCTCGAATGCCGGTATGCCTGGTTTGCCGGCCCATACAGCAAACACCATCGGAAGCTGCGTGAGCGAGAACCACTCGGCTCCCAGGTCGAGCCATGGCAGACCGGTTTCGTCCGGATCGATTTCAAGCGCAGAATCGCCGATGATAAGGGCCGCATCTGAGTGCGCGAGCATGTCCTGCAAAACGGGCTTCGCTCGCGTGATAACCGGTTCCGCTCCGTACCGCTCGCGCAGGATGATTCTCGCCAGTTGCACCGAGGTTCTGGAGCCGAGATCGGCGGCAAGCGTCTGAACTTGCCCCCAGGGAACGCGAGAAAACAGGAGAATACTGCGCACTGGCCCTAGGCATGTGATCCCGACGCCGGGCACGATTTCGAGACCCTGCCGGGCGCTTTCTGCTACCGGCACAAGGCCGATTTGAATGGTCCCCTCTTCCACCTGCTGGGCGCAAATGGACGGGATGGAGAAGCTGAGTTCGACCTCTTCTTTCTGGGGCCCGTGGAGCATACCCCACACTAGAGGGACCGTGTTGAGGTAACTAACCGCACCTACGCGAAACTTCGAATTAATATCTCGCAAATTTCAGTTTAGCCAAGACCTGCTCGTCAGGCTGGTGTGCGGCGCGGATCCTCAGACTCCGCGCCTGTCGCCCCAGAGATCGATATGTAACCGCGGACTGTACCGGTAGCCGGTGTTCTTGCAGATCTCCGCGAGCCAGAGAGATCTGTTCTGGAGCACGTCACGCTGCGTCCCCTCAGGCATGAGTACTACGCTTCCGCGCGGAGCATCGAGGGCGAGCCGAATTGCCTCGATCTCCTTGAGGTCTTCGGGCGACGAGACCACAAACTTCAGTTGATAGGGAAACTCAGCCGTCAATCTTCGGAGCACGTCCGGCTGATAGCGCAGCCGGTCATGCTGCGCGGCCCAGCGGCCTCCTTCGCGGTCATGCGGAGTAGAGTTGGAGAGTTTGGGACTGATGCTCATCAGATCACAGGCAACGGGTGCATAGACTGTTCCTGCTGTTTCGATTGTGATGTGCAGGCCCGCTTCGCGCAGCGCCCAGGTAAGTGGTGCGATCTCGGGCGCGATCATCGGCTCGCCCCCCGTAACGACCGCGTGCGAAGCGGGGAAGGTCTGAACCGTTTCGAGGATTTGCTCGAGAGAGAGGTTCTCGCCTTCAGGATTCCAAGACGTGTACGGTGTGTCGCACCATTTGCAGCGCAGATTGCAGCCCGAGGTACGAACGAACACCGAGGGGACACCCAGCAGTACGCCTTCGCCCTGAATCGAATAGAAAATTTCGGAAATTTTCACTCGCGGCTACCGCCTCGCGAGCAGCGGATCGGCCACGCCCGCCTCTTCAAAACCCTTGCGCCTTAGAATGCAGGCGTCGCAGCGTTCGCACGGCCACCCTTGCGCGTCGGGGTCATAGCAGGTTGATGTCAAACCCAGGTCGACGCCCAGCTCCACAGCCTTCCGCACGATCTCCGCTTTGGTTAACCGTATCAAAGGGGCCTGAATCACGACCTTGCTCTTGCCCTCGACTCCTGCCTTGGTTGCAAGGTTGGCCATCTTCTCGAACGCGTGGATGAACTCCGGCCGGCAGTCGGGGTATCCCGAATAATCGATGGCATTCACTCCGATAAAAATGTCCGAGGCTCCCGTGACTTCGGCATAGGCCAGCGCAAACGAAAGAAAGATGGTGTTTCGGGCGGGTACGTAGGTGACCGGGATGCCGCTGGACATCTCGTTTTCGACGCGGTCCTTCGGAACGTCGAGGCTGCTCGTCAGAGCCGATCCGCCGAAAAGGCGCAGGTCAAAGCTCACGATCCGATGCTCTTTTGCTCCGAGATGTCTGGCAATACGCGCCGCCGCATCGAGCTCATCCTTATGGCGCTGCCCATAATCGAAGGAGAGGCAGTAGCACTCGTATCCCTCGGAACGGGCAATCGCGAGACAGGTTGTTGAGTCGAGGCCGCCGCTCAAAAGGCAGATGGCGCGTCGAATGGGAGATGGTTCCAAACTTCAGTATAGGTTCGGCCCGGCTGTCCGATTAGGCTAGGTTTGATCGGTTTCACCGCGCGTTGCGGTAACCGCCGCATCAAGTTCGCCCAGATGCAGGCGGATCCGGACGAGTTCGTTTGGCAGAATTTCACCCGCCGAGCGCAGGACCTGCCCGGTTGCATTCTGGACGATGGCATACCCGCGGCCGAGCACAGCAAGGGGACTGATCTGCCTCAAGTGCAGATCCAGCGATTCGTGCCGGCGGCGCGCCTGCCACAGCCTGGTCTCCATCGCCTTCACAGCCTGACCGAGCAACAATTCGTTGCGATGGCGGTCTCGGGCAAACCGCAAGCGGAGGTCGGTTGCCTCGAGCCGCCGCGCCAAATCGACAAACCGCCTCGCCCGCATTTGCATGATGTCCCGCTGCAAGTGTCTGAGGCGGTAATCGAGGTCGTCTATCGCCTGCGTGCGCCGGGCTACCGAACGGTGCATCAGCCGCGCCGCACGCTCGGTGCCGCGATCATGAAGTGCTCGGGACGCCAGCAGCAGCCGGTAGCGCACTGCCTGCAGAGCCTTGGTGCGGCAGGCGCTGATTTGTTCGAGCAGGCTGTCGCGCGTGCAAATCACAATTTCGGCCGCGGCGGATGGAGTAGGGGCGCGGTGATCGGCGACGAAATCGGCAATGGTGAAGTCGGTCTCGTGCCCAATGGCCGAGATGACCGGTATACTCGAGGCGCAAATCGCTCTGGCCACGGCTTCTTCATTAAACGTCCACAGATCTTCGAGGGAACCGCCGCCCCGCGCGACGATCACCACGTCGGCCCACTTTGAATTATTAAAGAAGGTCAATCCGGCGCACACCTGTTCGACGGCTCCGTCTCCCTGTACCTGGGCAGGATAAAGCCGCACGTGCAAGCCCTGAAAGCGCCGTTCGAGAACGTGTAGTATGTCGCGGATCACAGCTCCGGAAGGCGACGTCACCACACCGATCCGGCGTGGCAATTTCGGCAAGGGGCGTTTGCGCGAGGCATCGAAGAGTCCTTCGGCGGCGAGTTTGCGCTTCAGTTGCTCGAAGGCAAGCTGCAGTGCGCCGGCGCCTTGTGGCTCGAGCGTTTCAACGATGAGCTGATACTCGCCCCGGGCTTCGTAAACCTCGAGATTGCCGCGCGCAATCACAGCGAGACCGTCTTGCGGCTTGAACTTCGCAAATCGCGCAGCGCCTTTAAATAGCGCGCACTTAAGCTGGCTCTGCTGGTCTTTTAAGGAAAAGTAATAGTGACCGCTGGTGGCCATGCGGCAGCCGGATATTTCCCCCGCTACCCAGATGCTGCGGAATTCGTTTTCGAAGATGCTTTGCACGGCGGCATTCAATTCGCTCACTTGGAAGATCTGCCGCTCAGGTTCGAGCGTCAGCCTCATCTGCCCGTTTTCAACATCGGTTCTGGCCAGCATCTGTAACTTTTAGTTTCGAACATCACAGTCTTGGATTGCGAAAGGAATTGCGGTATGCTACGACTTCCTGCGTCCCCGTCCGACGGCAGAGGATTCCGTCCTGAGCGCATTTCTGGAGGAACATGACCCCACAAGAAGTCCTGGAATTTGCCAAGAAGAATGATGCACGGCAGATCGACCTTCGCTTCACTGATCTGCCGGGGCTGAGTCAACACATCTCGTACCCGATCAGCATGCTGGACGAGGGCTCCTTCGAAGACGGTTTCGGGATCGATGGCTCGAGCATCCGCGGCTGGGCCGCGATCAACGAGAGCGACATGCTGATCATTCCGGATCCGACCACCGCCTTCATGGATCCTTTCGCTGAGACGCGGACGCTGGTCATGCTCGGCGACATTATCGACCCGATCACCCGCCAGCACTATGATCGGGACCCGCGCTGGATCGCCAAGAAGGCGGAAATGCACCTCAAGAACAGCGGTCTGGCTGATACGGCGTACTTCGGAGCGGAAGCGGAATTCTTCATCTTCGATAACATCCGCTTTGATCAGAATCAGCACAGCGGATTCTATTTCATCGATGCCGAGGAAGGGCGCTGGAACTCCAGCCGCGAGCACAACAATCTGGGCTACCGGCCGCGCTACAAGGAAGGGTACTTCCCGGTGCCGCCGACCGATCACTATCAGGATCTGCGCAGCGAAATGGTCACGACCATGCTCGAGTGCGGATTGAACATCGAGTGCCACCACCACGAGGTCGCCACCGGCGGCCAGTGTGAAATTGACCAGCGATTCGACACTTTGGTGAAGTCCGCGGACAATATGATGCTCTACAAATACATTGTCCGGAACGTGGCTTATCAATATGGAAAGACGGTCACCTTCATGCCGAAGCCGCTATTTGGCGATAACGGCAGCGGTATGCACACCCACCAGAGCTTGTGGGCCGGCAGCAAACCGCTTTTCGCAGGCGATAACTACGCAGGCTTGAGCCAGATGGCGCTGCACTACATCGGAGGCCTGCTCCGCCACGCCCGGGCCCTTTCGGCGATGATCGCTCCAACCACGAACAGTTATAAGCGCCTGGTCCCCGGATACGAAGCGCCAGTCAATCTGGCGTACTCACGCCGCAACCGCTCCGCGGCCGTGCGCATTCCCATGTACTCGAACAGTCCAAAAGCGAAACGTGTCGAGTTCCGGCCGCCTGATCCGGCCGCGAACCCGTACCTCGCTTTTGCCGCAATGATGATGGCCGGTCTTGATGGTGTGGTCAATAAGATCGATCCGGGCGAGCCGCTGGACAAGGACATCTATGACCTTTCGCCGGAAGAAATGAAGAA
>Ga0213872_10000292_pt1 | contig 42585 bp, 17 predicted proteins | sample VelepicomBERX_R2_FD_160071 | JGI IMG/M metagenome (GOLD analysis project Ga0213872, IMG submission 160071) | Rhizosphere microbial communities from Vellozia epidendroides in rupestrian grasslands, the National Park of Serra do Cipo, Brazil - RX_R2 | ecosystem: Host-associated > Plants > Roots >... | reverse complement strand
GCGGCTGGCGACGCGAGCAATCTTCACCAGGTCATGATCAATCTGGAAGAAGCCAAGCTGTCGCTGCAACTCATGATGCAAGTCAGAAACCACCTGCTCGATGCCTATCACGACATCGCGCAAATGCAGCTGTAAAGAAAGTCACGAATGCCCCTCTTCCATCAACTTTGGGAACGGCTCGACCGCCCTGCCCGCTTCGGTCTGGCCGCCTGCCTTGCCGTACTCCTGATCGTCACCGTGTCGCTGGGCGTCTGGCTGCTGCGACCTGACTACCAGGTACTCTTCGGCGACCTGGCCCAGGCTGACGCCGCAGCCATGACGGCCGAGCTGGATCGAATGAAGATCCCGTATCGCCTCGACAACGGCGGCAACACGATCCTGGTGCCGGCCGAGCAGGTGTACAAGACACGCCTTAAGCTGGTCGGGCGCGATCTTCCCCTGCACGGCACGGTCGGTTTCGAGCTTTTCAACAATACCGATATCGGCATGACGGAATTCGCCCAGAAGGTGAACTACCAACGGGCCATCCAGGGTGAGCTAACCCGCACCATTCTGGCGATCGAAGAAATCCAGTCTGCACGGGTTCATTTGGCGATTCCGGAACAGACGCTGTTCAAGAAGACAAGCGACGCGGCCAAGGCTTCTGTTTCCATCGGCCTGAAGCGTGGCAAGACGCTCAAGCCGACACAGATTCAGGGAATTCAGCGCCTCGTAGCGGCTTCGGTGCCGAATGTGCGAGAAGAAGATGTCACCGTCATCGACCAGCATGGCGTGGCGCTGACGCGCGCAGCCGCGGGCAATGACGAGGAAGGCGCAAGCCCAGCTAACCTGGACAACAAGGCCGCGCTCGAAGGCTATCTCACCCGCAAGGTCGTCGATGTCCTCGACCGCACGTTTGGCGCCGGTCAAAGCATCGCCAGCGTGGACGTGGTGTTCAACCACGACCATACCAAGGTTACGACGGAGAACGTACTGGGTAGCTCCGGCGGGGAGAATGGCGATGTGCCCACCGGCGTGATCGTGCATGAACGCGAGTCGTCACATGACGCCCCATCGGATACGCCGGGCGCGGCCCACGCAAGCGGCGGCGAATCGAGCAGCCATGACGTAGATTACCAAGTCGGACGCCGGGTAGAACAGGTGGTGTCCGGCCCTGGCACGGTGAGCAAGATCAACGTCGCCGTCGTGGTCAAGCAGACCATGGATGCGGCACAGATCGAGCGGATCCGCGATCTGGTCGCCATGGCTGCCGGCATCAACAAGGCACGGGGTGACGGTATTGCCGTCTACTCCGTCAATCAGTTCGCCAGCGCTGGGGGCGTCGGTACGCCGCTCGCGACGACCGGGGCGAGTGCTGCGGCTGCACTGCCAACGCCGGATGCCGTCAACCTCGATATGGAGGAGCCTGCGCCCACAGCGCCGAGCAAGCCCAGCCGGTTCAACCCGCCGCTACTGGTTGCCGCCATGGCGATACTGGGTTTCGTGCTCATCATCTGGCGCGGCAAGCGGCCCACGCAGCCGACAACGCTTGATGCGGCGCAACGGGAACAGCTGCTAGCCCGCCTACGCGGCTGGCTGAACGAAGCGCGCACGCAGTCAGGGGATCAGGCATGACGGAACGGCTTCGCCAAACCGCCCTCGTCCTGCACGCACTCGACGCCTCAGACCGGCACTGGATGCTGGCGCAGCTGAACGCCGAAGACCGGCAACAGCTCGATACCCATCTGGCAGAGCTGGCACAGCTGGGCATCCCACAGGACGGTGCCTTGGTCGAACAGCTGCTCGCGCAGCTCGATGGCGCATCCGCGCGACCCGGAAACGCGGCAAGCCGCCTGCGCGCCGCCAGCGTAGAAACCATGAACCGCGTCTTCGCAGACGAGCCCTCCTGGCTTGTCAGTGCCGTGCTTCGCATCGAGCACTGGGCTTGGCGCGATGCCTTTCTTGAGCGGCTGGATACTAGCCGGCGGGACCGGATTGCGCGGAATCTCGCCGCGCCGCTTCCGGCCAACATGGCAACGGCGCTGCTTGCGCAGATCGAGCCGCAGCTCGCCGACGCGCATGCGAACGAAATCGCTGGGCCGGTCGTAAGCAAGCCCGCTTCACGCCTCGCCCAACGCTTTCGCGCGTTCGTGCGCAACTGGTTTTGAGTTGGAGCGCATAGCCATGACCCATCCGCTCGTCGACGCCGTTCGCAAAGCCGACCTCGTACGGCGTATCGGTCATGTCCGGCAACTGGCCGGTTTGAGCATCGAGTCCACCGGCCCTGACGTACTGATCGGCGAAGTCTGCGAAGTCAGGCCGCGCAAGGGTAAACGCGCCATCAGGGCCGAAGTGGTCGGCCTGAACGATGATCGCGTGGTGCTCATGCCTTATGGATCGATGCATGGCATCGGGGCGGGCTGCGAAGTCGTCGCTACCGGGCTCGTGCCACGCATCGGCGTGGGGCCGGCCCTGCTCGGGCGCGTCATCAACGCGTTCGGGGAGCCGCTCGATCACCTGCCACCGCCGGCCATCGAAGGATATCGCCCGCTCAAGTCGGCCCCACTCAACCCCATGACGCGGCCGCGCATCGACACCATCCTTGAAACCGGCGTGCGCTGCATCGACAGCATGCTCACGCTCGGCAAAGGCCAACGCGTTGGCATCTTTGCCGGTAGCGGCGTAGGCAAGAGCACCTTGCTGGGCATGATCGCCTGCCATGTCAGCGCCGACGTCAACGTCATTGCGCTGATTGGCGAGCGCGGGCGCGAAGTGCGTGAGTTCATCGAAAACCACCTTGGGCCCGAAGGCTTGAAGCGCTCCGTAGTAATCGTCGCCACGTCGGATCAGCCCGCCTTGGCACGTGCCCGGGCAGCCTATACGGCTACGGCCATTGCCGAGTATTTCCGCGACCAGGGCCAGCAGGTCATGCTGACCATGGATTCGGTGACCCGCTTTGCCATGGCGCGACGCGAGATCGGCCTTGCCGTGGGCGAGCCGCCGACGGCGCGCGGCTATACGCCATCCGTGTTCGCTGAGCTGCCTGAGCTCTGCGAACGATGCGGCACAGCGGCGACGGGCGGCGCCATCACGGCGCTCTATACCGTCCTCGTGGAAGGTGACGATTTCAACGAGCCGATTTCCGACATTCTGCGTGCCACGCTCGACGGCCATATCGTGCTTTCGCGTCGGCTGGCACAGCAGGGCCACTACCCCGCCATCGACGTACTGCAAAGCGCCAGTCGGCTGCTGTCCGAACTCGTAGACAGCCAAACTCAAGCGCTGATCCACGATCTGTACGAGACCATGTCGAGCTACGAACAGAACCGGCAAATGATCGCGATGGGCGCCTACCGCGCCGGCAGCAGCGCAGACATCGATCGGGCCATCCAATTGCAACCCGAGATTAGCCGCTTCCTACAGCAGCGAGAGGGTCAGCACGCGAGGCGCGACGAGGTAATGGCCGAGCTGGCCGACATTGCAGCGGTCGGGCCCAAAACGGAGGCAGACAGCGATGCGTAACCTGCGCGGCTTCACCTACGAGCTGGAACCTTTGCAGCGGGTGCGCGAGTGGGCCGTGCACGAATTGCGCCTTGAACTCGCCAAGCAGCATGTGGATGCCACGGCTTTACGCACGCAGATCTCGCAGCTGAGAGCTGTCGTTGCGCAGATGGCGGCCGAGGCGGCGCAACAGCGAGCTGCGGACGTAAGTATACATATCGATCGGTTCCTGATCACCCACCAATACGCTGCACATATTGCCGAGCAGCTGCACACGGCGCAGCACAAGCTGATCGTGGTGGAAGCAGAGGTCGACCGCCTGACAGCGGCACTGCACCAGCAACAGAAATTCCTCGACGGCTTGGCCGACCATCGCGAAGAAGCGGTCAAGGCATTTGGACACTTGCAGGAGAAAGCCAGCATGGTCGAAGCGGACGACGCCTGGCTAAGGACAACGCACTGGAGGACTGAAGCATGATGAAAATCGACGGCTTTCTGCCGGAACAGCAATACGTCTCCTCCGATTCGAGGCGGACGGACACCGCGAACCAGCGCGATGCATGGCTCAAGCAGATGGAAGGCGCTCAGTGCTCACTGCTGGAGCAGTCAAACGGCCAAACACCGCAGCAGGGCGAGAAGCGGTCGGAGTCGCATCGCAATCAGACAGGCAGTGTGCCCTCCGCCCATCAGACCCGCGCTGTAGCGGCTTCGCCCGTCGTCGCGATGAAGTCCGTTCAGGTTGCAGACGCTACAGTCCAAGGCTCGCAGCGTGCGCCTGCTGTGGCACATGTGGCCGCATCGAGCGTCACCCGCCCGCAGGCATCCAAGGTATCGAACACACTCACTGCCGCCGCTGAGACCAGTGCCCATGCAATCGGCCTACTAGCGTCCGATACCGCAATGCCGCGCGATGCTGCAATGGCTGATCTGACGACACGACGGACGGACATCCAGCCGGGCCAATTCGTTCAAGAGTTTGCCGTAGGGCCGGCCAGTGCCCTTGCGCTTGATGCAGAAGCCGGCACGCCGAACCCGGCCCAATTGACGCAGGTTCAGCCATCCTCCGCTGCTGGTATGACTCTTACCTTGGCCGATCAACCTTCTCATGCGGGATCTGGCACAGCTGAAGAGGCCCCGAGCGAAAACCCGGCCGACCCCGCACCAGGCGGCGAGCACAAGGAAGCCGGCACGACGGGCGAACCATGGCAAAAGCGCATGATGCACCTGACGGCCGACGGGCAGGATGTCAGCGTGTCGATCCGCGACAACCAGCTGAATCACCAAGCCTCTACTCAGGTCATCTACCGCCTGGCCGCGGATGTCGCAGCGGCAGGCTTCAGGTTGCGCAATGTCACCATCAACGGCAAGGCGCTGCTCCGCCCATCGCGTGAGGCCAATACCAGCCAGCGCCGCGCACCGCGCGATGCCGCATCACCCAATATCTCGAATCTCGATTTTCTGGAGCAAAACCATGGCGCTTGATCCCGTCACCAGCCCCATCAACGGCAATGCGAATCTGCAGGCAGCCGGTATTACGCAGCAGGAATTTCTCAAGATCCTGCTCACCCAGCTCACGCAGCAGGATCCGCTCAAGCCCATGGACAACACCCAGTTCGTGACCCAGCTCGCGCAATTCTCGCAGATGGAACAGGCGCAGGAGATCAATACGAATGTATCGAACACGCTCGCGGTGCAGACCTCGACGCAGAGCGTCGGGCTACTCGGCAAGACGGTCACCCTGTCGTCGCTGAGCGGCTCGCCGATGTCCGGCGTCGTTACCGCCATCGACTTCAGCGGCAACTCGCCCCGCCTCACCGTGGCCCCGACGACGGGTCAACCCATGAACAACGTCGCACTCAGCCAGATCACTGGCGTGCACTAAGCCGGAGACCCGACATGACCCTGAGTTCATCCATCGATATCGGTATGAGCGGTTTGAACGGCTTCTCGCAAGAGCTGCAAACCATCAGCGACAACGTCGCCAACCTGAATACCCCTGGCTTCAAAGGGTCGGACGCCCAATTCGCCGATCTTTTCTACCAGGACAACAGCTCAAGCGGCGGATCGGGTGCGTCGGTCGGCAATGGCATGCAGGTGCTGCCGAGCGTCGTGAATTTCTCCAAAGGCCCGCAGACCCAGACCGGCGTGTCGACGAACCTCGCGGTGAACGGCAACAGCTTCTTTGTTACCAAAGACCCGAAAACCGGGCAGATCGCCTACACGCAGGATGGCCAGTTCCAGTTCGACAACAAGGGCTACCTGGTCGACAGCACGGGTAATACACGGGTACAGGCGCTCACGAGCAATGGCACGCTGCAGGACTTGAGCATCAATGGCCTGCAGAACAGCATGCCAAAGGCATCGAGCACGATTACCCTGAGCGGCAATCTGTCGTCCACTGGCAATACCCCCGTCGTGCAGAATGCGATCAAGGTGATTGACGCTGCCGGCGGGAGTCATACGCTGACGGCCACCTTTACCAACAGCACGACCTCGCCCGGCACCTGGACCGTTGCGGTGACGGACGGCAGCACCCCAGTCGGCTCGGGCACGATCACGTTCAGCAACGGCACGCTTGTCAGCGGCAAGAACACGGTCAGCCTCACCTACTCGCCGGCAGGTGTGCCAGCGATTCCGCTCACGCTGACCATGGACATGAACACCACCACCTACCTGGCGCAGGCCTCATCGCTGTCGCTCGAATCGGTCGATGGCTACGCGGCGGGCACGATCAGCAACGAAAGCTTCGACCAGACCGGCACGCTGATCCTCACCTACACCAACGGCCAGACGGTCAACGGCCCGGTGGTGGCGCTGGCGAATTTCAACTCTACGCAATCGCTGCAGCACGCAGGCAACAACGCCTTCGTCACCGACAACAACAGCGAAGCGCAGTTGGGCACGGCCGGCGCTACCAGCGCCTGGGGCACGATTACGTCGGGCGCCATCGAGGGCTCGAACGTCAACCTGTCCACTGAATTCAGCAACATCATCATCACCCAGCGCGGCTACCAGGCCGCGTCGGAACTGATCAGCACCGCGAACCAGATGATGCAGGACGTGCTGAGCATGAAGGGCCAGGGTGCATAGTGGAGATCACGCCCGTACGCCTTGTGCGTGAACAAGACCTGACGCGCGCCCGCACAGTTGCGGCCGCCGCGCTCGATGCGTGGGTCACCAACTGGCTCGGCCAGGGCGCGGCGCAAGCGCACTGTGCACCCGTGCGCGACCCTGCGCTGGCAGCCCCCGGCGGCCGCTGGTACGCCTGCCGACTGGACGCCGGCGGCACCCTGTGGGGCTATGCCGAAGCCGGCTGGGCCAAGCAGCTGCAAAGCCAGCTGTTCGACCTGGACGACGACATCCACAGCAAGGAACGCCACCGCGAATCCGAGCTCGCCAGCGGCGTGGCGCACGACGCGCTTGCCGACCTCTTCCGCCTGATGGGCCACGCCCTGACAGGGACTGACGCCAGCCTGCTCGACGCCGAACTGACGCCACCCAAACAGCTGTTCCGCCCACTGACCGGCACTCTGCTGGTCACGGTGACCTTGGGCGGCTCGTCGCTGCATGTGCTTGCCCCATCGGTTCGCAGCACACCACGCCCGCAGGCGGGGCGGCCCAAACCCGTCACGCCTCTCGCCGCCGCCCTGGCCGATACCCGTGTCCGCGTGCGCGTCGACCTGGGCAGCACAGAACTGACCGTGGGGCATCTCGCCACTTTGGCAGTAGGCGACGTACTGCGCCTGCCCGTCGCGCTCGACCACGCCCTACTCGTCTCCACGCACGACGGCCTGCCCGTCTGCAAAGCCCATCTTGGCAGCCTCGACCAGCACCGCGCCGTCGAGCTGATTCGTCTTTAAGCACCCCCATACAAGGAGCAGCCCGGTGAGTAAACCGACTGACACGAATCCATCCGTCCCCCAGATCATCGAACTGACCGACCTGGGTCAACACGCCGGCCACGGCCCGAATATCCTCTCGGGCAACCTCGACGCGTTGCAGAACGTCAAAGTGCGCCTGTCAGTGCGCGTGGGCGAAGCCACGCTCAGCATCGGCGAGCTGACCAGCATGCGCGAAGAGCATGTCATCAAGCTCGAGAGCCTGGCCGATGCGCCGGTCGATATCCTCCTGGAAGGCCATGTCGTCGCGCGCGGCCAACTGGTGGCCGTCGACGACCATTTCGGCGTCCGCCTCACCGAGCTGCCCAAGGCCACGGCGTGAAGCACGCGACCCAGATGCTGGCCACCCTTTGCCGAGCGCTACTGATCGCCCTGTTCGCCAGTGCAGTGTGCATGGCGCCCGCTCGCGCGCTCGACCTGCCCAAGCACGAGCACATCCAATTCAAGCCCGCGAGCGAATCGGATGACGGTATCGTGTACCGCGCCATCGCCGCCTTCCTTGTCGCGGGCGGCGCGGCCTATGGCCTTGCCTGGGCGATCAAGCGCTTTTTGCCCGCACTGGGTAAATCCATGGGGCCGGGCCGCAAGCTGCAACAGCTTGAAGTGATGCGGCTCACCACCCGCTCGGTGCTGATCCGCGTGCGCTATGGCGATGAAGAACTGCTGATTGGCGAAAACGAGCACGGCATCAGCCTGCTCACCAAGCGCCCGGCGGATGTTGCGGCATCCACCACAGCGGCGCAGGCCGAAGAGGAGGCGCCCCGTGAGTAAACGCCTGTTCTTCACCTTCATCGGCACGCTGGTCGCGGTAGGGCTCGGCGCCATCTGGCATCCAGCCCTTGCCGCAGCGGCCGATACGATCAAGCTGCCAGGGGTCGACGTTCACCTTGCCGGCAATGCCGGCAAACCAGAGGAAATCGCGTCCGCGCTCAAGATTCTGCTGGGCCTGACCGTGCTCAGCATCGCGCCGGCCATTCTGGTCTCAATGACCTCCTTTATCCGCATCACCGTTGTGCTGTCGATGTTGCGCCACGCATTCGGCATGCAGGAGACACCGCCGAACACAGTGTTGGTCAGCCTCGCGTTGTTCCTCACCCTGTTCACCATGATGCCGGTGCTCAACGAGATCAACACCACCGCCTTCCAGCCCTTCATGGACGGCAAGATAGCCGCCGCCCCGGCGTTCGACCAGGGCATCAAGCCGCTGCGCAATTTCATGATTCGCCAGACGCGCGAACAGGATCTCTCGCTCATGGTCGAGCTGGCCAAACAGCCCGAGCCCAAGACCATCGACGACATCCCCACGCTGGAACTGATCCCGGCCTATATGCTGTCCGAGCTGCGCTCCGCATTTCAGATCGGCTTCGTCATCTTCCTGCCCTTCCTGCTGATCGACTTGCTGACCTCTACCATCCTCATGTCGCTCGGCATGATGATGGTGCCGCCGGTCACCGTGTCGCTACCGGTCAAGATACTCATGTTTGTCTTGATCGACGGCTGGAACCTGGTCGTCAGAGCCCTGGTGGGTACATTCCAGTAGCCGACCGAGATGCAGCGCAGGCACCCTATCAACATCGATACCGTTCTGGCAGACGAGGCCATGCTCTGGCACGCCCTCCGCCAGGGCGCGTCGGCGAGTGCGCGCAGCAAACTGATCGAGCACTACCTGCCCTATGCCCGCGTGTTGGCCGCCAAGCTCTATGCCAAGCGGCACAGCGAAGAATTCGAATTCGACGACTTCATGCAGTTCGCCTCGATCGGGCTGGTCGAATCGGTCGATCGCTATGAATACAGCCCGGACGCCACGTTCAAGACCTTTGCATCGAAACGGATACATGGCGCCGTGCTCAACGGTGTGGAAAAGCTGAGCGACAGGCAGGACCAGATCAGCACCCGCCAACGCATGATTGCCGAACGCACCAACTCGCTCGCCACCTGTATCCAAGGCAAACGAACCAGCACGGCGGTCTTCGACGAGCTAGCCGACATCGCCATTGGCCTCGCCATCGGCTTCATGCTCGACAACCCCACGATCTACCAGACCGAAGAAGCCGTGCAGCCCGTCAACCATTACGACGCGGTCGAGCTGCGGCAACTCAGCACGCAGCTGATGTCGCTGGTCGAACAACTGCCTGAACGGGAACGGCTGATCATGAAATGCCATTACTTCAACCAGATCCCCTTCGACCTGATCGCCGACCAGCAGCAGCTGAGCAGAGGGCGGATCTCGCAGTTGCACCGTAACGCGCTGACCGCACTCAAGCAGCGGATGCAGCAGATTGCCCAAGTGGATGTTTCGTGGTGAAGACCGGCCGGCAAGCCGCACCGTACCACTGGTCAGTTGATGGACGCCCGTGCAGAATAGACGTTGGGCTGGTGTGTTAAGCGCAGCGCACACTGGTCACGCCTAACCCTCTCCACGATACGACACCACCCCATGGCTGTTTCCCCGCTCGACACCCAACAAATTGTCGCCGTCATCCGGCAGGAAATCGTTTCGCGGGTGAGCAAGGTCGGCACCCCACCTGTCCCGGTCGAACCTCCCAAGACACAAGGCGGCCGTACCAGCCGGCAGACGGCCAAGCCACAGCAGATCGGCGCGCTTATCGCCCGCCGCGTCAAAGCCATCCGCCCCGACGACCCGGATCGAGGCCGCAAGGCATTCCGGATTTTTCTGGAATCGGTATTGATCAACGAACTAGGCGAAAGCCTGATCAACGACCCCGGCTTTTACGATATGGTCGACCAGATTCAGCAGCAGATGGAACAGCACCCCGCCATCACAGCCGCCATGCAGGATGCGATTGGCAAACTGCTCAAAGGCGCGGCGTGAGGGAATAGTTAGCACACGGTGCGGCTCGGTAGCCAACCGTCCACTTAACCAAGGTTTTCTGGATCAAGTATACTTCGCATTACTCGAACCGTAATGGGAACCAACAGCATGACGGCACTGCCTGTTGAACAAGTCGACCGCATGACGCCCTCCGAAGAGCGCCAGTTCTGGTCGGCCTTCGAGAAGGCGCTCGCCCATGATGACGGCAAGGCCGCCAAGTCGCATCTCGCGGCGGGGCGCCCAATCCACTACTGCGACGACCGATACCCCAACGGCATTGTCCGCAAATGGCCCGATGGCCGGCTGGAACTGGTGTCTATCGACAGCGCCGGCAACGTCACCTTGATTCGCCCATTGTGAGGCCACAGCTTTGGGTCGTTGCTGGCCCGAACGGTGCTGGTAAGAGCACCTTGGCCGATCGTTACTTGGCCGGCCGCCTACCGGTCGTTAATCCCGATAACATCGCGCGCGAACAGTTGGGCATCGGCTCCGTCCAGGCGGGTAAGATTGCCATACAACGGCAGCGGCGCCACCTTATGGCGCTGGAAAGCTTTGCCTGGGAAACCACGCTATCGGGAAACCGCGAAGTGGCGCTGATGCGCGAAGCCAAGGATGCCGGCTACAAGGTCAACTTGGTGTTCATTGGTGTGCGCGATCCTGGCCTGTCGATGCTCCGGGTTGCGGACCGGGTAGCAGCCGGTGGTCATCACATTCCACCAGCCGACGTCGCGCGGCGCTTCGAGCGCAGCCTGCGCAATCTGGTCGACGCACTGGTCGTCGCCGACCGTGCGTATATCTTCGACAACAGCGGCGAGCGCCGCCGACTGCTGCTGTCGCATGAGCAGAACCAGTCTCGGCATGTGTCAAAACATCTGCCGCGGTGGATCGTCGATGCGTTACCGACCTCAACCCTTCAGAGTCGTGGAATAGGCCACTGATGGTGCGCGATCCGTTGCAGAAATCCGCAGATGAGTATTCTCTGCCCAATCAGCCTCTCGTTGAAATGCTCAAGAGTGCGGTTTGAAGGTGCAAGCGGCGTACGGTGTGGCTCAGTGACTGTCGGGCTCGCGCATCTGGCGTGCCGCGATCAAGGTGGTGCGCAGGTTTTCCAGCTGGGTTTCCAGCCGGGCATCGATCTCGCCGCTGGCAGTTTCCAGCACGCAGCCGCCTAGCTCGATGCTTTCATCCTCGTGCCAGCTTAGCTTGGCCGATGCAGCCGAAGTCATCAAAGCCCCCGCCTGCTTCAATATCGCCAGATCGGCCGGGTGAATGCGCACCAGCACCGAAGGCGACCGCCCTGCATGCGTCAGCGCCTCTTTCACCAGTGCCTCGATCTGCACCGCATCTGTCGCGCGCGTGCCTAGCAGCTTGCACACCGCCTCGTAAGCAACCGCCACGGCGATCGACTCCACACCGCGAATCTGCGATGCCGCTACGCTTTCCAGCCCTTCGGCAATCCGCCGGATGCGCGCGATCTCGGTCGCCAGCAGCTGCCGGCCTTCTTCCTTACCCGCCTCGCGCCCCTCCTGCAGACCCCGCTGCCGGCCCTGCTCGTGGGCTTCTTCGGCTTCGGCTTTGAATTGGGCGAGGACAGATTGGCGGGCTTTTTCGACGAGGGCGGCCAGGTTGGCATCGTTACCTGACGCCAGCATTGGCCCGACGGGGTCGGCTGCTATGACTGAGGGCGGCTCAGCAGCAGTCTCGGTAATTGCCGTATCAGTACGTTTACGGCGTGGGGCGAGCTTGCGGATTTCGCCGGAAATGGAAGGAGAGCGGAGGATAGAGGACATATTGGAGCGCGGCATACCGTAAGTATGCTTGATCTTACATTGAACTGCACCTTTGCAGGTGAAGCTGATGTTAGGATGCTGCCAGTAGAGCGCGCTTTCGCCGCTGATGGGGTCGCACGTGCCTGCGAACAGGCCGTCGAGGTAGATGGCGACACGTGTACTTTTGTTGCTGTAACCCAGGTCACCGGCTAAGTCGAAGCTCCGCGTGTAATGCGTTTGCTGCATCGCAAGACCCGACTCTTCGTTTTCTCGACCCTTCGTTTTCTTTGACGGGAGCAAATGGGTGACCACGACACGTGCTTCTACCATCTGGACTCTTCGTTCCGCCGCTGTTCGCGTCGTAGGTTACTGCTGATTCGCAAACCTTGCGCGTACCTCTTCCAACGAATAGCTTTGAAAGTTCGGATAGGTCGGCCCCTCAGTTTCCACAAGATAAGCCTCACCAGGGGAGTCGTAGAAAGCCTCATCGAAGGCATGGATGCCCAGAGATTTCAAATAACGATCCAGCATTTCGGGTGTAAACCGATCTTTGACGCGCTTCGCCTGATAGGACTCAACTTCCTCGAATGGCAATGCCTCACCGAATGTATCGAACGACCATTTTCCGCCGTCGTTCATCGCCGAGATAGAGCGCACTGTATTGTAGTCACGCATACCTTGCGGGCGGTAAAGCTCAAACATCATTGCGCCATAGCGGCCATTCTTTTTTGTGTAGGCACCGGTAAGGGTATTTTCGATGCAGACTACATTGATACAGTCACACGCCAACTCGTCGGCCAGAACCATCATCAGCATACGCGCATCGGTGCCAAGATGATTGTTATTCATATACGCTGTCCATTCTGAGTTGGTCTGAATAAACAAAGAACGACGTACATCAACCGCATTCAATGGCAACAACTTTTGAAGTTTATCCTGTAAATTTCCAGAAAACTCTGTGATCTTAAGTGTCCGGCCATCACTATCCGGCACTGTACCCTTATTGCCGACAAAACCTTCGACCACGCGTTTCGCGGGGAATTTAACAAACCCTATGCCGCTCGTAATCGGTGCATATCCATCATCCAGCAGCAATTTCATATACGTTCCCTTCATTGAACCGTCGCCAGCTTACAGGCGACAATATATTAAGATACGTCGGCAGCAAGCGGCAATGGCAACGCCGTGCCGCTCATGTCTATACTTTAACCATTCCCCTCACTCAGCATCTTGAGTAGCGCCGCTTCTACTGAACTACCAAGACTGCTCAGCAAGCTTTCCATTGAAATAGCCAACCGTGCCGCAGTAACGGGAGCGACAGAGTTTTCGCTCGTCGACACAATAGTCGCTTGCATCCCGGCTACCGGCACCAACGGACTCGCCACCACAATCTGACTCGTCGGCACCGTCTGCTGTGTCGTCACCGAACCACTTACTTGGCTCACGTACGGGTTGACCCCGATTGGGGTCGCACACGGTTGACCATCGAGCAATTGCACCATCACTGCCTGCGTGATGCTGGCCGTGCTGCCATTGCTCGGCTCGGTACAGTTCGCGGTGATGCTGAGGTTGACGGTTGAGTTCGAAGGGCCGCAGTCATTGTCGCAATCATCATCGCCGTCACCCCAGCCCTCGCCTTGCGATTGCAGCAGCGTGAGGGCCAGCGCATTCAAGTTCCAGCCACTGAGGTTGATGCTGCTGTTGTTATCGGTGATCGTCGCGAGGTGCGTACCATCGCTCAGCACGGCGCCTGCGGGTAGCCCGCTGATAGTGGTACTCAGTTGACCGGTCGGGTCGTTGGCGCTCAGCGCATCGGCGATCTTGGGTAGCAGGATTGGACTACCCGCAAATCCGTACACCGTGGCCGCGCTTTGCGGCAGCGTTTCGATCAGGCTCAGTGCATCGAGCATCGCACCCCGTGGGGTATGGGTATCGGTGCCATTGGCAAGCTGTACGCTCAGTGTGTGGGCATGGCCATCGCCCGTGAAGCGGTAGCTGAGTGCTTGCCAGTTGAGGCTGTTACCACTCTGGTTAGCGTAGCTGCCCAGCAACTGGCCGTCGAGGTAGACGTTCACCTGCGTATTGGCACTGTTCAAGCCGAGTTGGCCCGCATAGTCGAAGCTGAAGGTGTATTGCGCGCCGGCAATGGTGTTGACCGACTGCGCGATGCCCGGTGCCTGGTAGAAGCTGCCGACACCATTGGTGAGGCCCAGCCATTCCTGGCCGGCACCAGGGGCATCCTGCACTTGCGTCCAGCGGCCTTGGGCATTTTGCATGTAGTCGCCGTTAGCCCAGACTTCGAACGCGGCGTCTTTGTGGCAGGCAACCGGTAGCATGCTCCAGCCGGCGAACTGGTCACGGTCGAGGATGGTGGGGCCATCGTCCCAATCGCATACGCCTTCCCAACTCGTATTGATGAGCTGGCGGCTGGTGCTGCCGCTTGGCGGGGTGAGCGTGAGCGACGGAGTTTGGGCGATGGCGTTGACCTGCACCTGGATATTTTGGCTCACGCTGGCCGTGCTGCCGCCGACCGACTCGACCGCAGTAGCGATGGCTTGCAGTTGCAGCGTGCCGCTGTAGCTGGCCGGTGGGGTGATCGACAGCGTGGACACGTTCCAGCCCGTAATGTCGACCGTGGTCTGCGTGGCCGATACGGTGGCGCTGTGCGTGCCGTCGGTCAGCACGCTGCCGACCGGCAGGCCGGCCAGTGCCAAGTGCAGCGCCTCGGAGCCATCGGTATCGACCAGGGCGGCGTTGATGGCCTGCAGCGCAATGCTGCTACCCTGGTTGCCCACGTCGGCCTGCTGGGTTTGCGCCAGGGCGATGTTATCGAGCATCGTGCCGCGACCACTGTAGTAGCGCTCATCGGCATCGGTGACGATGCTGATGGTTTGCGCGCCACCCTTGCCGGTAAAGCTGATATTGGCATGCTGCCAGTTCAGCGCCGCCTCGGGGCTGGTTGGGTCGTAGCTGGCGACTTGTACGCCGTCGATCAACACACTGATACGCGTGGTGTCGCTGTCGTAACCCAGGCGACCGGCGAGGTCGAAGCTGAGGTTGTAGCTGGCGCCGGCCACGGTGTTGATCTGGCGTGCAATGCCCAGCGTCTTCGACTGGCTACCACCTGCGTCGTTCAGCTCCAGGAAGTCGGCACCGTCGCCCGGTGCTGCGTGCACCGTGCGCAGGCAGCCGTCTTCATCGGCCATCTGGTCGCCTTCGTGCCAGATCTCGAAGCCGTTGCGGCCGCCCCAGTACGCGCTGCCGTCGGTCACGAGGTTCCAGCCATCGAACACGCTGCCGGTGATGAGCGTGGAAGTTTGATTGGCATTTTGCCCGCCGGCTGCTTCCCAGCTTGTATCGAACAACTGCTGCGTGCTGTTGACCGGGCCGAGCGTGAGCGTAGGCGCCGTTGCGACTGCAGTGATGTCGATATTGACCGAAGCCTGGGCACTGGTCTTGATGCCGTCGGTAACGGTGTAGCCGACACGGGCGTAATGCTGGTGCTCGTTACCGTAGCCCGCCAGGGCGTACCCTGCCCCGCCCGATGCGTACTGGGCAGGGACAAAGCGCAGCTTGCCACCGTCGACATCGGCCTGGGCGAACTGGTCGCCGACCGCTGCAGCCGTCCATTGGCCATTGACCAACTTCTGCAGCGTGCCGTCTGCCGGCAGGGCCGACAGCGTGATGGTCATGGCGTCGCCATTCACATCGTTCACCGCGAAGTTGCTCCACTTCAGCACGATTGCGGTGTTCTCGGTGCCGGTCACCAGCGAATCGGCCGCAGTCGGTGCAATCTCGACCTTGTTCACGTTCAGCGTCACGGTCGCGACGTTGGAATCCTTCACGCCATCGTTCACCTTGTAGGTAAACGTATCGGTACCGTAGAAGTAACCGGTTGGGGTGTAAGTCCACCTGCCATCGGTATTGATCGTGATCTTACCGTGGGCAGGGCCGGTGACGACCGATGCAGTCAATTTGTCGCCGTTGACGTCCGTTGCGGAGGCGAGCGGATTCAACATCGTGCTGCCCAATTCGTTCAGCGTCACCGAGCTGTTCGCCAAGGTTGGCGCAATCTCGACCTTGTTGACGTTCAGCGTGACAGTCGCGACGTTGGAGTCCTTCACGCCGTCGTTCACCTTGTAGGTAAACGTATCGGTACCGTAGAAGTAACCGGTTGGGGTGTAAGTCCACGTGCCATCGGCATTGATCGTGATCTTGCCGTGGGCAGGCTGCGTCACCACAGAAGCGGTCAGTGCATCACCGTTCACGTCGGTCGCTGCGGCCAACGGGCTGAGCGTAGTGCTACCCAGCTCATTCAGCGTGGCGCTGCTGTTCGCCAATGTCGGTGCAATCTCGACCTTGTTCACGTTCAGCGTCACGGTCGCGACGTTCGAGTCCTTCACGCCATCGTTCACCTTGTAGGTGAAGGTGTCGGTACCGAAGAAGTAACCGGTTGGCGTGTAAGTCCAGGTGCCGTCGGCATTGATCGTGATCTTGCCGTGGGCAGGCTGCGTCACCACAGAAGCGGTCAGTGCATCACCGTTCACGTCGGTTGCGGCAGCCAGCGGGTTGAGCGTCGTGCTGCCCAATTCACTCAGCGTGGCACTGCTATTCGCCAAGGTCGGTGCAATCTCGACCTTGTTGATGTTCAGCGTGACAGTCGCGACGTTCGAATCCTTCACGCCGTCGTTCACCTTATAAGTGAACGTATCGGTGCCGTAGAAGTAGCCGGTTGGGGTGTAAGTCCAGGTGCCATCGGCATTGATCGTGACCTTGCCGTGGGCAGGCTGCGTCACCACAGAGGCGGTCAGTGCATCACCGTTCACGTCGGTCGCTGAAGCCAACGGATTGAGCGTGGTGCTACCCAACTCATTCAGCGTGGCGCTGCTGTTCGCCAACGTTGGTGCGATTTCGACCTTGTTCACATTCAACGTGACCGTAGCGACGTTGGAGTCCTTCACGCCGTCGTTCACCTTATAAGTGAACGTATCGGTTCCGTAGAAATAGCCGGTTGGCGTGTAAGTCCACGTGCCGTCTGCGTTCACCGTGACCGTGCCATGGGCGGGTTGCGTCACCACGGCAGCGGTGAGCGGGTCGCCGTTCACATCAGTCGCGTTGGCCAACGGGCCGAGCGTGGTACTGCCCAATTCATTGAGTGTGGCGCTGCTATTCGCCAGCGTCGGGGCGATTTCGATCTTGTTCACGGCGATGTTCAGCGTGGCCTCTTGCGAGCTGAGGTAGGCATCGATGAGGAAGAACTTGATCTGGTCGCTACCAAAGTAATACTGCTTTGGCGTGTAAGCCCAGGTGCCGTCGGCGTTTTGTGTGAGCGTGCCATTGGCGGGCTGGGCCGTGATGGTGGCGTGCATCGGGTTGCCGTCGACATCGACACCGAACTGCGAGAAGTCGATGGTGAGGCTGCCGTCTTCGTTCACCTGCACTGCGCCACCGTTGTTGATCGGGGCGTGGTGCGCAGGCTGCACGGTGAAGCTGACGGTGACCGGCTGCGAGTTCGTATGGCCATCGGCAATGTGATAGACGAAGCTGTCGCTACCGGCAAAGTGACTGTCGGCCACGTACGTCCAGGTGCCGTCTACATTCTGCGTCACCGTGCCGTGTGCCGGTTGGGCGTCGATGACCGCCGTCATGGCATTGCCGTTGATGTCGGCCGCGCCTGCGAGCGGGTTGAATGTATACGCCTTGCCCGCCGTGACCGTGGCGGCGAGGCTGTTGCTACCTGCCGTGGGCGGGTAGTTCACCTCGTTCACGGTCAAACTCACGGTGGCGACGTTCGACGTTTGCCCGTCTACGCCATAGCTGTACTGGAAGCTATCGGTACCGAAATAATGCTGGCTCGGGGTGTAGACCACCGTGCCATCGGCATTTACGCTCAGCGTGCCGTGGGCCGGTGGCGTGACCACATTGAGCTGCGCCGCGGCGCCTGCTGGCAATACGGCATTGGCTAGCGGCGAAAGCGTGACGGCCGCGTCTTCATTGGTACTGCCTGTGCTGTCGTTCGCGATTGGGTTCTGCAATACCTTGATATCACGCAGCGTGATCTGGCTATGTGAGCCGCCAAAACCGGCGAGGTCGAACGATAAGGTGGCCGGCGTAGCCGTGACTACACCACCCACGCCTTGGCTCAGCGCGTTTTGCAGATCAACCACATAGGTGGTCGTGCCATCGGCATTCACCACCTTGTGGACGGAGGCCGCATCGTGCTCGGTGCCATCGGCCTCGATGTTCAGCAGGCCATCGGTATTGCTGAGGCCGTCGGTGCCGACCATCGACGTGCTTGTGTTGGCGTTGTCGAGCGCGACGTCGAAGGCATCGACCGGGCCGGCTTGTGCCCCAGAGGGTATGCCATCGCCTTGCTGCAAGCCATCGTTGGCGACGGTGAATTCTAGATAGCGGTCGCCTGGGTTGATGTTGAAGGTTTGCGAGAGTTGGGCGTTGGCGGCGGCGTTATTGGTGAGCGTGATAGCACCGTAAGCGTTGACGTTGACGAGACCATTGATACTCCAGCCAGCTATGCCACTGCTGAAGTTGGTGTTGGTAAGCGTGGGATTGGCTACAGCCTGGTCCTGTGGAACCGGGCCAGAGTGTGTCAGTGCTTGCAATACGCCTATCACGAACGTTTGACCTGAAGGCGCAAACAGAGACATACCCGCGCTGCTCGCGGCCAGAGCCTTGAGCGCAGCAATGGCTGCAGCATCTGGCAACCGACGTACACCCGGCGTCAGGTACAGGGCCATCACGTCGTCCGTGCTGCCGTCGTCCATCAACCCGGCAACGTGGCCAAGTTCGTGGATTAGTACCGTCAGTAAGTCCATCTTACCGTCTGCGGGACCACCCAACTTTGCCTGGAACTCAGTCGAGTCAGATGTTGGACTGAACGCATCGTCGCTACCAGGGTTTGGGTCGACGTACCAACCCCAGCCGGCAGCGTCTTCCGACAAGGTAATCTGGTTGCCCGTCGTCTGACCAGCTACGCCGTTGGGCAATTTGCCGATATTGATTTGGGCTTGATCGAAGACGGATGCAGGTACGCCAGCGTTAAGCCAGTATTGCTCGGCAGCAAACAATTCCGTAGACACCTGCGCTTCTGTAAGTAACTGCAGGTTATTATTCGTCCCCTCAGTCACTGCAACCTGGTTTTGCGTAATCAAGAAGGCCTTACCAGGAGGGTCGTTCGCCAGAAGGCGATTGCCATGAATCGTGCCACGATCGGATGTAGTTCGGTCGAATTCAATGTAATAGCGAACACCTTTGTAGGTGAACTGTATATCTGGGATGCAGATCCCAACGCGCTGGCCGAGCGCGTTTACTTGCTGCTGTGTCACGCGCAAATCCAGAGACGGAAATCCATCCTTGCCTACAAGCTTAATTAGACCTTGAATTATTTTCTGTGCATATATTTCCTGCTTCGGTGTATTTTGGGCAACTTTCCTGCCTACATAGTTCTTTTGAGGTGGTGCCTTGCGACTAACAGCCGCATCGTTTGGATCAATAGCTTGCTTGACCGGGATATAAGGATCCACCGGCGCTGCTGTCGGTTCTTTTGGATCATTAATTACCTTCCACAATTCCGGCGGCACCTCCGAGATAGAGGCCGATTTCACCTTCATTTCAGGCTCATTACCTTCAATTTCACCAGCCTTGCTTTCATTTAGCACAGGCGTGTCGAAATTCTCTCCATTCATTAATTTCTGATTAAATGTTGCTTGGTCACCATTGAGAACTTTTTCAAGATCACTGAACGTCATTCCATAGCCGCCTTGAACGGCACTAGGCAGTGTTGCCCCGTCGCTCGTTGGAGCGCCAACGGTAGCAATATCGAATCCGGGCACACCCGACTGATTGACCGGTGCAGTTGATGATCCATCTACTGTATTGCCATTTTCATGAATGAATTTATTGGTCGACACCTTGTCAGCCGTCGTCTGCATGTCCTGCCAGTTGTTACTAATATTCTGCTCTGACTGCCCCATAGCATTAACACGCTCACGCGTCCAGCCCATATTCTTGGCGGCTGAAAACTGGAGCCCCAAACCCATAGCATTGGTGATGATATTTTCCGTGTCATGCGCCATAACAGCAGTAGTAAGATCATAACTTGTCTTACCGACACCCAAAGGTGACGCATAGAAAACATTCGTGCCAGCCATTTTAAACAAATCAGCCTGCGTAGCTCCGTCATTATAAGCCTGCGACATCAAACTCAAGGCTGGTGCATCCACGGGAACTCTGCCTGTGAGTGAAGAAATCTCCACCGCCATCATTCTGGCTTCAGCATCTAGAAGTTCGAGCGGAATCTCGACCATACCCTTAACCAGGGTTTCCATTGCCTTATTTACGGATGCCGCAAATGATTTATCACCACCATAAGTAACCTTATTCAGGACCTGTTTAGCGCGCTGCATTTCCGCCAGCTCTGCAGAGTTATCGATAGTGAGTGCGCTTTTCATGGCCGCGTAAACACCTGAAAGCAGGTAGTCGGCCTCGGCTGATGCACGGACAATACCCGTGTACACAGCTCCAGGGTAGAGATTCTCCTGATCGGTGGGAATCGATACACCATGCGTCGTCAACAGGTTCCCATACTCCACTTCCTGATCAGGCAATGACTGATCAGTATCATTGAAGCTAGCAAGCCCATCGATGACATCATTGGTGATAGCTGTGCCATTATTATTGAAGCCAAAATTATTACTCGCATCAAATCGCTGCGGGGTGATATCTACGATCAGCTTTCTGCTTAGCGGATCCCAATTCAATGGATTGGATTTCGGTGTATTTTTCACCTGAGCATCGATTGCTGCCTGAATCAATTTCTCGGCATTCCAAGTAAGCACAGAGTACGACGTTGGTGCGTTCAGATCATAATCTGGAAAGTAATTCCATACGTTCGCATACAAGGTGCCATTGGCATCGATAGCCAATTGTTTGTAGGCAGAGCCGGCCGTAGGCGCGGTAGCACCAAGATATACAGGTGCCTGCCCATTGAGACCAAACGGATTCTGAATAATACCAACCTTACCACCAACCTGATCAGGTGGAACTGATGTTGGATCAAGGCGTGCGACCTGGTCCTTAAAGTACAGGTTCTCATCAGCTACCAGTGCATATTGCTGACCCTTGTAATTCACAACAACGGTACCAGCCGCTGCCTGAATATCCTGGTGGAATGCAAGCTTAGAAAAACCTGCATAGTTGGCACCAATATTTTGTGCAGTCATTCCGGACATTGGCGCAACGAGAGAAGGCGTGGTGACGATGAGCTTGGATACAGCTGGGCTCTTGTCTATGGACCCGGCTGTGACAATATCCCCTGCCGAATTCGTGGTAAATGTGACGGCTGTAAGACCGTGATCCAGGTCGTTGAAGTCGCTAACCAAGAATTCCTTGGGGTCTAGGCCGCTTGTCACGTAGGTTGGATAGCTTCCCATGCCAGGACGAGAGTAATCAGATGGCTTCATCATGAGGTAGCTACCTGGCGATAACATGCCATGTTCATTGACTTGGTTGGAGTCGAAGATCGCCACATTTGAGCCGCTTGGCGCCGCTCCCGGCCTTAAAAAGGACGTCACAGCAATATATCGATCATTGTTGACCGCGATAGCGCTGAAGTCGTTTATCGGCAAGTTGCTGATGTTGGTTTGCTCGGTCAAGAAACCCGTATCAGTTTGGTCAATGTTGATACGGGTTAATCCCCCCACACCATCTTTGCTGGCAGCCTCGGCGACATAGAGCCAGCCATCGCATACGGCAAGTGCGGTTATACGTTGTGAACGATCCTGAACTGGAATGGTATAAAACACCTGTCGTGTAGAAGTATCCAACACGTAGACATTACCGCCGCTCCCAGCTACAAAGGCCAGCGTTCCGTCGGCGCTATAGGCAACAGATGAACTACCACCTACTAAGCTGAGCAGGTCACCGTGCTCGTCGGTCTTTTCGGTATACGCAAGTGACATTCCACCACTAGCGTCGGGTTGGAATACGTTTAAGTAGCCGCGGCTTTTGTACGAATCGTCAGGTTGCTGTACTGCTTCGGTAACAGGAACGACCGTATTGCCTGCTCCATCCTTCCAGGCTGGTATAACATCACTATCGAGCACATCACCCGTCGCAATTTGTCCACCGGGACCTGATACGTAAGCTTGCCGCTCGACATACATATAGTGCTGCGACAATGCAACGGTAGTCGGAATATTGACGGTTAGAGTTCCGTCACTATTGACTGTTGCTGGGTATGGGCACCATACAAGGCCGTTAGCTGGCTTTTGCGACGTATTCGATGAGGACGCAATCTGGTCGCCACGTGGCTTCAACCAAACGGAAACCTTGAAGTTGCCGGCTGCTTGCCCTGGAGGGATAAAATTTTGCCCCTTAATTGTCAAAACGTTTGACGTTATCTCGTTGGGATTCAGACTCGGATTGTAGGTAAAGCCGGTAATCACTGGCTGCTGCCATGAAGAACGTGGGGCAGAGGGAAATGTTATCGTGACATTGCCGCCGTTGGCGTCAACTGTTGGCAACGACGTCTGGTATGAACTGGTGATGGTGTAGCAAACGGCTTGCCATATTGGGCTAACGTCCGCGGTCGCAATGGCTACCATGGCAGCGCCAAGACCGGTCGCCAACATACTTGTTGCCATAGCAATGTTCAGCTGGTTCGAGACCACGGCATCCCAATCCAGCACCCTACCTTGGACAACCATCCCCCCCGTCGGTAGACCGTTTGGTCCGACGCTTACTTTTGCGGTAGCTGCACATACAACTTCGCCACCCCACAATACGCCCTTGTATGGAGGGCTAGCAGTGTGCGCAAGCCCATCGGTTCCAATCAAGCCGTTATCGACTAACCACCACGTGTCTTTCTTCGTGCCGTCGGCCATCGTGATCGTGCCTTTCTGGAAGAAAAGCACTTGTGTCCCGGCTGCTAGACTCGTCGACTGCCCAGTAACTGGATCAACCTGCGGCGCAACTTTCATCGCAAGCTGAAGCGGTATACTCGCCTGCTGCTGCCCAATATCAATTTGTGCGGCAGACAATAGTGAAAGGTGACCAGCACCTGGAACCATCGTACCCAAGCTCCCCAAGTCCACCGCCTGTATCGACGCCGTCGTATCCGCCGACAACGCCCCAGCCCCAATCATCAAGGTATTGCCCGCCGCATCCTGCGTCACCCCACCCTGTGCCACGGTGGCTTGCACTGGGCCTTGCACCGGCAGTACCACGCGCACTGGGATGGTGGATTGCAAGCCACCGTTGATGACGGTGACGTAGGCAATACCTGCCGACTTGGCCATGAGCAGGCCATCCGCCGTGATCGTGGCAACGCTCGGGTCGCTCACGTAATAGCGCGTGCCGGTGCTGCCGGCAGTGAAGTCGGTACCCAGACTGCCATCTGCGGTAATAGCATGCACGTCGATCTGCCGCTGGCCGACGCCCGCAGGCAGATCGAGGCTCAGCGGGAAGACATTGAGTTCGTTGCCATTGCTATCGAGGGCGGGTTGCGATGGGTTGGCGCTCACCGTCACCACATTTTCGGCGGTAATGCCCTGTGCCTGGATGCCGAGCATGGCGATGCCCGCACCTTGGGTGTGGATCAGGCCATTGGCGTCTACCGTCAGCACGTTCGCATCGCTGCTGCTGAACTGCAGGTAGCTGGCCGGCAGCGGTACGCCTTGCTGGTCGGCAAAGTCGCCTGTTACCTGGAAGGTTTGCGTGGTGCCCAGGCCCATGGCCGCGATGCGGTTGACGTGCAGGCCGGTGAGCTTGGCGCCGCTTACGTTCACATTCACCGTAATCGGTGCGCTGGTGGCGAAGCCGTCGTCGGCCTGCAGTGTGACAGTGGCGGGGCCGCTGTAGCCCGGTGCGGGGATGAAGACGAGCGACTGGCCGTCTGCGCTCAGGTGGGCGGTGCCGTTGGTGGCGCCGGTGACGCGCCAGAAGATGGCGTCGCCTTCGCTATCTTGCGCGAGCGAGGCAAGGCTGACGGTGGCGCCGAGGCCGGTGTGAGTGTTGATGAGGTTGCCGGTCTGGGCCACGCCTTGCGGGGCCTTGTTGGCGATGAAGCCGTAGTTGGCATCGAGGATCTGGCGGTCTTCGTCGCCAATGTTTCCATCGCCCGCCAGATCAGCCGTGGCGCTGCGGGCTGCGATGGCGGCTTCGAGCTGGGCGGCGTCGTTGCCGTCCACCTGGCCGTCGCCATTGATGTCGCCGGCGATGCCGATGCTGAGGTTGGCTGTGCCGCTGCCGCTGAGGCTCAGCAGCTTCATGCCGGCCGCGGTGACGCGCAGGATGGTGGTCGTGGTATTGCCGCTGACGGCGCTACCGACGATGGACGCACCTTGGGCGTTAAGCTGCACATTGACGCCTTGCGTGCGCACGGCGATGAGGATGCTGCCGGTGGCGCCGGCGGCCTTGATGGTGGATGCCAGCTCGCTATCGCGCACGAAGAAACTGAGGTTGGTCGGCGTGCTGCCGTTCAGCGTGCCGCTCCAGCTGTTGGTTGGCGTTTGTGCTGCGTTGGGGCCGGCCGTGATCCAGTTGGCGGCTTCGCCGAGGTTGGCGGTGATCGGTGCGTTAATCAAACTGCCGTCGGCGTTGTAGCCCATCGGCGTGCCATAGGTGCCGTCGCCCAGCGTGCGAGCCAGCTCCAGGCGGCCTTGGGTGTCGTACTCGAAGACCACCGATGCGCTGGACGCACCTTGGGTATTACCCGTGCCAACGACCGGGCCGGTGATGGTTTGGATCGCACCTTGGCTGTTACGGATGAAGCTGATGCGCTGGTCTGCGGTACCGCCAACCAGTGCAATGCCGCTGTCGCTGACCAGCCATTGCTGGCCGTCGGTGAACTGCACGCGGTTGATGTGGCCGCTGGCGTCGAGGCTGTATTGCGTGCCGTCCGGCCCCGTGAGCAGGTAGGCAGCCGGCTGCCAAGGCATGCCGGTGGTCTGGTCGTACAGGCTGTGGCCTTCGCGCTGCAGGTAGACCGGGCCGGTTGTGGCGGTGCCGTTGTCGTCCACCGGAACAGCCGTCAGCGTCCAGCCATTGCTGCTGCCGAATACCGGCTGCAGTACCTGCGGTGCACCTGGGGCGGCGCTGAGTGCCTGTGCCTGGGTGCCGAGCGTGAAGCTGAGGTACTGCGTGGCGGCGTTGGCGGTGCCGAGGCTGCCCGGCATTTGCAGCCAGACGCGTGAACCGATGGACCAGGGGGCGAGGCTGCCGAGCTCGGTGAGCGCGGATTGGTCGGACGTCAGCTGCGTATTGAGCAGCGGCAGCTGCCAGTTGCCGAAGTCGTTGGACGCACCTTGGGCGCCATTGCCCGCGAGCGTGCCTGCGGCTGGCAGTGTGCGCGTGGGGGCGAAGCTGTGATTGCCGAGCTGGAACAGCAGATCGGTGGCCGTGGCCTGCGTGAGCTGCTTGTTGGTGCTGTCGACCACGATGCGGGCGTCGATTTCGCTATGGCGGCCGGCAAGATCCCACGCGGTGAGGCGCATGCTGTAGGCGCCGTTAGCGAGTGTGGACGGATCAAGGGTGCCGAGGTTGGCCATGCCGCTTGCCGCGGTGGCGGCGTCGGCCTGGCTGGCAACGGTACTCCAGGCGTTGGTACCTGCCGGGGCGACTTGCAGCTGCCAGCCCATGAGCTGGCCGTCGGCGATCTGCGCTTGCAGCAGCGACGGGTTGTTGATGACCACAGGTGGCAGCTTGGCGCCGTTGCTGCCCCAATCGCCTTGCAGTGCGCCGCCCCAGGCGAGCGCGGGTGCGCTGGTGTTGGTGGGGTCGGCCACCAGCACGGTGCCGGTTTGCGTGGTGGTGAAGCCATCGACATCCGTCGCAACCACGCGCACGTTCACAATGCCCGGCTGCGTAGGGCTGAGGCTGAACTGGCCGGCGTCGTTGAGCGTGACAGTGGTCCAGTTGGCAGCGCCCACGCCTGCGCCCTGCACCTGTACGGTGAGGCTGGCGATGTTGGCGTAGCTGCTGGCGCGCACGGTAGTCAGCACCGTCTGGCCCGGCAGTGCGGGCATGCTCGGGGTAGTGGTGATGCTGACCTTGGGTGCGTTGGCCGATGCATCGGCCGCGACGCGCAGCGTGAAGGTTTGCGTGCTGGTGGTACCGAAGCCATCGGTGACACGGGCAGTGACGATGTAGTCGCCCACCTGCCCTGCCCCAGGCGTCCAGCTCAGCGTGCCGGTCTGGCTGTTGTACACCGCGCCTTGCGGTAGGTTGTCGAAGGCGACGACGAGGCCTTGCGTCTGCACGCTGCCATCGAGGTCGTTGACCACGATGCCGCCCGTAGCGTTGGCCGCAGCGGCCGTGCCGCCCTTGGTGACGGGAATGCTGAACGATTTGCCGACTTGCAGTGCATGGCTCGATGCGAAGATTTGCGGCTGGCGGTCGACGTGCAGCACGCGCACGTTGACCGTCTGCTGCACGGTGGCTTGGCCATCGCTGGCGCTGAAGGTGAAGCTGAACAGCTTGCTGTCGGCGCCTGGGTCGTCGACGGTATCCGGGCCGGGCGTCCATTCGAAGTAGCCGGTGGTGGGGTCGAAGCTGATGCCGCTCGGCGTGTTGGCGTCGTGGATCAGGTTGACGTTGAGCGCGTCGAGGTCGGGGTCGTTGGTGACGAGGTTGAAGCCCAGCGTATCGCCTTCGTAGACCATCTGCTCGGGCATCGGTTGGATGACCGGGGCGTGGTTGACGTGGGCGACGTGGATTTCCAGCGTCTGCGTGACTTGTGCCGAGCCATCGCCCGCATGCACGGTGACGGTATACACACCGCTCGGGTTGCCGGTGGTATTGCCCTTGGCGGCGAAGATGCCTGGCGTCCAGTTCAGTGCGAGCTGGGCCTGGCCGTTGCTGCCCAGGGTTTGCGACAGGGTCATGCCGGCGGGCAGGCCATCGGCCGTCCAGTTCAGCATGTCGCCGTCCGGGTCGCGCGCCAAGGCGGCGATGGTGAGCGGCTGGCCTTCTGCTGCGTTGACGATGGTCTTGCCGGGCGTGCCGGCGACGTCGGCCACTGTTTGGCCGTTCACCGCCACGTTGAGCATCTGCGGCGGGTTGTTGCTGGCCTTGAGGACGATCATTAGGTCCTTCGCCACCACGTTCGGCACCGGCACGTAGCCGGCCGAGATCGGGGTATTGGCGGGTGGCAGGCCGCTGTCGGTCACTGTCAGGCTGATCGGGTAGTTGCCAAGCGTGGCGCCGGCGGGTGGCGTCCACTGCAGCCAGGCTTGGCCGTATTGCGTGCCCTGGACGATGGTCGCGCCCGGCGGCAGGCCCTGCGCGGAGAAGGTCAGCGGGTCTTGGTCCATATCGGTCGCGCTGAGCGGGATCGACAGCGGTTGGCCGACCACGGCGACGACTTGCGCCGGGGCGCTGAGCTGCGGCGGCTCGGTAAAGCTGGTGGCCGAGAGCACGAAGGTGGTTGCGGACGACTGCACCTTGGTCGGGTCGCCATTGCCGTCGTCGCTGGCGGTAACGGTAATCGTGTAGTCACCGCGGCTGTAGGTGCCGGGGGCGAAGTGCAGCGTGCCGGTGGCGTTCGGGCCGGAGCCGGTTTGCGTGAAGGTGGCAAACGGCGGCAGGCCGCTGGCGCTGAGCGTGACCGGGCGACCGCTCGGGTCATTTGCAGTGACCGGGATGTCGAGCGTGCTGCCCTGCGCAACTGCTTGCGCGGTGATGGGCGTGATGACCGGCGGACGGATGTAGGCCTCTACCACGACCGGGATGGTGGTCGTGCTGGTGCTTTGCGCGCCGTTGCTGTTGCTTGTAGCCGTGACGGTGAGGCTGTAACTACCTAACTGGGTGTAGTCCGGCGTCCAGTAGACCATGGCGGTGGCCTGGTCGAAGACGGCGCCCTGCGGCAGGCCGCTGACCGTGTAAGTGACCGATGGCGTACCTTCGCCGCCGATGACAGGCGAGATCGGCGTGGCGCGGCTGCCTGGTTGGTAATCCGGGTTGGCCGGATCGTAGGCGAACACGCTGAGCTGCAGCGGTTGGCCTTGCAGCGTGTAGTAGGCCTGCGGTGTGGCAAACTGCGGCGCGACCGGTGTCGCCAGCACCGTGAGCGAGACGTTCTGCGTGATCGTGGTTGTGGTGGGCGTACTGCCGTCGGCCGGCGTATAGGTGGCTGTGAGCGTCACGGGCACGCTGTAGGTGCCGGCCTGGTTGTAGGCCGGTGTCCAGCTCAGCCAGCCGGTTTGCGGGTCGATCAACGCGCCGGGCGGGAGTGCCGATGAGCTGTAGCTGAGGCTGATGGTGGAGCCATCGGCCTTGGTCATGCCCCCCGGCATGCTGCCGGCGAGCTGTACGCCAAAGCTGATGCCTTCGCGCAGGGTCTGTGCCGGTACGGGCTGCAGAATCGGGTTGGCGTAGCCCTGGGCTACCGTGATGGTGAAGGTCTGCGAAACGGTTGCCTTACCATCGGTGGCGATCACAGTGACGTTGCTGTAGGTACCCGCCTGGGTGTAGCCCGGCGTCCAGCTGATTTTGCCGCTAGCTGCGTCGAAGACGGCACCAGCCGGCAGGTTGCGTACGCTGAGGGTGACCGGGTCGCCATCGGCATCGGTGGCGCTGACCGGAATGCTGATCGCTTGGCCTTCAGTACCGTTGACCGGTGAAATAGTGGCGATGACCGGTGGGTGATTACCACCGACCACATGCACGGTGTAGTGCACGAGGGCGCTGCCGCCGCGGCCATCCTGCACGCGGACGACGATGTCGGTGTCGGCCGCGTCGTTCGCCGTCGGCGTCCAGTTCAGCGTGGCCTGGTTGCTGTAGCCGCTGGCGCTGGTCGTGACCGTGCCGCTCGGCGTGAGCGATACGCCAGCCGGTGCCTTGACGATCTGCCAGTAGAACTGCGCATCGTCGCTGGAATCCGCGCCCAGCACGACCGTCCATGGCGTGCCAGCAGTGGCATTGGCCAGCGGCACGGCGTTCGGGTCGTTGCTGGTCGCGGCTGCCGTCGAATTGCTGTCGGCCACAGTGTTCGTGCTGTCGTGCAGCGTGCCGTCGGCGTTGTAGTTGCGCGTGCCTGCGTTGCCGCCTGCGCGCGTCCAGGAGTCGCTCAGTTTGATGCCCGTCGCGTTGAACTTGCTGGTGGTAACGTCGCCCTTGCCGTCGTTGCTGTAGCTGCTCGATGTACCGTCGGCGTACTTGGTCGTGCCAGCACTGCTGCCGTCGGCGTAGAACACGTCGGTGCCGCTGCTGCCGTCCACCTTGGTCCAGCTATCGCTGGTGATGGTGCCGTTGGCGTCCTTGTTGGTCGTCGTGACGTTGCCAAGCTGGTCAGTCGAGACCGTGGTTGTGCTGCCGTTGTTCTGCGTGGAAATGACTGCGGTAGTCTTGGCAGTTTGTACGCCCTTGGCATCGAACTGGGTGGTCACGACATTGCCGTGGCCGTCATTCGTATAACTGCTCGACGTGCCATCCAGGTTGGTGGTCGTTCCAGTGCTGCTGCCGTCAGCATTGAATGTATCGCTGCCGGCGCTGCCGTCCGACTTGGTCCAGGTGTCGCCTGTTTTGTTGCCCTTTGCGTCGTACTGCGTGGTGGTGACGTTGCCTGAGCCGTCGTTGGTGTAGCTCGATGACGTGCCATCGGCACGAGTCGTGCTGCCGGTGCTGGAGTCGTCGCTGTTGAAGGTGTCGCTACCCGAGCTGCCGTCCGCCTTCTTCCAGCTGTCGCTGGTCTTGGTGCCTTGGGTATCGAACTGCACCGTGCTCTGGTTGCCCAGCGTGTCGGTGGTGACGGTTGTGGACGTGCCATCGGCGTTCTTGGTGGTCACCGCCGTGGTGGTGTTGGTGACATTGCCCTTGGCATCTAGCGCGGTGGTAACGAGCGTGCCCTTGCCGTCGTTGGTGTAGCGACTGGTCGTATTGTCGGCATACATCGCAGTACCGGCGCTGGAACCGTCGGTATTGAAGGTATCGGTGCCTGAGCTACCGTCGGCTTTCTTCCAGGTGGCGAGGGTTTTGTTGCCCTTGGCATCGGAGTACGTCACGGTGACATCACCGGCACCATCGTCTGCGGTGTCGCTGGTGGTGGTATCCGGGTAGGTCGTCTTGCTGCTGGTCGAGCCGTCGCCGTTGTCGGTCAGCGCCTCGGTGGAGAGGAGCGTACCCGTGGCGTCATAGCGCGTGATCGTATGGCCGCCCTTGCCGTCGTCCAAATCTGTCTGCGACGTGCCGTCGGCGTTGTGCGTGGCGGTGAGGATACTGCCGTCGGCGTTGAGCGTGACAGTGCCGCTGGACGTGGTAGTGCCATTGGCGTCGCGGTTGATGAAGGTTCCGCCGCCCTGTGCATTCAGCGTGCGCGTGGTCGACGTACCATCTGCACGCGCTGTAAGCGTGGTGGTCGTGCCATCTGAATTGCGCGTCACCGTGCGGGTGTCGGTCTGCTTACCACTCGCGTCCAGGTCGGTATAGGTCGTCACCCCTTGGATGGTCTGCGTATATCGCGACGACGTTCCATCAGCGTTTTGAATCGTGCCGGCGCTGCTACCGTCGGCATTGAAGGTGTCGGTACCGGTCGAGCCGTCGGACTTTTGCCAGCTGTCGCTCAGCAGCACGCCGGCCGCCGAGTAAGTCTTGCTGGTGACATCGCCGATGCCATCGTTGGTGGTAACGACGTAGCTGCCGTCTGCATTGTGTACCGTGCCTGCAGGTGTGCCCGTGCCGGTACTGCCGGAGTTACCCGTGCTGGGCGCACCACCGCTTACCACCGAAATCGTCGGCGGCGCATTTTCGTACGGCACAGCGTAGATCGCATGCCCCGGGTTGAATTTGACCAGCTGGCCAGTACCCGCGACCGAACCGAATACGCTCGGCACAGGGGTCGCGGTCAGGCTTTGCGCGCCCAGCGTGACGCCAGCCTTGAGCACGCCGCCGGTGCCTGCGAGCGCGCTGCTGAGGTTGATGCTCCATAGCCCGGCCTGTTCGCCGCTACCCTGCACGCCGCCCACAAAGCCACCGCTGAAATACTGGCCGGGGTCGACCAGCAAAGCGAGCGGCGCATGGATGTCCATGCCGCTGATATTGGTGATGCTAATGTCGTAAGTGATGGCGCCCGTTGCGTGGTTGACGCGCGTATTGCTGAACGCGAGCTTGACCTTGCTCGAGTAGTCGATCGCTGCCGTGAAGCTGGTGGTGTAGGTATTTCCGAGCTGGATGCCGAAGCCGCTTTGGATGGTCGGTTGTACGCTGAGCGTCCAGCCGCCCGCTGCCAAGTCGGGCAGCGAGAGGACGACGCTGTGCGTGGCCGCATTCCAGCGAACTGCGGACGGATTGAGGGTGATGCTGGTGCCGGCCGTGGTTGAAATCAGCGAATAGTTGGCCGGGTTGACCACACTGTTGGCATCGGACGGATCTTGGGTGCCATTGGCGCCCAGCCACATGTCCTGGTCGAAGCTGACTGCGATTTCGTTAAGCGGCAGCGGGATGGTCGCGCCATTCGGCACCGTGCTGGCGGTGACCTTGGGCGCCTGTGCTGGGGCGATCTGGTCGATGTTGTTGGTCTGGCCGACCAGCAGACGGCCGTCGGCCGTCGCGACCATGGCTTCGCCGCGTGTGCCGCCGCTCGCGACTTTGAGGGTCCTGTGCGTGGCGAGCGACACCATCCAGACGTCGGCCGAATGCGGCACCGAGGTGTCGCCCTGTGCAACTGCACGCTGCGCCAGTGCGCTGGAGGCGAACATCAGCCCGGCCAAAGGCGTACCGGCCTGGCCGAAGGTGATGCCGTCGATCGTGCCGGCCAGCGTATATTCAAGCTGTGCCTGGCCGCGCGTGGCGCCGCTCATGGGGAAGCTGACGATATCACTGCTGGCGTTCGGCTGGGCAGATTCGATGGTCGATCCGGTGGACTTCACGCCCCACAGGCGCCCATCCGGGCCGAATGCAAGGCTGGTCACCTGGGTATTGCTGAAATGGCTCCAAGCCGCGGCCGGTACCGGTGCGCTCGGGTCGAAAACTTCGATGCCATTGCCGGACGAGGCATAGATCAGCCCGGTGTTCGGGTCGATCGCCAGGGCCTGGGTCAGCGGTTCGCCGCCCGGACCATTCAGCGTCTGTAATACGGTGCCGCTATGGGCGTCCACTTCGAGCAACTGGTCGCCAGTGCTGACCCACAGCTGGCCCACCCGGTCGACCGCCATCGCGAGGGCAGGTGCATTCAGGGTAAACAGCGGTGTGGTGCTCTGGCCGCCGGTCTTGCCGTAGGCGTAGATTTCGTTGTTGTTCTTGCCGGCGCTAGCAAGGAAGGTGTGGTCGGGCAATTCGACCATCGCCAAGGCGCCAATGTCGGCGTCGCCGCTCGCGTAGCCGCTGGCAAAACTCTGCAGCGCGAAGGGAGCCAGCACGCTTTGCAGGTCACCCGGGTTGGTCTTGCTGATCAGTCCCGGTAGGGCCTGCGTGGCCTGTTGGAACAGGCTGTTGCTGACATAGGTGCGATCCTGCGGTGCAACGGGCGTCTGGGCGGTGGTGGACTGCACGGTGCTGGCATTACCCAGCCCGGCCGCCACGGCCGCAGCCGAGCCGTCATCGGGCAGCACGGCATTGGTGATCGTCGGCGCTTCGCTGTTGCCGGCCACGTCGGTGGCGGCCGCGAGGAACTGGTAGGTGTGGCCGGCCTGTCCCGTGAAGTACGCCGTGCCGTTGGCACTGGTGACCTTGTCCTTCCAGATCATGAAGTTGCCGCCGTCTTGCGCGACGTAGACGGTGACGTATTTCACACCGCTGGCGTCGTCGGTGGCATTCCAGCTCACGTTGTAGGTGGGCGCACCTGTGGCGTCAGCGCCCGACGAGACGACCTTGACCGTGGTCGAGGGCGGCGTGGCGTCGAGCGTGTAGCTGATCGACTTGCTGCTGACCGCCGGCGTGTTATCGAAGGTGATCGCAGCCGTGGTGGCGATGGTCGCGCCGCTCACCGCCCCCGGACGAGCGGTGACGGTGTACGACACGAAGCCGGTTGGCGTCGCAGCATTCGGGTTGCTCGGGTCGCGTGCCAACAGGCCCAGCGTCGGACTGTTGATCACTTCGCCGGTATTCGGGTCGATGGCCTGCAGCAGCCAAGTAATGGCGTGCGAGGTATCGTCCACCGCCCCATTTACGCGCAGGATAAAACCATGGCTGGCGGTGTAGTCGAAATCCCCTTGGAAATTAGCCCGATCGGCCGGCATCTGGATGCTGATGTCGCCAATCTTCAGGTCGCCAAGGCGCACCGATCCCATGTCGAGGTTCGGGTCGATTTGCGACACGATGCGGATCTGCCCCGATGGGCGCGCAGTCGGCGCCTGGAACGACACCGTGTACGGCAAGGGCTGGCCTGCGGGTACATAGGACACACCTTGGGCGTTCGGCGTGACTTGCGGCCCGCTCAGGCCAATCGTAGCGCCGCTGGTAGCACTGGACGTCTTCGCTTGCTGGATGTACTGCAGCAGGTTCAGCGCGGCGGGGCCGACAGGTTGGAATTGCTGATCCAGCAGGCCGATGCTGCGCAGATATTCGAGCTGCGCCTGGCCGCCCGCAAACATATTGAGGTCGATGAACTGGGTCTGGCCCGGCGCATACGGATCGGCGTAGTCGGCGGCATTGGGCGCCTGCGTGACCGGGCTTTCTGCGTAGGCCATTCCGGCATCACCGGACCGATCTTCAACGCCGGCCTTGGGCGCTACAGCGCCGTTCGGGTCGCCATTGTAGGTGATCGTGCTGCCGTACCATTTCTGCACCTGGGTGAAGAAGCCCAAGATGTCGTTTTGTGTGGTGTAGCTCTGGTTGTCCTTGCTCAACAGAATGCCGGTCGCCAGCATCGCGTTGAAGCTGATCACCTGAGTGTCGGTGCTCACGGGTGGCGCCACGCCATCGGGCAGCAGCGCGCCGCCCACTTCCAGCGCGGCCAGCCAGCCCTTCTCCCACTGGGTCTGGTCGGCAGCCAGCACCTGTAGAGCCACGGGCGCGGTCGTATCCTTGAGAATAGCCGAGCGGAGCTGATCGGCGATGCCGACCTGTTCCGCAACGAACTGCGCGCGAGTGAGCGGCGTGGCGGTCGCGAACACATGGAAACGGAATGCGAGCGATAGCATTTCCGACGGATTCAGGTTCACGCCGGTGAGCGGGTCGAGCGACGCGTACTTTTCGGCCAGTTTGGGGGCGATTTTGTCCAGATCTTGCGGGCCGTTGTCGAGCAAACCTTGTGCCTTCCAATCCGGGTGCAGGATATAGAGCGAGCGCCGCAGGCCGACAAAATCCTGCGACAGCCAAGCCTTCAGGCCTGGGTAGGTCTGCAGGCTGAAGGTGGCATCGACGGTACCTCCGCCCGCCAGGTTGAATGCGTAGCCTGGCGCAATGTTGAAGCCGTTCAGATCCTGCGTGCCGTTGAGCGCGGACCATTGCACGCTCGGCAAGGTGTTGGCGTTGGTCGGCGTCGGCCCATAGGCTTGGTTGTTCCCGCCATTTACGGTTGGTACGCCTTGCGGCTGGCCCGCCACATTGGACGCAAACGTCACATACGGAATACCGAGCAACCGCAAGACATCGGCGCCCACCGTATCGTAATGGGTGTCCGGCACGCCCAGATTGGACGCACCGACATTGAATCGCACGTACGGCGTATTCACGTTGCCGAGATTCTTGATCGCCAGCGTGTAGTCGGCCCCTGTACCTGGGTCGATAGCATCGGTACCGCCGATGCCGACGGTGATGTCCTGCTGAACGGCCTGCTGGATCAGGTATTGGTAGGCCTGCCTGACGGTCGTGCCATCGGGGTTGATCACCTGTACGTCGTAGAGGCCATGCGGTACGTTACCCAGGTCGAAGATCGCGCGGATGTGCGTCGCGTCGAGCACCTGCCAGCTCTTGGGCTGGATCTGGAACACGCCGGGACGTGACAGGACCACCTGGGCACCGGCAGCGAAGGCAGCGCCGTTGATGTCCATCGTGACGTACTGCTCGCTCGCTGTCGCTGCACCGCCGGTCGTCGGCGTAATGCTCGTGATCGAGAGCGGCACCAGGTCCGCTTCGACCTTGACCGGCGTACCGGCCGGTGAACTGCTGGAATGCACAAGGACGTAGTAGGTGCCAGCCTGCGTACTCGGAATCAGCGCCTGTTGGCTAGGTGCCAATGCGCTGGTGTAAGCGGCGTCGTAGTCATAGCCACTCGGCATCGCGCCGTATTTAACGTAAATCTCGTTGGCACCTGACGTTGCGCTGGAATCCAGCCGGACGCGAAGCGTCTGTCCAGCAGCCACGGTGACCTTGTACAACAGGCTCTGGCCCGACGACAAGGTCGTCGGCTGTGGCGTACCGACGGTGAGCGCAGGCACGGTGACCTGGATTGCATTCCCCAGCGCAGTTGCAAGTGTCGGGCTGGTGCTTTCTCCGACATTGTCATAGATGTCCGGCCGTACGATGACATGCCAGCTACCTTCGGCAAGCGGCGGCAGATTAACAGCCAAGTTGCCGGTGTAGGTGTCGTTGGTCGCCAGATCGCCGTTGTGTTGCACCTTGCCCAGCAGCACGGCCTTGGTCGACCAGGTGGTGTCGGTCGAGAGGTAAATCGCATCCGTCCAACTGCCGCGGGCGGGGTTGGTCGATGTATTGCTGATGGTGTAGCTCAGGTTGATGCTGTCACCGACCTGGGCTGACGTCGGCGCAGTGACGGCGCTTACCACCAGATTGGCCGGCGGTGGCGTCTGGATCAGTAGAGGTTGCATGGCTGCTGCCATGTTCTGGGTTTGGTTTGCCGGGCTTTCGATCACGGCTGCAGGCGTATGCGACCCCAGCGCGTTGGCTGGATTGGTCACCACAAATACATAGTAGGCACCGCTGAGATTGCGCGGGGCGGTAAACGTCAGCGTATTGCTGTAGCTACCGTTGGCCGCGAGGCCACCATTGTGTGACACATAACCCAGATAGGTATCCGAGTTCAGATCAAGGTTGCGATCCTTCGACAGATAGATCAGATCGTTCCAGTTACCTTGGTCAGAAGGCGTATTGCCGCCGCCGTTCTGCACTGAATAGGTCAGGCTGAAGTTTTGCCCGGCTGTGACCTGGCTGACCGAAGTGGATACCTGGGACACCTGCAAGAAAGGTGGCGTCGCCGCCGTGACCGGCAGCGCAATGCTGGCAATATTGTGGCCGGCATTCTTGAACGCCTGCACACCGCCCGAGCCGGTGCGATCGAACTGCCGAAGCGAATCGAGCCCATCGCGGATATCGCTCGGTGGTACCGGATCGCCATTCGGGTAAGCCTTGCCCGTGTCGGTACTGGCCTTGACGATCAAGTGGAAATTACCGCTCACGGACGTCGGTAGCGTGACGACGGCCGATTGGGTATAGGACTCACCAGGTTGCAGGTAGCGCGGCGTGCCATCGGAGTTGGTAAACGACACCGGCTTGACGCGCAGGAACTGCTCGACGTCACCTTGATCGCTGTTGATCAAGGGGTAGTCGCCATCAGCAAGTGACGTGCCGGCTGCCAAGTAGAGTCCGTCATACCAGCTGCTCACGCGGGTCGCGCGATTGCCAAAGTTAGTGACGTTCCAGCTGACTGTGACCTGCTCGCCCGAGGTGGGGTTCGGATCGGACACCGTCAGCGAGTTGACCTGCAGCGCCGCTTCCTTATAGGTGACGTTGAAGCTGCCTTGGGCGACATTGTTGCCGGCATTTGGGCCGACATAGGCAACGCCCTGGTAGTAGGTGTTCAGCGACCCAATCGAGCCGTTGGTGGGTTGTCCCGCAGCTTGCGGCGGATGATTGGGGTCGACGTTGTTAAACACATAGACGTAATACGGCCCTTCTGAACCGGCAGGCGGTGTCACCGTGGCCGAGGCGGTATAGCTCTGCCCGCTCGCAAGCGGCGTCGAGTTGTCATGAACGACACTTGCGGCAAGACGTGCGTTGCCATCAAACGTCGAGTAGGCGCTGATATAGACCAGATCGGTCCAGCTCTTGGTACCGCTCCACGTCGTTGCGCCCTGGTTCTGGACCGTGTAGCTGATCGTGGTGGGCTGGCCGGAATCGACCTCGTTCGTCGGCGGGTTGATCGACGTAATCTGCAAGTTCGCCGGCGGCAGCGAAGACACCGTGGTGGCAGCACTGCCTGTATGGTTGTTGAAATCGTTCTGGACGACGGTGCTGCCTTGCCAGGTCTGTACGATCAGGTACTTGCCCGTAGCGGCCGGCGGCAATTGCACCGTATCGGAAACCGTATAGGCCTCTCCCTTACCCAGGTTGCGCTGCTGTGGGTAGGTGCCCAGAAGGATCGAATTCTTGGCGGTGCTCAAGCTGGGGCTATCGGCCAGATAGACCGAGTCAGCCCAGGCATTGCCCGCGTAGGCGTCGCCCATGTTCTGGACGGTATAGCTGAAGGTATAGGGACTACCCGACACCCCTTGCGCAGGCGCAGTAACGCTCGACACGGCAAAGTCGGGCTGCGGCGCCACCGAGCCAATTACACTGATGGCGCTGGCCTTGAAATTCTCGCTGTAGAGCGTATTCGCGCTCGTAGTCAATCCATCAATATCGTGATTGATATTGGCCGCCAGCTCAGTCTGCGCGATCGTTCCGGTCGCATTGGTCCAAACCGTGACGTAATACTTGCCCGACGGCACGTTGGTAGGGAGCGTCGCCGAGATGCTGCCGTTGTATTGGTCGCCCACATTCAACGCACCCGTATGTGTGGCCGATCCGATGATGATGTCGCCGGCAGCGGGCTGCGGTTGGCCTGGGCTCGTCGCCAGCCAGACGGTGTCCGTCCAGGTTTCGTTGCTGCTGCCATCTGCCGCGCGGGTCGGGGCCGACCCCTTGTTGGTGACAGTGTAATTGACGTTGAAGGTCGAACCATAGGTCGACTGGGCAGGTGCCACGACATTGCTGGTAACGAGGTCGGCAAACGGGACGCCATCGACATGCACCGCCTGGGCGATCGTGTTGTCGTTGCCGCCCGGGAATTCATCGATGCGATTGTCCGCATTCGCCTGCACTATCACATAGACGGTACCGTTGTACCGCAGGGGCACGGTGAAGTTCGCCGTCTGGCTCGTGTAGGCATCGCCGATTGGGAGCGCAGAGCCGTTGGGGATGCTGGCCACCAGGGTCGAGTTCGAGTCCAAGGTACCGGTCAGCGACAGATAGACATTGTCGGTCCACTGCCCGGCCGCTTCCGCCTTGCCAAAGTTCGAAACAGTGAACTTGACGGACATATTCGTACCTGCCGTCACCGACGCCGGCACATTGATCGCGTTCACGCGTAAATCCGGCCGGTCGGCGTATTGCAGCTGCGTGATATTGCTGGCCACAGTGACGTTGTCGGTGGCCCCGTTCTCATACACCGCAGCATCACTGTTGGTCGTGATCTGGATCTGGTACTGCCCGGTCACATGGGTCGGCATGGTGACCTGCTGGGTACGCGTGTAGGTCACCCCAGGGTCAAGCGCCTGGTTGTAGGTAAACGTGCCCAGGACAATCGGCGTGCCACTGCCGACCGGCACGAGGCGGATCGTATCGACCCATGGCCCCGTCGCTGTCACCGTGCCTTGGTTCTTGACGGTCCAGCTGATGTCCGCAGACGAACCTTCGGTGGCGGTCGCCGGTGCAGTAAAGGGCTCAACGACCAGATCCGGCGTCGGCGTGAGCGTCACTGGCACTGCGACGGAGTGGGCGATATTGTCCGCCACATGGTTGAACTCGAACGGCGTATCGGTTGCCGCCGCCCGGACGTTCACATAGAACGTCCCTTGAATCCCCTGTGGCAGTACTGGCGTCAGCGCGCCGGTATAGCTTCCCCCTGCGGCCACTACACCCAAGTGGTTGTAGCTGCCGAGTTGGTAAGTCGTACCTGTGCCATCGCTATTGCTGCTCAACCAGACCTGATCATACCAGCTGCTCTTATCGGTCACGCCGATGCCGTTGTTGGCAACGTTCCAGCTGATCGAGAGCGGTTTGCCGCTTTGTGCAGCGCCGGTCACCGTCACGGCCGACGTGGTGATATCGGCATAGGGCCTGGGCATGACGTCGAGCGGCTGCGTGGCTTCGAGCAGATTGCCCGAGGTCTGGCCGTTCTCCCACACGGTATCGCCGACATTGGTCCGCACGAAAATATGCCCATGTCGGCTAAAGCCTGCCGGGAAGGTATAGGTGACCGTGCCTTGGTATTGATCCCCGACATTCAGCGTGCCGGTATGGGTGTAGGTGCCGAGGACGATGTCATCGCTCTGACCGAAGGCATCGGTTGCTGTATAGACAACTTCATCTTGCCAGGTGGTCGCGCGGCCCGCACCAGTGCCCTTGTTGGTGACGGTGTAGCTCACCGATACAGTGGCCGGGTCCGCAATCACCTGTTGGGGTACCTGGATATTGCTGACGTTCAAGACCCCATAGGTATCCTGGGCGACGCTGATCGCGAGCGTGGCGGTATCGTTGGCCGTCAAGCCATCTTCGTCGATGGCCTTGGTGCTATTGGTGACGACGACCAGCTGATAGTTGCCCGACGCCTGGATCGGCATCTGGAACGCCAACTGGCTGGGTGTACTGGCTGAGGCGGCGAGCGCACTGTGCGTCACATCACCGAGCTTGACGGCATTCGCGTCCACGATGCCGTTGCGGGTCAGATAGACGCTGTCGGTGAATCCCCCTGCATCGGCCGTGCCGACATTTCGGGTCATCCAGTTCAGCGTCACCGTATTGCCGCCTTGCAGCGTGCCGGTGGTGGTCAGGGTATCAACTGCGAGATCAGGACTGACGACGTTGACCGCAACTGAGCCCGAATGGCCGGTGGGGTTCAGTTCGTTGACGTAGTGGTTGGCGTCCGCCGTTACCTGCAGTTGCCACGCCCCTACGGGGACGTTGTCGAACGGGATCGTCATTACATTGGTGAACGAAGCCCCCGGCGCCAGCACACGCTGCGCACCTGGCGTCGCCAGGGTAATCGTCTTGGTCGGGTCCGCCACATTGACGAGCTGCAGCGACTCGTTCATATAGGCATTGACCGAGTCTGTCCCCGTATTGCCGATGGTGTAGCTCACCTGCACGGGCGTACCGACCGTCCAGGTCGTGGTCACCGGGCTGATCGCACTGACCACCAGATTCGGTTTCGGCTCCGATTGAATGCTGATTGTGCTTGCCGACACGGCAACGTTATCCGTAGTGCCGGCGAGCTGATAGGTCTGGCCGAGCGCATCGGCCTTCACGATCAGGTAGTAGTTGCCGGTAACGTTCTGCGGGAAGTTGAAACCGAGGTTGCCCGTATAGCTCGCCCCCACGGCCAGCGCACCGACATGGGTCGCTGAGCCCAGCAGAATCGCGTCCGTGCCCAACGCAGGGGTCGATGAGAGGTAAACACGATCCACCCAGCTCGACACGTCCGACGCCATCGTGCCGTTATTGGTGACCGTCCAAGCGATCGTGCCAGGCCGGTTTGCATTGCCACTCGTTGGCATAGCGCCAAGCTGCGTGGCGAGGTCCATATAGGTTTGGGTCACGCTGATCGGTGCGGACATCAAGGTGCTTTGCAGCCGCGTATCCGGCTCGGCCACCACCTTGTTCACGTCGCTGATCAGCGCGAGCTTGTAGGTGCCCGACAAACGAGTCGGGATCTGCACCGTCGCCGTCTGGGTGTAGGCCTTGCCTGGATCAATCGAGGTGCTTTGGGTGACGTTACTCAGCACATAGTCATGCTCGGCACCGTTCGCATCGGTACCAATGAGCACCAGCTGATCCACCCAAGGCGCGGTCGCCGTCGCCGTACCCGCATTGCTCACCACCCAGCTGACGTTGATCGATGCACCCGAGCTGACGCTGGTGGGCACGTTGATGGTGGTCGGCGTCAGGCTGGCATAGGTATGCTCCGTCGACGTAAACGAGGACGTCGCCACGGCGGGTTGGGTAAGGGGCGCACCGGCTGTATTGACTTCAAAGACGCTGGTCGCACCGCTGGCCTGACTGTCAGCCGCGATGGTGATAAGGAAGTTACCCGCGCCGCTCAGGCCGGTCGGCAAGACCAATTGGGCAGAGCGCACCTGTGAGGCACCGGCCGCTAAAGTGACACCGGCGCCGGTAATCGACACCATGGAATCCATGACCACTGCACCCGGCGTACCATCGGCATTGGCTCGCCGTACTGTCACACGGTCCTGGTAACCGGTAGGCACTGCTACCGCGCCTTGGTTCTGGTCCGTCCACGAGATCGTCACCGTATCGCCATCGTGCGGCGTCGGGTTCGAGAGCGCGATGTTCTGGGCCATGATGTTCGGCCCGACGATCAACTGCTGGCTCTGGGTGTTGTCACCCGTAATCTGGCCCTGGGCATTGTATTCAGCCACTTGGCCGAGCGAATCCACTGTCACCTTCAGCTGGAAGGCACCAATGGCGTTCAAGCCGGTCGGCCAGGTTAGATTGGCCGTCCGTGTCGCTGCTTTGCCCGGCTCGATATCCTGATTGGTAAACGCCTGGGTTTGGTCGAGAACCACCGCGCCGGTCGTGGTGTTGATCAGCTGTACGCGTTCACTCCAGTTCCCAAGCGCAGCACCCGTCCCCTGGTTCGTCGCATTCCAACCGATAGTGACCGCGTCGCCCCCTTGCCAGTTGGCGCTCGGCGAAATCTGCAAACCGGAAACTTGCAGATCCGGGTAGGCCGCCAGAGTGCTCGACAAGCTGGTCGTCGCAACATTATTGCTCAGTGCCGAACCAGTTTCACCTTGCGAAAGGTCAGCATCAGTCTGCACCGATACATCAAAATCGCCCGCGCCAAGCGGGCCGTCCGGGAGCCGGATATCGACCGAACGTTGCACAGACTGACCCGCCTGCAGCGGGCCAGCCGCCGAAAGCGCTGGGTTGTAAACCACCCCAACGGATGCAATGACGGTGTTGGTACCCTTCCGGCGAATGACGACTTGGTCGAGGAAGTTGCCAACTGTGGCCTGTGCGCCCGTATTCAGCGTCGTCCAGCTCACATGAACTGAAGATCCCGACTGAATCGCAGCACCCGGCTGGCTAGGTACCACACTGAGGTTATTGACCGTTAGATCAACGGTGCTCGCAGTGCTTTCGTAGGATTTCTGCAAAGGGCCGCGTAGCGTGAATGCGCCATTCACATAGTCCCAGGATCCAGTCACTCGGTAGCCAGCGTCAACCCATGTACCTGCAAGCGAATCGTTCTTGCCGCCATCCATATTTGCAGGCATAAAAGTGGCGCCTTGGATCCATGGACCAAGCACAGTATCGCCGCCGCCGACGAAGCCATTGCCGGCGGTGTTCGCTAGCCATACACTGGCCATAGCTTGATTGCCGTTCTGCCAGATCTCCACTAGGTCAGCCCGGCCATCGCCATTCACATCTGCGGCGAAGAACTGCTGGTTCTGGCGGGGAGAGCCTCCTAGATATTGATCGATTACCTGACTGACGGAATCATTTGCCTGTCCCGCGTAATCGCGCACACGCATGTAATAACCGTCATAGAACACATTTATTGCGCCATCATGGCCAGCCCCCTGTACATCCCCAATCAACGGGATACTAGGCAGGGAACCGATATTGGAGTCAGCTTCGGTCAACTTGCCGGTCGCATCGGCAACGAGGTTGACTTGCCAGCCGTCGGCAC
>Ga0213872_10000291_pt1 | contig 42812 bp, 34 predicted proteins | sample VelepicomBERX_R2_FD_160071 | JGI IMG/M metagenome (GOLD analysis project Ga0213872, IMG submission 160071) | Rhizosphere microbial communities from Vellozia epidendroides in rupestrian grasslands, the National Park of Serra do Cipo, Brazil - RX_R2 | ecosystem: Host-associated > Plants > Roots >... | reverse complement strand
TGGGTGGTGTTGGCGGCGCCGGTGGTGTGGGTGGAGTCGGGGGCGCGGGTGGTGTAGGCGGAGTCGGCGGCGCGGGTGGTGTTGGCGGCGGAGTCGGGGGCGCGGGTGGTGTTGGCGGCGTCGGTGGCGGGAACCGTGCCTCCACTCTACCTGCTGGCGGTGGCGCCGGAAATGGCCGAACCAACTGGACACACAACCCAGAACATCGTGGCGGCACGCCCTACCGGGACCGGGCTACGGCTGACAGGTTTGGGGGCAATGCGCGAGGCGATTCGCTTGCCCAACGCCAGGCGGGTGCCCGTCAAAGAATCGCGCGGCAAGGCGGGAATCTGCCCAGCAACTTTGGCGCCGGCAACCGGGCCGGCAACGCAGGCTTCGGCGATCGCGGCGGCGGAAGTCGCGCCGGTGGCGTGGGCGGTGGCGGCGTAGGGGGAGCCGATCGGATCGGCAACCGGAACCTCTCGCGTAGCGGTGGCGGGAACAGGGATGCCTTCGGAGGAGGGGCCAGGGGATACAACGGGTCGAGCGCGCGTCGCGACAGCAGTCGCGGTTCCTCCAGCTTTGGATCTCGCGGCGGAGGATCCAGCCGGGGTGGCGGAGGCTTTCGCGGTGGCGGCGGCCGGCGAAGGTAGGCGGACTGGATCGCAGCAAGGAAATGAGAGACAGCGATATGAGATCAACATCCGCGAATACCAACTTTTCCCGACTTCTTTGCATTCTGGGTGCGGTCGCGTGGGCTTGTCTGCCCTCTTCGGCCCTGTTTGCAGCGCAGAAATCCACCGCGAAACCGGTTCCGGCGCCTGCGGCGAGTTCTTCCGCCGGAGCCCGGCTCTTTGACACTCCGCAGCAAGCTGCCGATGCGCTGATCGACGCCGCCGAAAAGTTCGATGAGGCTGCGCTGGAGCAAATCTTCGGTCCGGATGGTGATGACATTGTGTTGAGGGGCGAGTTCGCGCAAGACCGAAAAGACGCCGTTGATTTCGCGGCCGAGGCCCGCGAGAAGAAAAGCATTTCGGTGGACCCAAGGACCGGCAAGCGCGCATTTCTCCTGGTGGGCAACGAGGACTGGCCCTTCCCCGTACCGCTGGTGAAGACGGGCGAGAAATGGTTTTTTGACGCCAAAGCCGGCCGGCGGGAACTCCTATATCGCCGCGTTGGCGCCAATGAACTAGATGCCATTGATGTCTGCCGAGGGTACGTGGAAGCGCAGGATGAATATGCCACTCAGCAGCGGGAGCTTTACGAGGTAAGCCAGTATGCCCAGCGCATCATAAGCACCCCCGGTAAGAAGGATGGCTTGGCCTGGCAAAACTCCGACGGCACCTGGGGCGGGCCGGTGGGTGAAAATATTGCCCGAGCGATTGAACAGGGCTATACCAGCAGCGCAGAGCCTTACCATGGCTATTTCTTCAAAATCCTGAAGGGGCAAGGGCCGGCGGCGCCGCTTGGCGAAATGAATTATGTAGTCGAGGGTGTCATGATCGGCGGCTTTGCCTTGATCGCTGCACCGGCTGAGTATGACGTAACGGGAGTGCGGAGCTTCATGGTCAGTCAGGACGGCGTGGTTTACGAGAAGGACCTGGGGCTGAACACTCTCGACGAATTTAAGAAGATGGAACGCTTCAACCCGGACAAGTCGTGGACGCCGGTCTCGGAGAATGATCAATAGAAAAGATTCGTTCTGCTAAGGCGCTGCTGGATTTCATTTCAGAGGCGGCTCCAGGAGAGGCAGGTCTACCGTGATTGGAAAATGATCCGAGAGCGGATGATCCGGAGCGTTATTCAGTTCCTCCAGTGTCCACGCAAAATGGGGAGCGAACTTGTAGCTGCCTCCGGGTTTCTCAGGGTCCTTAGCGTATCCCTTGACAAAGCACCAATCGAGTTTGTACTGACCCACCAGGCCACCGTAGGTCTTGGCCATTGCAAAGGTGTACTGGAATCCTTTCGACGCCCGCTGGTTCGAATCACTGAGCGTGCCCCCTCGATTATCCGCGCTTCGATGATCCTCGCCTCGGAAATCGAATCTATACCCATCATTGAACCGGAAGTCCTCGAGGTCTCCAAACATTTTTGCTTCTTTTTTGCGCGAGACCACGGGAACATCGAAACCCGTTGGGTCGTTCTTGCTTCGATACATGTTTAGCGGCATCAATAAACTCGTCGGAGCGCCGGTTGACCACTTGACCGCATCCTTAGCCCATGCATCCGGATCTTTGACGCGCTCTTTGAGGAGCTTCGTAGCGGAGGTCGGCGAAGAGTCCGTTCCAGTTGTGTTCATGTCACCAGCCAGAACGAGCGGATTGGGGTCCGAGCGAATCCATTGAAGTATCTGTCCCATCTGATTGCGACGACATTCCGGCTTGCACTTATTTTCGAGGTGCGTGGCTACTACAGTGAGTGTGCCTGTCGGAGACTCTGGAACTGCCAGTTGAACGATAAGGGCCATGCGGCCGCCGCGACGGACTTCGCGGGCGATTCTCTCCATGAAGACCAGATTTGAGCCACTGCGCAGCCCTGACTCGACTTTCGAAATCTCCTTCTTTTCACCGAGGTACCAGTCGTAACACACAGGGAGGCGGCGCAGGGTTGCGTTGCGAATAGGGTACCGGCTCAGCACGGCTGTGCCATGGAGGCCGAGGTACTTCGCTTTGTCGGGCTGAAAGGATTTCTGGATATCACTCTCAGCCGCCTTATTTTCCATCTTTACTTTTTCAAGCCCGAGGCTGAGCGGATCGACCTCAATGAACTCCACGCCATATGCGTAGTTCATGTTGAGAGACTGCGCCAGCTCGCGCGTGACGTCCCGGTAGTCAGTTCGGGTAACGCCTTTATCCGCCTCATTTAACACGAGAAGATCGGTGTACTTCAAAAGTTCAAGCTGACTTTTGACTTCGGCCTGCTCCTCTTTCGTCAGGGGTTTCTTCTTCGGGTCTTTCTTCTGTGCTATGACCTGATCAAATTTGCCCGGCTGAGCAAGAGCAGTGCGGATTGATTCAAACTCGAGTCCCCGCTCGATATTCCAGCAAACCGCTCGAATAAAAGGCCCCAACGCATCGGAAGATGGTCGCTTCGGTCTCGCACCAGCAAACTGAGCCTCATTATTGATAAACGGTGTAGTCAACAGCTTGTTCAACTTCGTGGCGAGTGGTTCATTTGGTACGTCACGCTGCGATAACTCAACGAGATCCGTGAACTTCAAGGTTTGCGGTCCAGAGGACTGAACCAAGCCGCCTTGCTTCTGCTGAGCAGAAGGCCGCGGCGCCTGGCCAGAGACGCCCGGCACAAGCATCATCAACAAGCCACAAGAAACATTCCTGCGGGAGAATACGAATCGGGCGACCTCAGCCAGGGCAGTGTCCATGGACATTAGCGCCATAGATCAGATGTTATCGCTTGTTTTCATACGCTATCAGTGCAAGAGCCGTCGCCACAGAGTACCGATTGAGTACCCAGCCACTTTCGCACCAAAGCGACAGATCCGCACAGTCGCGGGAAATTATGGAAGGTTGTAGCGCATCTGGGCGAAGACCATGTTCTGTTTCGCGGATGAAGGCCCCGTTCCGATCACCCATGGTTCCAGCCACTGGTATGCGTACTGCACGCCCCACTGCACCGAACCAACGTTTTCAAAGTTCCACAAGACTTTGGAATAACCCGCTGTCAGTTCCTCTATCAACCGGTCGGCGTTCGTGTTCGCGCCGGGATAGCCAAATCCTACACAGCAGACGCCGTCGCTATTCAACACGGAGTTCCGCTGTGCATACACACCGCTGTAGTAGGCATACAGGCCAGTAGTCTTGTTGGGAGCAACTTCAATCCCACTCACCCATGAATAGGAGTGAATCGGCGAGATAGTGCCATTCGGCCGTACAACCACGTCAGGAGCAAGACCACCGATATAACGGCCGGCACCCGCGCCTGCAAAGCCCTGCAAGACGAAACGAACACCCTGAGTGAGTTCTACGCTGAAGTTTGTACCCACGCCCCAACCGAACGCATGCTCCTTGCCATACACGCTTCTTCCATTCCAACTGCGGAAAACACGGCTTACGGTGCCAACGTCGAAGTGGATCGAACGGTCGCCTCGCGGTTTGCCGTCGAAAGATCCCTTAAACACGAAGTCCGGTGTCATATTCGGGACTCCCAACTGATTGCTGCCGGTATTGTATTGATTGCTGAGGGTCGATGTGAGAGCGGTGGGAAACACGACACTATCGCCTACCTGCTGCTCGGGATTTTCGACGGACCAACCGAGCGATACCTGCTTAGAAAAGTGATACACCGCTCGTAGTTGCGGGTACCGGCCCCAAACCAGTCCCGCCACGAAGTTATTGTCGATCACGTGGGTCGCGGCCACATCGCCCGGCCAAGGAAGAATGCCCGCTTTGTTCGGAGTCATCAGTGAGAACAACTGGCCCCCGGTCAGCTCCCAGTTCCCCTTGCCCCAATCAAACCATGCCTGACGCATGCGGAACGGGTAGTTCGAGGCGGTGACGGCGACGTCGCCCGCCAGCGGTACGCCGCCGAAATCCATTTCGAAATATCCGGCTGCATAGCTCGAATTCAGGTCGGCATCCACGCGCAGTGCAAGGCGAGTACTTTGAGGCGAGAGGCGGAATTCGCTCGTCGTGCCTGCCGCCGTGTTGTCGAATGGGACGTTTCCGAAAAACGTCGCAACGTTTCCGCCGTTATTGGTCGACCGCCAGAGTGTCGTGATCGCTGGATAGCCGATAATCCGAACCCTCGCAGGTCCCAACGCCAGGGCGGGTGTAGCCGGAGTAATGTCAGCGATTTCCGGCCCACGTTGCAATTCTTCTCGAACAGCCTCCTGCTGCTGCTCGGGTGGCGACTCAGGCGGTTCACTCTGGGTAGCCTGCTGATGATTTTGAGGCGGATTCTCGCCGACCGGAACTCGCGCGCCGGAACCTGCGGCCACGTATGCCGGATCGCGATCAACATCGGTTACCGCTTTCGCGCCGCCGCTGCCGCGGTCTATCAAACTGGTCAGCTTCTTGTTCTGCTCCGCCATTGCTGACTGCAAGGCGCGTATTTGACCTTGTTGCTGTTCCAGTTCCTTTTGCTGCGAGATAACGAGGGACTTCAATTGCTGTAGTTCCGCCGCATCACTCGAGGTCTGTGCTTGCAACAGCGGGCATACCAACAGAGCGCCATGGAAGAGGACAGCAACGGAATGCGATGTTTGCATAAAGGCCTCTTCCGTAAATTATGAATGGAGCACGGATGCAGTGTTCGGGCAATCCGACCTGCCCCGAGTCTTGGTTCAGACGCAGGATCGACGAATCGTTTCCAGTTGATCGGCCATTCCTAAGTTGGATCGGACTCGTGATAATGCCCGCCATTCTGCCAAGCGGGCGAAGGAGGCCTATCGCGCCTGAGTCTTTTCGCGGATCAATCTAATGATTTCAGCGGCGTTCGGTGAACGCCCTGCCTGCTGCTTCGAGTAGATCTGTTCTCCGTTCAGGAGAACGCGGAATGAGCCCGGGGCGCCAGCGCGCAGCCGAATCGGAATACCGAGTTCATGTTCGATATTGTTTTTGAGGCTCACGGCCTCAGCTTTTATGTCAGCTCAAAAAAAGCAGCGTTTAATCTCGACAGTCATTTTGGTTGCGCTCCAATGGGGAACGACTCTGCTAAGCAGGCTACCAGACTCTTCAGGGCCCGCACAAGTCGAGCAAAGGTCGCGACGACCGGGGTGCGCGAGTTGCCCATTAAAGGATTGGCGATCATCTGCATCGTGACTGAGGCGCATTCGAAGCAGTTCCCGGTGCCGCATGCGAGCAAAGTTGCCCAGGCTCGTCTCCGAGAGATACAGCAATGATTAAAGGTGTCGATAACGTTGGAATTTGTGTGAAAGATCTCAACCGGGCTGTCTCTTTCTATCACAAGCTCGGTCACGAAAGCCTACCAGAATAACCATGCGGAACTATGGTCGCGGGGACAGTCACGCTCTTCGTCTTTGAGATAAGACAAGCGAACCCGGCACCGGCAAATCGCACGTTTACGTTGTTCGATAACCCATCAGGCATTGATCACATAAGCTTCGCGGTTGAAGACGTCGACCGTCTTTACAACGATGCGAAGTCGAAGGGCCTGGTTTTCGCTAGTGAGTCGCAAGATCATGATTGGGGAGCTCGAGTCGTCAGCTTCGCGATCCAGGCGGTAACAATCTCTATCTGCTGAAGTGGTTGCAAAAGTAAACGGAGGATCAAGAGAAAACATCATAGTCGGCAAGCTAAAGCCATCCAGAAGTTCGTGTATTGAACGCGAATCGGTGTTGGAATAAAAGCATGTGGACACAGCTAGTGACGAGCTTCTGCTTGACGGCGCTAATTGGTGCGGCCCTGATCGGTAGCGTGGTTGTGCCGCCAGAAGGAACGTCTTCTACCGTCCTAATTACGCCCGCCGCTCAGGAAGAGATCAGCGAAGTCCAGGCCCGAATCGATACAACGGAAGCTGGTGCACTTGAGCAACTCAAGGCGGAGCGTTTCGATCGTTCAGAACAAATCACTCTGCTCGGGAAGCTGATCTACTTCGACAAGAATCTCTCAGTCAATCGAAACGAGGCCTGTACGTTTTGCCACATGCCAGAGGCGGCCTTCACCGGAGGGGTCAGCGGGTTGAACGCGAGTACCGGTTCGTATCCGGGATCGGTACGCACGCGTTTCAGCAACCGAAAGCCGATGACCCACACCTATGCGACTTATGCGCCTGTGCTGCACTATAACCAAAACCAGGGAGATTTCGTGGGCGGAAACTTTTGGGACATGCGCGCGACCGGGCTCCGACTGAATAATCCGTCGGCGGAGCAAGCTCAGGGGCCACCGTTGAATCCCGTCGAGATGGGCATGCCTGATTCCGCGTGCATCGTCTACCGCCTCTCGATGCGGCCTTACCGAGCTCTTGCGGAGACCGTCTGGGGCGCGCAGGCATTCGTGATTCATTGGCCGGCGGATGTCGAGCAGGTGTGCAACTCGCCTGGACCGGCGCGGGCATCAGATCCTTTGCCCGTTCATCTCAGTGCTGTCGATAGGGGATCGTCAACTAGAACGTTCGATCAGTTTGCAGAGGCGATTGCCACCTTTGAGGCTTCTACCGATCTCAATCCGTTTACGTCGAAGTACGATTACGTGCTTGCGGGAAAGGCAGAATTCACTGCCGACGAAAAGGCAGGTTACGATCTGTTCCGCAGTAGCACCACGCATTGCAACGAATGTCATCGGGATGGCGGACCGGGCGAAGAGCCCCTGTTCACCGATTTCACAGCGAGCAACCTGGGCGTGCCCAGGAATCGGGGTTTGCCATTTTATGAGGAGAACACGCCAGACCAGTTCGGCTACACGGCAAATCGACTAGGTGAAGGATTTGTCGATCTAGGAGTAGGTGGATTTCTGCGCCACGATCCGCAATTGAGCGCTGAGCAGAATCCAAACTCGCAATGGGAGAAGCTGGCTCAATCCTTCGCGGGCAAGTTCAAGGTGCCGACGTTGCGCAACGTTGACATGCGGCCACGTCCCGATTTCGTGAAAGCGTACATGCACAACGGCTATTTCAAGGACCTAAAGGAAGTGGTGCACTTCTATAACACGCGCGACGTTCTGCCTCGATGCAAACCGAATGATCCAGGCGAGAAGGTCTCGTGCTGGCCGGCGCCGGAGTATTTATCGAACGAGAACAAAAGACAGCTTGGCAATCTTCACCTGACGGATCAGCAAGAGAACCAGATTGTCGCGTTCATGAGAACGTTGACGGATGGCTATGTGCCGCATGAGAAGTGATGTGGTCCCAACAACGGTGAGTGTCGTTAGGTTGGCCTTCCGGTTCCGATAGCGCCTGCATCAACCGTGAGGTGATTGCCGGTGGCGTCTTCACTCGAGTATCGCGGTTTGGTGTGTGCAAAGCGCCGCACTCCGTCAAAATTAGAAATAATGGGACGCATCGATGACGCGAGCAAAATCTTTGTTGTCGAGCGTGCCATCTGTGGTTCAGCGCTATGGTCTTGCCGTAGTGTCCTTCGGGATTGCCCTTACGGTGAACCTTTTCCTGTTCAACCACGGGGTGGAGGGCGTGCAATTCCCCATCTTTCTCATTGGGATCGCGCTAACTGTCTGGTATGCGGGCGTAGGACCGGCCATTCTAACACTTGTACTTTCAACCCTAAGCTTCGACTATTTTTTCACTCTGCCCTATCACAGTTTTCGCGTCACGCGTGCTGATCTCCCCTACTTTCTGGTCTTCATACTCTTCGCGTTACTGATCACCTGGTTCAGCGTCCTCCGCCGCCGCGTTGAGCGCAACCTCCTGCAATCTCGCGATGACCTCCAGCGGGAAGTGGCGATACGGGCCCGACAGGCCAGTCTGCTCAATCTCACCCATGATCCCATTTTCGTTCGCGATATGAATGGCGTGATCAGCTACTGGAACCGGGGCGCCGAGGAGTTATACGGCTGGACAGCAGATCAGGCTGTCGGAAAGCGCACTCAAGAACTCTTGCGGATCGTCTTTCCGTCCCCGTTCGACGAGATTCAGACAGAACTGCTCCGCACGGGCCGCTGGGAAGGAGAGCTCAAGAAGACGAAGGCCGATGGAACGGTTGTATTGGTGGCGAGCCGATGGTCGTTGCAGCGAGATGAACACGAAAAGCCGATGGCGATTTTGGAAACCGAAAACGACATCACGGAACGCACACTAGCCGAGCAGAAATTCCGCGGACTTCTGGAATCCGCTCCGGATGCAATGGTCGTGGTGAATCGGCAGGGCAAGATCGTGCTGGTCAATGCCCAGGTGGAGAAGCTGTTTGGGTATCAGCGGGAACAGCTCTTGGGACGGGAGGTGGAGATCCTTGTGCCGGAACGGTTTCGCGCCCGACACCCTGAACACCGCACCGGGTACTTCGCCCAGCCTCGTCTGCGGCCGATGGGTGAGGGCCTGGAGCTGTACGGACGGCGGAGAGACGGAACGGAGTTTCCCGTGGAGATCAGCCTTAGTCCGCTAGAGACGGAAGAGGGCACGCTTGTCTCCGCTGCAGTCCGCGACATTAGCGAGCGCAAGCACCGGGAGGCGGATATTCGCGGACTCAACCAGCAACTTACGAGACGATCTGCGGAACTCGAAGCCACCAATAAAGAGCTGGAAGCCTTCGCATATTCCGTGTCCCATGATTTGCGCGCCCCACTTCGCCACATGATCGGGTATACAGAGCTGCTGCAAAAAAGCGCTTCGTCAAATCTCGATGACAGGGGCCGCCGATACATGATGACCATTCTGGAATCGGCGAAACGAATGGGCACCCTGATTGATGACCTCCTGGCTTTTTCCCGGATCGGGCGTGCTGAGACACGCGAGACCATGGTGAGCTTGGAACAGCTTGTAAATGAAGTTCAGAACGAAATCTGGCAGGAGATTGAAGGGCGCAATATGACCTGGAAGATTGGGCCGCTGCCCAATCTGTACGGGGACCGGTCGATGTTGAAACTTGCCCTCGCCAATCTGATCTCCAATGCAGTCAAATTCACTCGCACATGCTCGCAACCGGAGATTGAAATCGGTTGTACCGAGAAACGAACGGATGGAGTGGTTGTGTTTGTCAGGGATAATGGGGTCGGCTTTAACATGAAGTACGTCAACAAACTCTTCGGGGTGTTTCAGCGTCTCCACAAAGCGGATGAATTTGAAGGGACGGGGATCGGACTTGCAACGGTTCAGCGCATTATTCATCGCCACGGCGGCCAAGTCTGGGCTGAGGGGCAGGTGGGTGCTGGTGCAACCTTTTATGTATCACTACCGAAGCCGTAGGAGCCGAAGACCATGACGAATGTAGGGCGTATTTTACTGGTGGAAGACGACCCGAAAGATACGGAACTTACGCTGACCGCACTCGATGAATATAACCTCAGCAACGAGGTTGTGGTCGCCACGGACGGTGAGGAAGCCCTGGATTACCTCTATTGCCGGGGAAAATTCCAACGGCGTAGTGATGAAAATCCCGCGGTTTTGCTGCTCGATCTGAAACTGCCAAAGATTGATGGCTTGGAAGTGCTGGAGACGATTAAGTCGGATGAGAAGTTGAAAATGATTCCTGTAGTCGTGCTGACGTCTTCGCGCGAGGAACGCGACAAGGTCGTGAGCTATAAACTCGGCGTAAACGCCTACGTGGTGAAGCCGGTAGATTTCCACGAGTTTGTCAACGCGATCAAGGAGCTCGGAGTCTTTTGGGGGATCGTCAATGAACCCCCACCCGGAAGCGTAAGAAGGAAGTAGCAAACTGTAATCGCAAAATTGGCGCGTACCTGATACGGCGGCTGCGCGGCGGCGGAAATTATTGAAATCAAGTTTGGATCTCACTATTGCGAATTCTTTATCTTGAAGACGAGCCTAAGGACGTGGAACTTGTTCAGGCAACCCTGGAAGCAGAGGGCATCGCCTGCGACTTGACACGTGCGGACACTCAAGCCGATTTCTTCACACTCCTTCAGCAGGGTGGATTTGACCTCATCCTGGCGGACTACACCCTTCCGCTGTTTGACGGCATTTCTGCGTTGAGAATTGCGAAGGAAGTATCTCCCGAGATCCCGTTCATCTTCGTGTCGGGGACTCTGGTGGAGGAAATGGCGATTGAAGCACTCAAGCTGGGAGCAACAGACTATGTCTTTAAGACCCGCCTTTCAAGAATCGCGCCTTCGGTTCGTCGGGCATTGCGTGAAGCCGGGGAGCGGTCCCAGCGCAAGCAGGCCGAACAGGCGCTGCGACGAAACGAGGCCTACTTAGCCGAGGCGCAGCGGCTGAGCCACACGGGTAGCTTCGGCTGGCGGGTATCGAGCGGGGAAATTTACTGGTCCGAAGAAACATTTCGGATATGTGGATTTGAACCTACCAGCCAACCAACACTCCAACAGATACTCGAGCGAACTCACCCGGAGGACAGGCAACTCGTCCGGCAGGTAATCGATTCCGCTGCACAGGAGCGAAAGGATTTCGATTTCGAACACCGACTGCTGATGGCCGATGGTTCTGTGAAGCATGTCCGCGTGGTCGGTCATCCGTCAGCAGAAATCGAATCGGATGATTTGGAATTCGTGGGGGCGGTGACCGACATCACCGAACGGAAGCTGGCCGAGCAGAAGTTCCGCGGGCTTCTGGAATCCGCTCCGGATGCAACCATCGTGATGAACCGGCTGGGCACGATCGTGTTGGTAAATGCCCAAGTGGAGAAGCTGTTCGGCTATCAACGGGAGCAGCTCCTGGGGCAAGAGATTGAGATCCTTTTGCCGGAACGGTTCAGGGGTCGACATCCTGATCACCGCAACAGGTTCTTCGCTCACCCTCGCGTGCGACCGATGGGTGAGGGTCTGGAGCTGTACGCACAGCGCAGAGGCGGAACGGAGTTCCCTGTGGAGATCAGCCTCAGTCCGCTGGAGACGGAGGAAGGCACGCTTGTCTCCGCCGCCATCCGCGACATCACCACGCGCAAGCTCGCCGAACAAACATTGCGCCAAAGCGAAGCATATCTGGCGGAAGCGCAGAAGCTGAGCCAAACCGGCAGTTGGGCGTGGAATCCTGCAACTGGTGACATCAGATATTGGTCTGAAGAGTGCTACCGCCTACTGGGTTTCGACCCACTTGGATCGCTACCAAGATTTGATGAATTTTTACAGCGGATTCATCCGGATGATCAAATTCCTACCAGGGAACGGTTCGAGAAAGCAATCCGTGAGAAGGCCGACTTCGAACTCGATTATCGCCTGGTTCATCCCGGCACAGGGATCAGGGACATCCACAGCGTCAGCCACGCAGTTCTAAGCCGGTCCGGCGATCTTGTTGAATTCGTGGGTACCGTGATCGACATAACCGAGCGTAAGCGGGCAGAAGAAGAACTTCAGCAACTTGTTGACTTCGTCCCCCAAATCATCGTCGTAGTGGGGCCTGACGGGAAATGGATTCACGCGAATCGTGTAGCACGGGAATACACAGGTCTGACCCTTGACGAGCTTCAGTCGATGGACATGATCCGTACAGTAATCCATCCGGACGATGCGGCGAAGATGCTAGCTCTGAGAGAACATGGGCTCTCCGCGCACGACTCGTTTGAAGTCGAGGTAAGGTTGCTGGGAAAGGATGGTATCTACCGATGGTTCCTCTTTCGTTACAACCCATTCTTGGAACAAGGCTGCGTCAAAAAATGGTACGGGACGGCAACAGAAATTGAGTCGCGGAAACAGGAGGAAGAGCGGGTCCGAAAAGAAAACGTGCGATTGGAAGAGCGAACTCGAATCGCCCAGAACCTTCATGACACACTTCTGCAAAGCTTCTTGAGTGCTTCGATGCAGCTCCGCGTGGCCTTAGATAGCGTACCTCGAGATTCATCGGTCAAACCGCGATTGGACCGAATTCTTCAGATCATGAACCAAGGGATAGACGAGGGCCGGAGCGCTATTCGGGACCTCCGCTCATCTGACTCCCGGTCGTTAGATCTGGTTTTAGCCCTGTCGCGTGTTCAGCAGGAACTTGCGGTTCAGCCCGATATTGACTTTCGGGTTATAGTCAACGGCCGGCAGCGGCCGCTGCCGCCGCCCATCCGACATGAGATTTACCTGATTGGCCGAGAGGCTCTGGTCAATGCATTTCGGCACGCCCGAGCCAAGTCCGTCGAGTTCGAACTAGAATATGCTGACAGTGACCTGCGCATTCGGGTTCGCGATAACGGATGCGGAATCGATCCTCAGGTGCTCCAGTCGGGGCGTGAAGGACACTGGGGCCTGGCAGGCATGCGGGAGCGGGCAGCCAAAATTGGCGGGGTACTGGAAATCCGTAGTAGTGCAACCGATGGTACCGAGGTCCAACTGTCCGTCCCCAGCGGCATCGCGTTCCAACTTCGTCTAGTGATTGATAATGCAAATTGAATTGGGCGTCTTATATCTGTCGTCCGCAATAACTCCATCCCGTAGGTCATGCGGTGTTTGGTCGCTCATTTCCCAAAATGCAGGTAGGATTAAACGACGCCAGCAATCCGATGGGCTGCTCACCTACTGCCGTGCAACGGCCTAAACTGAAAAATCGAGTATTCGGATCTTACAGCCATGCCCGCACCTGAAAACGTTGACACTCATCAAAAAGCATTGTCCATCAATTTGGATGCGACCATCTTCGGTAACTTCGCCGAAATCGGCGCAGGCCAGGAAGTGGCGCGCTGGTTTCTGCGCGTCGGCGGAGCCTCAGGTACTGTGGCAAAAACCATTTCCGCGTATGACAAGGAAGTGAGCGACCACTTGTATGGAGCGGGAACGCGCTACGTTTCGCGAGAACGATTGGAATCCATGCTGGGGATCGAGTGGGGGCATCTGATAACTGGACTGCAAGCCAGCAGGGGCGCGACGACACGATTCTTCACCTACGTCGATACCATCTCTGCCCGGAACTATTCCGGTTCGAATGAGTGTCATGGCTGGGTCGGACTGCGCTTCCTACAGCAACCGGAAGGGCAACCAAATGATGTGATCCTGCACGTAAATCTGTGTGACCCCTCCAACCTGCTGCAGCAGGAGGCCGTCGGGATTCTTGGCGTAAATCTGATTTATGCAGCGTTTCATCACCTTGCTTCTCCGGAGGAGTTTCTCGCGAGCGTGTTCGAGGAGTTAGGCCTGCAGCGCATGGAGATCGATCTCGTCGACCTGAGTGGTCCTGCCTTTGAGAAATGGGATCTATGGAAAATTCAAGCGATGCTTGTGATGGGCAGCTATGCCGAAGCGGTGGTGTTCCCTGCCGATGGTAAGCTCGTTCCGCCGACGGAACTTCTCTACAAAAAAGCCCTTGTGCTGGGGCTGCCACTTGGTAGTTTTGAGACCGTGGAAGATCTGCACATGCACATGATTCAGGTCACGTTGGCGGGGCTGCCGCACGAAGAAGTCGAGCGGAGCAAGGGTGCGCTTGGATTGTTCTGCCTCGCAAGCGTACCCCTGATACAGAAAGAGCCGCCGGTGACGGCTGAACACCTCTTGCGCCGCACGGACGAAGTGCGGCAGCTTGGCAGTGGGGTCATGCTCTTTCGCGACTGGGAACTCTACTCAATGGGTGCTTACGTGAGCCGTTACACAAAGTCGCGAGTTCACTTCGCCGCGGGCCTATCGGCCCTGATTTTCGCATTGCAAGACCGCTACAAGGATCTTCCTGGAGCCTTGCTTGAGGGTGTCGCGCGGTTGTTCACGCAAAATGTGCGGTTGAGTGTGCATCCAATGCCTGTGGCAACACTGAAGCGTCGGCTCGAATCAATGGGTGCAACCGCCTGGAGGTATAAAGAGACGAACGGAATGGTTTACGCAGAGGACCTGGAACCGGCGGAACCGTTGAATCACTTGTACCGCTATCTTCTGGGCAGCAACTACATTTTGTCTGTCCGTCCCGCTCCTCAGCGCTCGTAGGAAACAGATCTCACGGTACTTTCCCTCACACTGCCTTCAATCGAACAATGTAATGCCGTACGGTTTCCTGAGGCAGCGGGATACATCTGTCTGGTACTTCTTGAAAACACTAACCAACGGGTCAATAAGAGCGAACCGCCTTCCGAGTTGGCCCTCATGCGCGTAATGCAGAAAAAGTCCATCTACTTTCATCTTTTTTCCATCCGTTCAGCGTGTGGCTGCCGCGAGAAGGTTAGCGCGGGGTTCAATGTGTATCTGGGATGGCGAATATAAGGAAGAATGATGTTAAACCATGTGCCACAGTGTGTCGTAGAGACGCGAGGGATGGATCATGAAGATCACAGTTTGACTGTCGAAGCCATCAGCATCTTTGATGCCGCCGACAAAGGGCATCAATCATGGGCGCTGCACGCGTGGTTCGATCCAGAAGCCGTTATCAACGTGAGCATCAACGAAAAAGTTTGGTGCATAACACCATCGCTCCTGAGGGAATGGCGGCGACAGGTGGAAGCCTGCGCTAGGTGATCCGAACGAGACTCCCAGTGAGCCTTCGAGGACATCAACGTGTATTTGTGCCAGAGTACCGGCGGCTCATAGTTTAGAAACTGTATTGCTGAGCCCATTAACCGCCCAAATATGGGCTCCATCAAAAGCCATCCCAAAGGGAAAACCGCCTACGGAGAAGGTGCCGAGATTAGCCCCATCGCTTGCCCGCAGCTTGGTCACAGTGCCGGCATTAAGGTTGTTAGCTACCCAGATGTGGGCGCCGTCGAAAACCACGCCGTTGGGACTAACTCCCGCGGGGAAGGTGCCAAGTGTCGCCCCATCACTAGCGCGCAACTTGGTAACTGTGTGGCTGCTCTCATTCGTGATCCAGACACTGGCGCCGTCGAAGGCCGCCACTACGGGCCTCGTTCCCACGGGAAAAGTGCCGAGATGTGCTCCGTCGCTGCCTCGCAGCTTCATCACGTTGTTGCTGCCGAGGTTCACTACCCAGATGTCGGTCCCGTCAAAGGCCACGCTGTTCGGGGCGCTTCCGACGGGGAATGTACCGAGACGTGCTCCGTCGCTGGCCCGCAGCTTAAGCACCTCGTTGGAGCCGAATTCGGTCACCCAGATGTTGGCTCCATCAAAGGCCAGAGCCGTAGGCCTGTTTCCCACAGCGAATTGTGCCGCCAAGCCGGCTTGATACCAATGCAACAAGGCGACCTGCTGCGCATTCTTAGTGGAGTTGACCACTCCGGACTGCGCATGGACAGACTGCGGTTCGAAAACCAGAGGTCCGCATAAGAAGACTACGGCGGTCGCGAATTTGGTCGCCGACAGCAGAGTGGAAATGTTCACGAGTTGTTTGTTCATGTTTGCCTCCTCAATGTGTTCTGGAGGAAGGCAAATAGCACCCCAGTTACTGACATCAGTAATTCCGGGTGCCAGCAATCAATGGATTCAACAAATCTCGAAGAGCGTCACGGATAATTCGCGAGTCGGACGAATCTATTTTTATTGAGAGCGCTATCCAGAGCGATAATCTCTCAGAGTGTCCAACGGCGTGATCGAAAAACTGCAGTCCATTCAGCAATAGGAACTGACGCGAGCGAGCCCTGAAAGCTCAAGGTGCTTTCAGGGCTCGGATCGCGGCTCCCTATTCACTCAATGAGGCGCTTGCACAGCTATCAAAACGGCCTGGTGTTTGCGTCAATCGACTCCAGGAACCGAACGACCAGTGCCTGCCGCTCCGGATCAGCTAGTATGTCATAACCCAATCCCGCCGAGCGGTGATTGACGTCGGCGAGCACGCAAGCCAGGGTCTCACACGCTCCGTTGTGGTAATAGGGCGGAAACGCGTTAATCCCCAATAGCGACGGCGGGCTGAAGCCGTTGCCATGACCATCTTCATTGAAGTCAAAGCCGAGTGCGTCTTGTGGTTTGGCTTGAAGTACACCTTTGACAAGCACGCGGGTTGCTTTCTCAACCGCCCCGATCAAGGGTTGCCCCGGAATGCTGTTTCCAGATCCGGCCACATTGAGATTGAAAGAATCGATATTCCTCAAGAATTTATCCAGATATTGAGCGTTCACCGGATTCCCCGTAACAGGTGCCTTTTGGCATCCGGGAGGCGTTCCCGGTCCCGTGTTGGCTTCGCAGAAGATCTCTGTCAATGGGGGTGGAGGAGAAAAGTCCCTGATACTGGATGTCCATTGATCGCCCCCATGGCATCTCGCGCAGTTGGCCTCCTTGAACCAGAATCTTCCGGCGTTCACGGCATTCTGATCATCGCTGCTAGTAATCAGGGGTCCGTTGGGTGTACGGATTGCGACTCTGACCCACTCGTTCAAGGCGGAGAGGGCTTTCACCGGAACAGTGCTTCCCGGCAGAGTGACGGTGGCCTCATTACGTGTCACACCGTTGACCGGCCCGTTTGGTTTTATGAAGGCAACGATAGTACAGGGCGCCAGATTCGCATCGTCATCGCCCAGCAACAAACCATGCTTCGGGTCAAAGGTACTCGTCGCGGGCGGTGGTTCATCGCATGGCTGCGCCGTCTTTAAGGCGCCGGGACCGGAGACGTTGCGGATATTCAGTTCGAAGTCGTGAACCTCATCAAAGATCGCCGAGTAGTTCAAAACGCGCTGGCTGCTTGTGTCTTTCTTGCGGTCTTGAGGGTCGAAGGTTCCGTTGAGCGGCACGGACTTCCGCGGACCAGTATTGAAGACCCAGACCACACCATCTGTAAAACCCTTAAAGTGACAGCTCGAACACGATTGCCACCCAACCTGGGCGAGACGCCCGTCGGTTGAAATTTTCGAACCTGGAGGCTGATCGAAACGGCCGCGCGAAGAGAAGAAAACTTCCGCTCCCACGAGTGCCACTTCCGCTTTGCTTCCCGGCTTCGGCAGATCGGTTGTCTTGATGACCTTGTGCACACTGTCGCTAAGCAGATCCACCACCGACACATTGCGCGAGACGAAGTTCGCTACGTAAGCAGTAGTACCAGCAGTGTTGATTACAATGCCTTGCGGGTTCTTGCCGGCATTGATTCCGCTGGTCGCCGGATTGGCTGGGTCATTCAGGTCGATGAAACGGGTGGTTTTCGGGCCGTCGGTAAAGGATATCGTGCCGTCCCGCGCGACGTTGACCTTCACTAGCAGGTCGCTTCCTGCCGAAATAACGTAACCGGCACCGGACCCGCTCTGAGTGGTGAACGCAATTCCCCATGGATTGGCAAAGAAGATCGGCGTCTTCCTTGGCTTTTCAGGGACTTGAGCACCCAGGTGCAGGTTCGGTCCCAGATTCTGGTTTCCAAGGAAAAATTTGGTCAGGCTGGCGTCAGTCTGGTGGTCTCTGTTTACGCCATCAATGATATTGACGAAGGCCTGAGTATCGACATTGAACCGCAGGGGGTCGTTGGGTGAGGCGGCAATGTTTGGCAAATAAGCTTGGTCTCCCCGGAGAACTACACTCTGGAGTTGATTGGGGAAAGCCAGCGTGTTTTGATTCAGCCCGGGGAACTCAAAGCCTGTAATTCTGGGAGCAAGGCGAATCACGGCTGCCGGACGATAGCCGGAGATATGTGTGGCATCGGTGTCTATATCCAACCGGCAGACTACGCCTTCCTTGCCGGTGTCCTCGCCTTGCACACCATCCTTGTTTGTGAAAGACAAGAAGCGAGTCACATAGAGTTTGCTGCTATCTTCTGTGACCGCGAGGCCGCGCGGCTGGAAGTGGCGGCCGCGGTCCGGATCGTTACACAGGCTGCGGCGTAGATCCACGTTGCCGATGATCCTTTGCGTTTGAGCGTTAATCACCGTGATCGTATCTTGCCCGCTGTTGGCCACGAAAACGCGGCGACCGTCGGGCGACGCGACGATGTTCCAGGGCTCCGAGCCGGTCGTCAAATACCCATATACATACGCGTAAAACGCATCGGGGGCGGGATTGACGATTCCGATCACCGCGACATTGCTGCCGGCCGCGTCCGCCACAAACGCCCATTTATTGTTGGGAGTGAGTGCAACGCTCTGTGGTTCTTCGCCCGCTCTGAGGCGAATGTTCGTAATCAGCGCCTCGGTATCGGTCCGAATGACGGAGACGCTGTTGTCGGCCGGATTGACCGACCACACGAGGCTGTTATCGGCTGAAATCGCGATTGGGCTCGAATAGGTCGGCTGGTTGTAGTTTGAATAGGAATCCGCCTCGCCACGGGCAAAGAGGACACCTGCTATCATTACGCCTAACAGGCCTGCGCCGGCTAGAGACGCGCGCCATTTTCCTGGTTGTCTAACACGGAAAAGACGCTCTTTAGTTTCCAGTATTCTCATAATTATCTCCTCCAAGGGCCCATGGAGCAATGAACCTTTTGAGCGATTATGCATGTGCTGGCGACTCCGAATCCTAAAGAAAAGGTAATGTTCCGGTGATGTTTCGGTAAAATTCGTGAATCGTTCGCTTGACTGCGGAATGCATCGGACGGCCGTGAACCGGCGCCGCATAAACGCCGACGATCAACCTTCCGTCGCGGATGTTTACGCGATATCTCGGTCAATAAATCTGATAAGAACCATTTGAAGCTACTCGCGCAGTAACGAAAGCAACTGCAATTCCAACCGAAAAACGAAGGCTTTCCGTCGACGCGTCAAATGGATTCAATAAATTCCGAGGGTCGTGGCGAAAAGTCGATGCGCCGCAGCCAATCGATTTTGATCCGGGCGCCTATCAGTACTGATTCCGCAGGTGTAATCAAGCTCAAGCGCCTTTTACCTCTTAGTTGTACCGGCACTAGAATTAGTTTGGTCAGGAGGGCGTGATGGACGTCCAGGGCAGACCTGCGAACGATGCTACCACCATTTCGCCATCCCACGAACCTGATTGGAGTACGACGACCCAATTAAGCCTCGCGCGTCACGATAGTATCGACCTGGGCCGGAATTCCCCGCCCCGCGCTCTGACTCTCACTACCTTCTTGATTGCCGTGAGCACGTCGTATTATTTAGCCACCGCGGCATGCGACGCCCTCAGAATGTTAGCGATGTTTTTCCGCTTCAACAGAACCTGCGTTATCACGAAGAACGCCGGCTTCGTTCATCACTTTCAGGAAGCGCTTTGAGCGGACGGTAAACAGGCGGTGATTGCCGGAGGCCATTGACTCGGCATCGGCAATTTCTCCGCCGACTCCAATTGCACATGCGCCGGCGAGGAAATACTCAATGCAGTCGCTGAGACCAACGCCACCCGATGCAATGAAAGCGACGTGCGGGTATTGTCCACGTAAGGACTTCAGATAGCGCGGGCCGCCCATGGCATAACAGGGGAACAGTTTTACCGCGTCGGCGCCGCTGGCGGATGCGATTTGCACTTCTGTCGGTGTAATTGCGCCGACGAAAATCGCCAGATCGAGCCGGGCCGCCTCAGCAACGGCCTCCGAACTGAAGCCGGGCGTGACAATGAAACGCGCGCCGGCGTGACTTGCGCGGCGCACGCCCTCGACATCAACGACACTGCCGGCTCCGACGAGTGTATTGTTCGCATGAATCCTGGCGACGGCCTCCAAGACCTGCAATGCGCCGGGCAACGCCAGAGAGACTTCAATGACGGAGATCCCTCCTTCCTGAATCGCCGCCGCTGCGTGAACGGCTTCAGAGGGATTAGAACTGCGAAGTGCCGGAATGATTCCAACCTGCTTAACGCGGTTGAAGACATCTAGTCTGTTCATAGAGGCGTCACCGGAGGCATTATCGTATTGCGCAGCCTACTCTTCGAAGTATGCGCTTTCCGGTGTTGGGAGCTTGTCGTGTTCCCGCGCGAACCAGACGTAGAGAGTTGGCAAGAGGAAAATGCTCATCACGAGGTCAGAGATAAGACCTCCCACGATAACAATTGCGAACGGTCTTTGGGAGTCGGATCCGATTCCGTGCGACAAGGCAGCGGGTAACAGCCCCAGCGTTGCAACGAGCATGGTCATCATGATGGGACGCAGCCGAAGTACGGCGCCTTGCACGGCGGCCTCTTCGACGGTATGCCCGCGGGCGCGCAGCTGATTGATGTACTCCAGCATGATGACACCGGTCTGCACCGATACGCCGAACAGCGCCAGAAATCCCACGCCGGAAGAAACACTAAAATTCGTGTGAGTGAGCAGGAGGGCAAGCAGGCCGCCGATGCGAGCCAGCATCACGTTCGTGAGAATCAGAAGCGCCCACTTGAACGATGTGAACATCATGTAGAGAATGATGAAAATCAAAAACACTGTCAGCGGCACAATGATGAGCAGCCGTGCTTCCGCGCGTTTTTCGCTCTCGTATTCGCCCTCCCATCCGACGTGATAGCCGCGCGGGAGTTTTACCTGCTCTTCCACTTTCTGGATCGCTTCCCGGACGGCGCCCCCGAGATCGCGGCCGCGTACGCTGTACTTGATCGCGACATATCGCTGATTTTCCTCGCGATAGATTTCCGAACCCTCGTCCGCTTCCTGAACTTTGCAGAGCTGAGCGAGCGAGACTCGTTCGCCCGACGGTGATAACAGCCGAATGTTCTGGATTGCTTCTCTGGTGTTACGGTAATGAGGAAGATAACGCATCACGAGATCGTAGCGCGCCTCACCCTGCAGAACCTGAGTAAGGGCATTGCCGCCAACCGCGGTCTGGATGGCGTCCTGAACATCCGCCACGTTGATCTGATACCGTGCGGCCTGGCGGCGATCCACCGCAAAATCCAGGTCAGGCTGGCCCAGAACCCGAAAGAGCCCTAGATCCTCAATGCCGCGAACGTTACTCATGATCCCGACGATTTGATCGCCTTTTTCCTCGAGAATTCTCAGATCGTCGCCATACACCTTGGTCGCCAACTGGCCCTTCACGCCGCTGACTGCCTCTTCCATGTTGTCTTCGATCGGTTGCGAAAAGCCCCAGATCACGCCGGGGATTTTCTCGAGCTCGTGGTCCATAGCCGCGATTAATTCATCTTTGTTCTGATGAAATCCGGAGCGCCACTGCTCCTTTGGCTTCAGATCTACGAAGTACTCGGTATTAAAGAAGCTGGTGTGGTCAGTCCCGTCGTCCGGCCGCCCCACCTGGCTCCAGCACTCGGTCACTTCAGGAAAAGAGCATAGCAGGATTCGCGCATGATTCATCAGCCGAATGCCTTCACTAGGTCCTACGCTTTGCGCAAGCGTGCCTCGCACCCACAACGCGCCTTCGTCCAGGTGCGGCAGAAACTCGGAGCCGATCACACCACCAACGGTGAGATAGGCAGCGGCACAAAGACTGGCAACTCCCCCACCCACGGTGACCCAGCGAAACCGGATCGCCAAGTGGAGTGCGTTGCGATACCTGGCGGTCAGCCATGTCATCAGCGGATTGCGCCACTCACGCGTGCCGTTCGGAAAGAAAAAGCTTGCCAATACAGGCGCTACCAGCATGGAGAACAGCAATGCGCCTAAGAGGGCAAACGCAACGGTCCAGGCCATAGGCCTGAAGAGCCGTCCTTCTACCCGCTGTAGCGTGAAGATCGGTAAATAGGCCGTGATGATGATGGCGATGGCATAGAATACCGGCCGCTGAACTTCGTGCGCGGCATCGAAAATCCTTTGTTTGACGGTCCTGTTGTAGGTATCCGGATGGCTCAGATGACGAACGATGTTCTCCACCATTACCACCGCCCCATCAACGACCATCCCGAAATCCAATGCTCCGAGAGAGAGGAGATTCGCCGGAATTCCCTTCAACTTCAGACAACTGGCTGAGAACAACAGAGCGAAAGGAATCGTCAACGCGACGATGATCGCCCCGCGGATATTGCCGAGAAACAGAAACAGAATAATTACGACCAGAATGATGCCCTCGGTGAGGTTGTGCAGGACAGTGTGCGTTGTGAAATGCACCAGGTCGCTTCGATCAAGGAATGGAACGAGCTTCACGCCCTGCGGCAGGATGTGGTCGTTCAGCTCCTGTACTTTTTTGTGGATGCCGTCTAACGCAGTTTGGGCATCGGCGCCTTTGCGCAGAAGCGCAATGCCAGAAACTACATCGTCGTCGTCGACGACCACGCCATCCTCACGACGAATGGCCCGCGCGGTCTGGCCCAGCCGGATTTTCGGACCTTGCGCGACCACGGCAATATCTCTCACCCGGAGCGGCGTGCCGCTCTTGGTCAGGATCACTGTGTTTTCGATATCACGGGTAGTCCGCACCAGACCCACTTCGCGCACGTTGATCTGCTGTAGACCCGCCTCGATGAAGCTGCCGCCCGCATTGGCATTGTTGTTCGTGAGCTGCTGCTCGACCTGAGCGAGGCTCAGGCCGTAAGAGACGAGTTTGTTGGGGTCGACTCGAACCTGATATTCGCGAGTCGGGCCGCCGAAGCTTGAAACATCGACGACGTCGGGAACGGACTTGAGGTTCTTTTCAACGACCCAGTCTTCGATCGACTTCAGCTCCATCACGTCGTACTGGGGATTCGTGCTGCGCAGAGTGAACCAATAAATCTGGCCGACCGGGCTCCAATCGGTACCCATCTGCGGCGTGACGCCAGGCGGCAAGGTAACCTGCGAAAGCCGCTCGAGCACTCGTTCCCGGTTCTCGAAATTCGTTGTCTCCTCACCAAAGACCAGTTCGACGTATGAGAGCCCGAAAAGCGAGAAGGAGCGCACATGCGTTACGCCCGGAATACCGTTCATCACGATTTCGACGGGAATTGTGACCTGCTGCTCGACCTGTTCGGCCGAGATCCCCGGCCACTGCGTGATGATGTCGCAGTAGTTATTTGCCACGTCAGGATAGGCCTCGACGGGAAGCTGATGGAAGGAAACCGCGCCCCAGATAAACAGCAGAATTGCCACCGCCAGCACAAGCAGACGGTTCTGCAGGGCAAAATCGACGAGTTTGCGAATCATCTATTGGCTCACCGTGTGCTGCAGGTCCAGTGCATTCGCTACTACTTGCATGCCCGGTTTAACCCCTGAGGTCACTTCCTGCATATTGCCCGGCAGCATGTTCCCACTGACTACTTCGAGCCGTTGGAATACACCATTCCGCACAGGAGTGTAGACCCATTCGCGATCATGCAAGTGCAGAATGGCGGTCGCCGGCACCGACGCATAGGCCTCCTTCCGAAGGCCGTGGAAGGTGGCGGTAACAAACATTCCAAGGCGCATGAGCCCGGGGTTCTCTACTTCGAGCCGCACCTTTGCTGTGCGAATGTTCGGATCGAGAATCGGGCCTATGTTCCCGATTCGCCCTGCCAGGACGTGGTCGGGATAGGCGTTCAGGCGCACGTCCGCAAACTCGCCAAGCCGAACCTGCGACAGATCGTTCTCGTAAACGTCGCAAAGAATCCAGACATGGGACAGGTCGGAAATCGTGAATGGGCTCGGTGAGTTCAGCGCCTGGACGCCAGCTTCACCGGTAATCTGCTGGTCGGTGACCACCCCTGAAACAGGAGAGTAGACAGGAACGATTCCGGTCGGATGCTTGGGATCGGAACCGAGAAGCCGCAGATGCTCAGTGGTAGTTTCGAGATCGACCACTGCATTGTCTTCGGCATTTTGGGCGACTTCAAGTGCGCTCTTCGGGATAGCTCCGTGTTCATACAGAAGCTTCGCGCGATCCAATTGCACCTTCGCCAGCTGCTCATTTACGACCGCCTTTCGATAATCGGAAAATGCGCCGGATATATCGCTGCTTCTGACCTTGAAAAGCAATTGGCCTTTAGTTACCTGATCACCCAGCCGGGCATCAATCTCGACAATACGGCCCGAAGCCAGCGAAATTACCGGCACCTGGCGTGAAACATCCGGACTGACAACGCCGGTCGCGTTCAGCTCAGGCGAGGCGACGTATTCGCCTGCTGTTGCCAGAGGGAATTGCTCCGGGTGTTCGACTTTGAAATGATTGGCGTCGGTATCCGGAACGACGGCGGCATGCAACGGACCAGTGCCTTCTCCGTTATCCCGTTGGGTCTTGGTGCGTCCTTCACACCCCACAACGAGTATGCTCAGGGTGAAACACAGAGTAGCTTGCGCAAGAGTTAACCGATTCGTCACATAATCTCCCGGCCCACAGCCAAGTTCATTTGAGCAGCCGCCGTCAGGTAGGAACCGACCAGGTTCAGGTACGCCAACCGCGTGTCGCGAAACGATTTCTCGGCGTCCAGGTAGTCAAGCAAGGATGCGCCCCCGTGTTCATAGGCGAAAGAAACCCGGTTCCGGGTGCCGGCGGCGAGTTCCAAATACAGCGTCTCGTAAGGCTTCAGCAGATTGGCAGCACCGACCAACGTGACGTAAGCAGAATCAACGTCATTGAACACCTGCGCTTGGGCGGCATCGCGCAATCGCTCGCTGCGTCTGATGTCGATCAGGGTTCGCGCCTTCTCGCCTTGATTCCGATCAAAAATGCGAAGCGGAATGTTGATACTGGCGCCAAGGGTATTGTAGGCGTCCGGGTTGTTGAAAGAACCGTTGTGCGTATACCACACGCTGAAAGTGGGATCGGTTGAACCGTTGGCGACCGCCAGGTCATAGTTCGTTTTTGCCAGATCTACCGATTGAACGGCCGCTTTCAGATCGGGCCGCGTGGCCAGCGCTTCTTCCCGAAATTTTTCGAGCGGCATGAGCTGCCCGCCGGCTTTAAACGGACCAGTAACATCAAACTGTTCGATGGGTGTACGGTCGTTCAACAATTGCAAGAGCTGGATCTTGGCGGTTCGCAGGCTGACCGTGGCGGTTTCGAAGTCCGACTCGAACTGGGCGCGCTGCAAGACGAGCCGGTCATAATCCACCTGCGCCATATCCCCAGCATCCAGGCGCTGCTTGTTAATCGTGAGCTCGTGATCCCAATAGGCGAGGTTCTCCTGCGCGTTTTCGCGAACCGCCTTGGCCTGTAGTACTTGGACGAAAGCACTGCGTAACGTGAAAAGCAGATTCCGCTCTTGATCGAAGTAAGTAGATTGTGTGACGGCCGTCGTCTCCCTGGCGCTTTCCAACCGCAACTCTCTTTTGTGCCGCCTTTCGTGCAGGTAGCTGACGGCAGGGGAAAAAAAGGTACCTGAGAACGGACGCCAGGCTCCCTGATAAGGGGCGATTTGGGTTCCATCCGCCGATATAGTGAAATCCGGATTGGGCCGCAGATAGGCTGTTACCTCCTCGGCCCGAGATTCATCAATGTTGTCTTTGGCTGCTTTGAGCGTCGGATTGGCGGCTTCGAACTTGTCCTCAATCTGCTGCCATGTCAAAGCGTTCTGCGCAAGGGCGGGGGTCGTTACAGATCCCAGCATCAGAATCGCACCCCAGATGCCACGCCCTAAACATGTTCCACGGTTCTTGGAAGCCATCGCGCCCGCAAATAATGTGAACATCGTCATAGCGCGATAGGAAATCGTTTTTCAAGCAATCGATTCGAAGTTAGCGTTTTTTCACATAAGATGGCCAATGATCTTGTGTCCAAAAGTCTCTATCATTGGATTAATCGTTCGATTAGACTACTGCACCTAATCGACTCGCTAATCTTCGAGCCTGCTCTCGCAATATCGAATTTATCTCCGGCTCTCCGGTGCGCCGGCGGTCAGGACAGGGTCTGATTGTTACAGTGAGATAAAAGGAGATCTGTTGTTGTTAACGTGATCTTCACCTGCTGCGTTGCTCATAGCAGTTCGCGATAGTCTTCCAGCGCCACGCGTACTAGCTGACTACGAGTTCGCACACCGCATTTTGCAAACAACTGCTGAAGTGTATTCTTAACGGTGCTTTCCGAGATATCCATGCGGAGGGCGATTTCTTTGTTCGCCAAGCCCTGCACTACGAACCGCAGAACTTCTGTCTCCCTGTCGTTCAAGTCAATTCTTTGTTGAGACTCCGCTGACAACGCATGGGGAGCGATTGGAGCCGCCTCCGCTGTGACTTCTCCGATAATGGCAGCAAGCTTGGGCCTCATGCCTTCCTTATAAGTCGAGAACCAAACGTCCGCAACAAAAGGCTCGCCGTTGTCACGGTGACCTCGGCATTGCATTGATGCCCGAAACTGCGGCCCTTCTTCCCATCTCAAGGCATGGTGCAATTCGGGCAGAAAAGCGGCAATCGGGTGGCCAACCAGATGGCCATCGCGGGGAGCAATGAGTTCGGCGGCCGCACGATTAGCCAACTCGATGAAACCGCGCTCATCGATTGTCACAATCGCCGCTGGACTCGTCTCGACCAGGATACGCAACCGTTCTTGGGCTTCCAGGCTCAATCTGCGGTTGTTTACCAACTCCGCCACGAACAATCCACAGCCGATAAGCGCTAGCGATACGAACGCCAGGCGAAAGACAGCCTGCGACGGGTCGAGTGAACTAAAGGCTTCACTGAGCACCGCACAGAGCAGGCCCAACAAGGCAATCCCCCAGCGCGGCAGAAACCCGGCCATGAGAACCACAGGAAACAGGTACAAAAACCCGAGTGACACATACGGCTTTGTCCACCAATCGACGAGCGCGATTGCTACTACAAGCGCAGCGCTCACTAGCAGAACCCGTGTTCGGTTCCTTCCTTCCCAGATCATCTCGAAGTGCCACATGTGTCCGATTGAACGGGTTCATTATCCCATCGCCGTTCATGTTCAACGCTTTAATCAAATGATTACACTCCTTGCAGGTAAGACATCGCTTGGGCACTCAAAAGATTGATCGACTACGCCGATCGAGTGTGTTTGCGTAAAGCGCCTCTTGCCGTACTCTCACATTTGGGGTCCCCGCAATCCCATATAGGACTGCCTCAGGTTTTTCAGAGCAAGATGCGGTTGTACCCGAAATTGGAAGATTTGCCAGCGCTTCACTATGGAGGAAGTTTCGGAACGTTTTGTCGTTGTTTTCATGCTGACCTTACCGGTAATTGCGCTTGTTGGTCTCGCATGCATGATGTTTGACAAAGCGCGGGGAAAGCGAAGCAAAGCCATCGGAAGCCGCCCTAGACGTAAAGGTTCTGGATGCAGACGATAACCGGTACCTGATGACACAGCGGACTGATAGTGCGATTTTCAGGCATACGAAGTGACACGTCTTCATGCCTTCCTTATGCGCTGCACTGCAAAATTAGCTAATTGAGAAGAGCCACCGTCGCCCGCAATCACTCCATGCGGGAGATCATGCCACGTTTGTACGACTTATGTTTGTACTGCGGGAAACTGTATGCATGAGCGCCGGCATGGCGCTGTGGCTACGAAGCATCGCGTCGTCCTCGAATACCAGAGAAGTCCTTACGAGCCGAAGAGTATTGTCTCAACAAGGTATGCCGCACATTTAAGTGCTTTTTGCCACTGCGTCAATGGTTGGGCGACTTCCCTTCCGACGAGAACCACTCGGTCAGGTTGGCTATGTTCAGCAACTGCATCACGCGAGGCGCTATCTGCACGAATTTCACACTTACTCCGCCTTCCTTGATTGCGGATAACTTAAGTCGTATCAACGCTCCCAGACCAGCGCTGTCGACGAAATCCAAACCGCTAAGATCGATAATGATGCGGCCGTGAAAAGGAATTACTTTAAATATCTCTTGGACTCGATCTGCGTTCCCAGCCACCAGTCGGCCATGACACTTGATGGTCGTCACTCTATTTCCGCGTGAATCGAGGACTTCGGATTCCCCCACTTCCGAGTACTCATATTCATACTGAAAGGTATCATCCGCTGCCATAAGTCTCCTCCCCTAACAGGCTCGGTGCTACGCCTTTTCCCTCTGCAACATCCAGTTTTCGCTCGCGCGGCCCATCGCCTACTTGGACGAAGGGGGCGCTTCATGCTGCTTTAGATGCGCGATAATATCCTTCGAAATTTCGCCGGCGGTCTTCTTTATCGTCTTCTGCGGCGCGTTCTTTTCCATGACAAACTTTGCCGCGGCCGCATATGGATTCATAGTGATTGCTGCACCCGGCTTCTTCCCGCTCTCTCCGGATGCAGCGGTTGTATAGAGAGGCTGATCCGGCCGGGATAAATCATTCATCGTCACGTAGAGATCCATTTTTGCCTCGCCGGCGCCAAATCCGATCACTGCACGTTGCAGACGATTTCCCTCATTTAATTCCGTGAACACGCCATGCACCCACACGCCCTCTGACGGACGCACATCTGTGGCTGCCAGGCGCCGGGCTTTATAACCGGCTTTCGTCAGATTCTGGACGATATCGGTGGCCATCGAATTCACCAGGTTTTGGGCCTCCGTCGCGGGATCTCTGCTTTGTCTCAGCGGTCCATTCAGAACATGAGGACGCTGCTGTGCTCTCTGCGTACTTTGATCGGCTTGGAAATTCTCAGAATCCAGGTCAAAGTCACTTACATAAATGATAGTGTTGGCCGGTGAGAAAACGAACGGTGTTTGTTTGCTCGGTTCGGTGCTTCCTGCTTGTCCTAGAACGCTGGTTGCCGCCAATGCCAGCATTGCCGGGACTAGAAGAATGCGAGAGTTCTCCATATACATTTCCTTGCGGGCAAATTACGGTTACCGGGGCGGGTTGTGCTGCGCGACGCAATCTACAGATTTATACCATAGATATACTACGGGCGGAAATGACATAACGGCACTTCAGACGATTGCCAGCGCGCAGCCCGACAATGTATTTCTGGATATTCAAATGCCTGACATTGAGCGGCCTTGAGTTATGAGCAGGTACTTGCGAGCACGAATCCGGCAGCATCTCGCACGTCTTCCAGCAGGCGCTCCATATCTTGAGCACTTGTTCGATAGTTCAAAACGCAGCCTCGCAATGCGAACTTGCCGCGAACGCGCGCGTTCGACAAGTAACTGCTGCCTGCACGCTGCAATCTGATCAGGATGCGCTCGTTCAGCGTGTCGAGATCGCCGTTATAATCTCTCGGTCGGAAACGAAAACAGAAGACCGAAAGCCCCACAGGAGCAAGTAACTCGAAATCAGTAGAGTCCTCGACCAGCCTTGCCAGATAGCGAGCACAGGCAATATTGTTCTCTATGGCGGGCGCGAGGTTGCGTATACCGTAAAGCTTCAGTTGTAGCCACAGTGGCAAGGCTCGGAAAGGCCGGGATAACTCAGGTCCGAATTCCCAGAACGCTAATGCCTCGTCTCCGTGCATACCTAGAGGTCGAGTATAGTCAGCCTCCTCTGCAAACGTCCCAGCTGCGACATCGGCGTGTTTATAGAGAACACAGCCACAGCCGACCGATCCATAGAGCCATTTGTGCGGATCGAGGGACACCGAATCGACCCGCTCTATCCCTGAGAACATGTGTTTCGCCGAAGCGGCAAGCGCTGCAAAACCACCGTAAGCGGCATCGACATGTAGCCACAGCCGGTGGCGCTCGGCGATGTCAGCCAGATCCGCTATCGGATCGACAGCCCCGGTGCTTGTTGTGCCCGCATTTGCAACGATACACATTGGTGTGAGGCCCGACTCTAGGTCGGTTTTTATGCGGCGCTCCATCTCGACAATGTCAACGCGGAATGAAACATCTGTCGGAATCCACTGTACGTTGCCACCCTCAATTCCAAGTAGATGAGCAGCCTTTTTTATTGAGAAGTGGCCTTCTTCCGAGATGTATATTCTAAGTGCCGGCTTTTGTGCTGAGCCCGCTCGCGCTTGGGTCCACTCCGTTGATGTGCGCGCGGCTGCTAACGCCGCCAGGTTGGCCATTGATCCGCCGCTAACCAGCAATCCTGCTGATTTGACGTCATAGCCGATCATAGCCTTCAGCCAATCGACAACAAGATGCTCCAACTCGGCTGCGGCTGGAGCCGACCGCCAAGAGGTCACGTTCGCATTTAAAGCGGCGGCCAATAGGTCACCGATTGCCGCTGCGCCGGTTCCTGGGGAGCTGACATACCCAAAGAACCGGGGGTGCCCGTTGTGTCGGCAAAGCGGATATACCACGTCCTGGATGGTCCTAAGGATTTCAGATACCGTTCCGGGCTCTTGCGGCAAAGGCTCGTAAAGCAACTGCCTGAGTTCTGCTGCCGTCGTCGCTGGCATGATAGGCATGTTCGACAGCTCGCGGTAATATCCCTCAATGACGTCGATTGCTGCCAACGCGAGGTCGCGGAATTCTTCCGGAGTGGTCGCCAGACTGAGTTTCATAACACGATCCTACAGGCGGGAAGCTCGCGCGTCTCGCGTCGGTCAGAGTTCCGCACATCGGAGAGTCTGGAGAGGGCTCGCATTGACCAGGCGTTTCTAAAATTCCTGATTTATACCCAACACCCCAGATCGCCTCGTGCGTGCGGCATTTTCGGGCCGGCACACTTCAATCTGCGCTGCCCTGGTGATTCACCAGGGCACCCGGAAACTCGCGGCACTCGAGTTCTGTCAGCTCTCCCTTCTCGTGCGCAAGCTGCGAGAGGACGCCTTCAATTTCGAGGCGCACTGCCGCGAGGCGATTTCAACACTTGTTTCTCCTTGACTGCTTAGGAGTGCAGTGATACACTCCTAAGTGTTTCAGGGGTGTTGATGTCCAGCCAGGCCCAGCTTCTTCCGGGAACTCTCGATTTGCTCATTTTGAAAGCAGTCTCTCTCGGTCCTCTCCATGGCTACGGAGTGCTTTTGCGTATCGGCCAAATCTCAGCAGGAGCGCTGCTGATCGAGCAGGGAGCGCTCTACCCCGCGCTCTTCCGCTTGGTACGTCAGGGCCTGCTTAAAGCAAGCTGGGGCACGTCCGAAAACAATCGCCGCGCTAAGTTCTACGAACTCACCGTCGCGGGCCGCAAACGCCTGCGTGAGGAGGTGGACGGCTGGAACCGTCTTGCCACGGCGATTGCTTCTGCCCTTGCCGCGCAACCGGAGGAAATATGAAACTCCTGGCCTATGTTCGTTCCCTCGCCGCAAGGTTCATGTTCCGTTCTCAAACCGAGAACGACTTGGAACTGGAATTTCGCGCCCACATCCAATACCGCGCTGACGACCTCGAACGTTCCGGCCTCAATCGCGCCGAGGCTGAACGCCGCGCCCGCATAGAATTCGGCGGACGCGAACGATTCAAAGAGGAAAGCCGAGAATCGCTGGGCGGCAATTTTTTCGACGCTCTGATGCGCGACGTGCGCTTCAGTCTACGGGTGTTGCGCAAGTCTCCGGGGTTCACGATCATAGCTGTTTTGACGTTGGCCCTGACAATAGGAGCAAACGCGGTTGTCTTCGGTGTGATGAATGGGCTGATCCTTCGCCCGCCGAATGTGCCTCATGCCGAGAGCCTCTACGGAATCGAGCGCTCGGACGACGATGATCCAGTGCAATCCTATCCGGACTATCTCGACCTGCGGGACCGCAATCGCAGCTTTGAAAGCCTGGCGGCATATCGAATCGCAGAAGCTGGGCTGGATACAGGCGAAAACCCATCTCGTGTGTTCCTATTCGAAGTGAGCGGCAACTACTTCGACGCGTTAGGCATTCAGCCCTATCATGGCCGTTTCTTCCACGCCTCGGATGAGCATGGGCCCAACAGCGCACCCTATATCGTGCTGAGCTACGGCTATTGGCACAGCCATTTTCTAGACGATCGCAGCGTAGTGGGCCGCGCGGTTCAACTCAACAAACATCCTTTCACTATCATTGGCGTTGCTCCGCCTGGATTTCACGGAACTTTGGTGTTTGCCTTTCCCGATTTCTTTCTGCCGATGATGAACGAGGAGCAGGTGGAGGGAAGAAATGTCCTGAACAACCGCGGAACCAAATGGATTTATCTGGCGCTGGGACATCTAAGAGCGGGCGTAACTCCCGCTCAAGCCATTGCCGATCTGAACTCGATTGGTTCCTATTTGCAAACCACCTATCCCAAGGAGCATGGCAAATTCACGTATTCATTGTCCCGTCCCGCTCTCTATGGCGACTTCCTTGGCCGGCGCGTACAGATGTTCCTTACGGGATTGCTGCTGCTGGCCGGATTGATTCTGCTGGCTGCCTGCGCCAACCTCGGCAACCTGTTTGCCGCGCGGGCAGCCGACAGAAGCCGTGAGCTTGCTCTCCGGCTAGCGCTAGGAGCGAAACGAACACGCATTCTGCGAACACTATTTACGGAAGCCGTACTAATTTCGCTTGCCGGAGGCCTGTTTGGGCTCTGGGGCAGCGTAGCGGTATTGCGCGGGCTGAGCGTATGGCAGCCAATACCGCGATATCCCATCTATGTGCCCGTAAACTCCGATGCAAATGTCTATGGCGTCGCTTTGACGCTGGCGTTGCTGAGCGGAATCCTGTTCGGAATGGTCCCGATGCGCCAGGTGCTCAGGACCGATCCGTACCAGATCGTCAAAGCGGGATCTACCTGCACGGTTGGCCGGCGGATTACCGTCCGAGATCTGTTGCTGGTTGTGCAGATAGCGATTTGTGCGGTGCTCGTGACATCATCGATGGTCGCCGTACGAGGGCTGGTCCGCTCCCTGCATAGCAATCTCGGTTTCGATCCACGGAACGTGATAATCGTTAATACGGATCTCAGCATGCCTGGCTACGGCGGCGAGAGAGTGCCCGAAATCCAGAAGCGCATTCTGGATGCGATGCAGACAATTGCAGGAGTAGAATCGGTGGGATTAATCGATTGGACGCCGCTAATAGGTGGCGTCTACGACCAGTCGGATGTCTTTAACGACCAAACGGCAGATCTGCATCCATCCAATGCCGCGGCTTCACCGTTCTCGTTTCGTGTGTCGGTCGGCTACTTCCGGGCGGCGGGCACTGCCCTGTTGGCGGGCAGGAGCTTCTCCCAGCATGACGACCACAGTGCACCGCGCGTGGCCGTAGTGAATCGCGAATTGGCAACTAAAATCTTCGGCTCCGAGGGAAATGCTTTGGGGCATTTCTTTAAGCTGCGCGATGGAACGCGCGTCCAGGTGGTGGGCATTGTGGAGAGCGGAAAATATAAAGGCGTAACCGACGATTCCGCGCCCGCAATGTTTCTTCCCATCCTGCAATCGCCAACGCTGGCGACGAATCTTGTGATCCGTTCAAGCCGCGATCCGCGGGAGATGGCGGCGGCGATAAGAAGTACATTAAGGGATCTTGATCGCGGGCTGCCTTCCTACATCGAGACGTGGAGCAAACAACTGGACGACTTTGCTCTGTTTCCTTCGCATGTGGCGGTAGTATCGCTAGGTGTGCTGGGTGTGATGGGGGCATTACTGTCGGTTACCGGGATCTTTGGAATGGCAGCCTACTCAGTCAGCAAGCGGCTGAAGGAGTTCGGAATCCGTATCGCTGTTGGAGCACGACCTAAAGAAGTATTGCAGGCCGCGTTGGGACGGGCAGTCACATTGCTGGCCTTTGGCTCAGCGGCGGGCTTGATTTTCGGAATTCTTGCGACGCGGGTATTGGCTCATATCGTTTATCAGGCAACTCCTCGCGACCCGGTCGTATTGGCCGGTGTTGTCCTAGCTATGTCGTTGCTGGGCCTAATAGCGACGTGGATTCCAGCGCAACGCGCGTTATCGCTGGATCCTTTAACACTGCTCCGCGAGGAGTGAATTTGCGGAATTTGAGAAGAGGTCATTGATTGGGCTGCCCCGTGCCATGCGTGCTTTGGCGCTGTCCTTAACGGCTTCGAGTAAGGACTCCGGGAGACGCATGTTCACCCCCGTTCTTTTTTCAAATTCAAACCGGAGGGGCTTTGCACCGGAAAGATCGTACTGCGTAAGGTCGGCGGTGTCCACGAAATCCTGAGCTTCCTTGTCGTTCTTGAATGTCGGGATTTTCCTCTTCATGGTGCTGGACCTCCTTGACGCGTATTGTGTAGATAAGAAAGACATTACGATCCGCCGCAGTTCTCGATCGTCTGCCACTGGCGTTGGTTCATCCTGCCGCCGAACGTGCGTTCGATTGCCGATTAGATGCCATGAACGCTCGGGCGCATCGCTCAAATACTACAGCCGTGCGGCATGATTGTTGTGCCCTGCCGGGGTTCACTATTCAATCCTTTTTCGAAAGCTAGTTCGCCGGACCGGTCGTGCGTTGTCGATGTTCATGCAAAATCCTCGCGTTTCCGCCACGAAGGCCCCTCATACTCTCCAAAGCACCTTGCCAAATCACGATCTAGCCAAGCGTTCCGAAGGCAATGATCTGGAGATGTCCATCGAAATAGGCGTCGATGAGTTGACAGGCAGATGCCGAATTGGGCACTCGGAAGACGACGCCTCTGCGTCCTTTCCCTTACCACAGGCGCCGGAAGTGATTGTGTTGATTGCAGTTTAGATTGAGAACGGCCAAAGCAGAGCTTTGGCATAACGCGTGTATTGGAATCGCACGAGCACTTGCTCAAAAAGGGAAATCGGAAATGAAATTTAGATCTTTGTTGTTCTTTATCGGCATGTCGGTGCTTCCTGTGTTCGCGTTCGCGGCCCCGAAGAATTCGTCGAACGTTGATCTGGACCAGGCGGTCAAGGTTGCCGGAACACAACTCGCGGCAGGTCAGTACAAGGTGAGATGGGAAGGGAGCGGCCCGGATGTACAAGTCAGCTTCCTCAAAGGCAAGAAGGTAGTCGCGACTACTTCTGCAAGGATTGGAAGCGCTGTAAAGAACGAGGAAAATGCCATCGAAACGGGTACCATTGACAATGCTGTCGTGTTGCGAGCAATTGACATGAAGAACTTGTCACTACGCTTTGATAATGCGGGATCAGCCCAGGGGAATTGAATCCGGAGGGCGTGCGAGAACGAGTTTCTCATTGATGTTCTCAGGCGCTCCGGAAAAGGTTGCTCATCTCTGCTATCACGCACAGCTTGGGCCGATTGAGACCTGTGATAAATGTATGGTCTAAATCGACGGCAGGCTCGTTCGCGCATGTGCAACCGCATCAGCAATGGAATGCAGGCTTCTACTTCTGAGAAGGCGTAGATATCACTGAACTGCTAGGCGGCGTACGTCCGTGGTGATGATGCAACCCACCGAGCACGGGGATCGAGACAATCCGGCTCGTACGTGCGACGGGGGACAAACGCACGGGCACGTTCACCAGCGGCATCGTCGCGATTCTGGGCATTCACAAAATCGCGCTGTTCTTCAGCGGGCCGAAACATGCGGGCGAGAATATCGCCGAAGTGCTGAAACAACGAGCTCACGATCTGCCAGAGCCGATCCAGATGTGATGCGCTGTCGCGCAACTTACCCAAGCCGGCCGGAGTGAAAGTGCTGCTGGCGAATTGCCTTGCACATGGCAGGCGGCAAATCGTGGAAGTGGCGGCGAACTGTCCACAGGAATCAAGATACGTGCTGGAGATGCTGCGCAGTGTTTATCACCATGATGCGCTCGCGCGGGGACAAGAACTGTCGCCGCGCGAGCGGCTGCGCTTTCATCAGGAACATAGCGGGCCGGCGATGAAAGAGCTGCACGAATGGATGACGGCGCAGCTGGCGGAGCACAAAACAGAGCTGAACTCCGGGCTGGGCAAAGCTATTTCGTACCTGCTGAATCCTTCGAAAACCACGATTTATTTCAGCTTGTGTTTACAGTCAATTCCACGTTCGACGCATTTACAAGGGCGGCCACGTCGCCCAGCTGAAGGTGGCAGAATGGATGGCGACGGAATGGGGTAGGTCGAGTCTCGCAGGATAACATCGAATCCCATCCGCTCCAGTCGCGCCGTTAGCCTACGTTTGGTTCGTTCCGGGTTGAGTTGGTCGTAGTAATTGCCACCCCGCTCGCGGTAGATCGTTCCGTCGCGCAGAATGTAAAACGCGATGACGAGCAATTGATGCGCAGTGGCGACGATGGCTTTCTTCTCGCCCTGCCGAGCGGCGCGCCGATAGAACTGGGCGGTCAGAAAGCAATTGCTTTTGTGCGACACGGCCCATGCCGACTGCACCAGAGCACAGCGCAGCCAGCGGTTTCCCTTACTCGTCCGGCCGCTTCGTCGTTTGCCGCCGCTCTGGTTATTGCCAGGCGCCAGGCCCGCCCAACTGGCGGCATGCGCCGCGTCCGGGAAAGCCGACATATCCGTGCCCATCTCAGCGATGATGGACCAGGCGGTAATTAGCTTCATCCCAGGAATGGTCATCAAACGTTCAATGGCGCTCGCATACGGCTTCATTCGGTCTGCGATCTCGGTCTCCAGTCGCAGGATCTTCGCCTCGATCCGCTCCTGATCGGCCATCAGTTCGCGCAACATGTAGCGATGATGGTCCGTGATGTGGCCCTTCAGAACGAGACGCAACTGATCCCGCTTGGAGCGCAAGGTTCCGCGGGCTTTGTCGGCCAGCCAGTCGGGATGTTCCTGGCCCGCGATGATCGCCTCAATGATGCGTCGGCCCGTCACTCCCAGAATGTCGCTGGCCACCGAGCCGAGTTTCAAGTTGGCGTCTTCCAGAATCTTCGCGATACGGCTATGAACTCGGTTGCGTTCCCCCGTCAGTTTCGTCCGATACCGTGTCAGGTCCCTCAACTGCTGTATCGGTCGCGGGGGCACGAAACTGGGTTTCAGCAGTCCGTGGGCCAGCAAATCACTGATCCATTCGCAGTCCTTCTGGTCTGTTTTCTGTCCGGGAATATTCCGCATGTGGTACGGGTTTGCCAAAAGCAGCGGAAAGTGACCCTCCAGTACATTCCAAACCGGTTTCCAGTAAACGCCAGTCGATTCCATAGCGACCTGCTCGACTTTCGAGGCATAGAGCCAGAGCTTTAACTTCTGCAGATCGCTCCAGTAAGTGCGGAACTCTTTCTTGCGCACCTCGCGCTGCTTGCCTGGCTCGTTCACCAGCACGCAGGCCGTGATGAAGTCTTTATGTACGTCAATGCCACAACAACGGCGGTAAACCACTTCCATAACAACTCCTTCGCCGACGGGGGACGAAAAATAAAAGAAGAGTATCCTTCACGGGCTCTCTGCCTCGGCGACAGAGGCTCCACTGCGTTGTTCCACGACACGTCCCGGGCCAGATTCATTAACGGGCTCTGAGGCGCCAGATTGGAGCGGCCTTCTGTCGTCGGCGCATGCCTCCAGAATGCCCCGATCACGTTTTCATGCCGCGCTTGTGCCCGAACCAGCGGGCATGCATGATTCATTAGTCGAAGCTGACGCTTTTTCTTTCGCAAGCAGGCGCTCCCATCGATAATAATCTCGTCGAACGTGCTCTAAAGAACGCAATCCTGAATCGCAGAAATGCCCTCTTCTACAAGACGCTACATGGAGCGCATACAGGCGATCATGAGCCTGATCCATACTGGTTGGAAGGAGTTGGTCGCGCCCCGAAGCGAATGAAAGCGGGTGTCCACGAACGACATGTGAAATCGATGCTTATTGCCTTCCGCGAGATCGGGCGCAGCAGTGAGAACATCTTTCCTCAACGGCACTCAAGCATTTTGGCGCTATGCGGATTACCACCCTTCTGCTGTTATCGGTTTTAGGCGCTTGCGGAGATTTGTCCGCGCAATATACGTGCAATAACATTGCAACGTTCGATTTTAGAAATAGCATTCTCACGATGGGCGGAACTGGCCTGACCACCCCGCAAGAGTACGGCGTCTTCAACTTTCCCGGGGTCAAGGAGCAGTTCGTGTTTCGAAACGGAACTGCAGTGCATTGGGAAGACCCAGAAAATCGCAATCCCCAAAAACCAGATTTCCGGATAACAATCGATCACGATCAGCTCGTTCATCCCAATGGTTCGTCCGGAGTCAACATACTGGTCGTGGAGATGGACCATGTGACTGGAACCGGCTCCTTCCAATACCTCGTGGCCTACGATTGTCGCGGGGGTCGTCTTCACAAGCTGCTGGATGTATCAGGTGAGGGTGCTAGTTTCCGGAAGGCCACTGATAGCGGCATTGAATTGACCTTGTTCCTATGGGCTGACCGAGATGCCCATTGCTGCCCGTCCGAAAGAGCCGATGTGACGTTTCAATGGTCGCCAAAGCGTCAGGCTTACATTGGGCCAGAGCGAGCCGCGTCATATGATGTTACCGTTGTCTCGGTAGCCACGTGAAAAGGCCAGCTCCGCAAGGTAGCTCTACAAACAAGTCTATCTCTGACGCTTCTGACGAGTCAAGAGGACCAAAACACCGTACACCTGAAGAACAACTAGCAGTTGCGATCCGCGAACTTCGTCAGAGCCTTTCCCTCACCCAGGTGCAATTAGCGACCGCGCTCGGCATAACCCCAACTTCGATTTATCGTTACGAAGCTGGATCGTCCTTCCCAGACGTGAACACGCTCGCGTCGTTTTGGCAGTTCGCAATAAACAAAGGGTCCCCGGCTGCTATTGCGTTCACTGCAATCCTAGCCAGCGCGATTCCGGCATTACAGCCCGTTCTCGAGAACGCGTTTCAAATAGATGCGGAAAGGCTGGCCAGTGCGAGCGAAACAAGGCTGACTCCAGATGAAGGGTTGCTGGTTATGGCCTTCATGAAGCTGCTGCACTCCCCACCGACCGACCCACTCGCAAGGATGGCTCGCAAAGTCTGCGAAACTCTACTCGAGCCTTGGTATGAACAGTCAAAGAAGGAACTTTCGCAGCATATTCAAGAACACTTCCGCCAGGCTTTCAGGTCTTCGAAGCAGCCTACCGAAACTAGCCCAAAACCTGCCAGAACGAAATAGGAGTTGCGGGTTCAGCTGTGGAATTTTGCAAAACAAAATTTTGTCATTGACTAAACAATACTGTAAGCGCTAGTCTACTGTGTAGAATCAGTTCGGGCATAATGACCATGAATAGGCTGGGTATAACATCTTCGGGGATAGTTCGTTTGGTAAAAAGCAGGTATGCTATCCTCATCTCGTCGGTCTCACCATCGAGTCACCGAAAGGCGGTAGTTATTCGGACAGGTGGGTGAGTGGTTAAAGCCAACAGACTGTAAATCTGTCCCTCCTTGCGAGGTACGAAGGTTCGAATCCTTCCCTGTCCACCACTCAAGTTGCAGGCCGTTGTAGCTCAGTTGGTAGAGCGCGTCCTTGGTAAGGACGAGGTCGCCGGTTCAATCCCGGCCAACGGCTCCAGTGTTTTTTTAGACACTTACAAGTGACTGACGCACTACAGGCTGCCCATTATCGCCCAATTCGATCACTGAATTCCTCTTTCCGGCTTGCCTAGAATCCGTTCCTGGTGGATTCGAATCGCTCGCTCTTGCTCGTTAGTCATGCAGAGTGTATAGAAGGCTTGTATCAGCGCGCGAGTAGCCCGCCACTTTCATGGCTTGCCCGATGCCGGCGATGGAACCGATTGCGGTTATCGCCTCGCGGCGCAGACTCCGAAAGCCAAAACCTTTCCAGTAGAACCCAAGTTGCTTCGCTACTGGCCGGAGAAAATGCTGTTGGAGGATGTGGTTTTTGATCAACAACTCATGCTTGCACCGCGCGACGTAGCCTACTTTGCCTGCGTGACCGCGCAAAAACTTGTCGAGCATCTCACCGAACGGCACTTGTGACTGAATCACGTAATCCGCGCGGTTGATCGTTTTCATGCTCTCGTCACACTTCGCTTCGCGTTCGCCGCGCGCTTGCCCATGCTCGTGGGCCCGATCACAAGAGTTTTCCTCCTACGTTCGAGGCCATCTGCCGTGATCACGTCCACCCACGGTCGGCTGAAATATGAACCGTTCTTGCTCTGTTGGATTTTGGGTTTTTGGAACCGCTGTCTGGGCATACACTCGCCTTGCAGAATGCAACGAAGCCCAAATGAAGGGAAATGAAGGAACAAAGCCACTTCGGATGGGTTCGCTCCTGCGATTCAAAGCCAATTCCGCGAAGGATTGGGTTCGTTTTTTCAAATCGCCCGGCGCGAATAAGCAGTGGCGACGGTTTCGAGCTGGCGGAGGTGGTTCAAATCGTGCCCGGCCATCGTTTCGAGCAGCGTCCGGAAGGTCATCTGGCCACGCTCAGGGTGAGAGACTGGTTTCTCGAATGTTTCCTGGCTTACTGTTTTGATGAGCGCCAGGTTCCAGCCGCGCAGCGCGGCAAACACTTGGGCGGCAAGCTGCGGATCGAGCTGTGAATAGCCTTTGGACCAGGCGTCCTGATCGAACGGTTGGATTATGTGGTGCGGCTCGGCAAGCACCTGACGAATACGGAAAGAGAAAGCTATTTCCGTGTCCGCAAGATGGCAGATGATTTGACCTGCGGTCCACTTGCCCGGCGCCCAGGGCTCTTTCAGACCGGCGGAGCCGAGGGTCTGGACGCAACGATTGAGCTTCCCTGGCGTCTGGTTGATCACATCCAGCGGATTGCCATCGCCTAGTTGGGTCGCATACGGATTCGTCGCCATAACGACTCAGTATGATCAATTCGCCGGAGACAGCGCAAATGGCTGGCTACCCTTCCAGTTCGGAACCGAAATAATGTTCAAGTCAGGCGACAGCGGGCGCGCCTCGAACAGGTACTTCAGCGACATGCCCGCAGAGGATGCAACGTAGTTACGCGCGTTATTCAGATTAAGGAATGCTTCCGCGAGCCAGTGCGGAGCAATCTGGTACCCGGTGCGGGCATCGAGATTGTAGTTGGCGCCGGTATTGGCGTAGGCCGGGTAGAGCAAGCCGGAATCGGTCGAAGACGACTGGACCGGAAAGTACGGCGACGCATTCTCGGAGAAGTGCTGCGCCCCGATAGTCGCTGACACCGAGTACTGCAGCTTCTGCCGCCACCAGCCAGTCCATTGGACCGGCACACTGAACAAGAAGTATTGTTGCGGACTGAAATAGCCGCCCTGACCGAATGTGAAGTAGCGCAGATTCTTGTCGTAATGCATGCCCGTGAGATTCATGCCTAGCGTTACAGAGCCGGCCTTGCCGCTGTAAACGCGGAAGTACTCACCGATGCTGGCATCGAAGCGCGCGTTATCGGCAACATCGAGGCCGCGAATCAATTGATAACCCGCGTTGGCATAGAGTCCAGATTTCTCATTACCCCAGTTACCGAGGAGTGAGAAAGTGTTTGCAACAACACCGCCCCACACACGATTCGTCACGGCGTCGCGCTCGCCGGCAAAGGAAAGCATCGTGTCGCGTACGTCATCACGATTGAACAGCAGGGTGATCGGCCCGCCGGCGGGAGTCACGCGGATTCCCCCAACCCAATTCCGCACCAGAAAGCCGTCCGGACCCATGCCGACGCGCAAGCCAAACATTCGCGTCGCCAGTTGTCCTTCCGCTGAAATACCGGAGGCGGTCTGCACCCCGGACGGCCGTCCCTGGACTTGCGACCCGAATGGAAGAGTACTCGACCCGTTCGGAGTGCCGGCATCAAGGTACGTGGGATGGGCTACCAGACTCAGGCGAACGGCATCGCCGAGCGTCGCGCTCGCCTCCAGATTCGCCTGCTCGATAAGAAGCTTGTCGTATCCCGCCTGGCCGCTTCTCCCTTGCACACTTGCACCGGTGTCGACGAACGGCGTGTTGCGAGCTTCGACTGCTTCGAGATCATGGTCGATTTCATCCGAGAGACTTGGCTGCACGAACGCAGCTTTCACGCTGGCAGATCCCGGTGGATCCGGAATGCCGGGAAGGCCGTCCCGGGAACCGGAATCCAGATCCGCCGGCATCACGGCATTCGCTCCGGCGGGCAGGTCGGGTCCGCTCTGCCCGTCGAGCGGGTCGACGGAGCGAGTCGAATTCTGTCGAGAACGCGGAGAGGGCCCGGCGAACAGGTCTTCATCAAATGGCCCGAGCACTGCGGAGGCTTTCTGGCTGACTTGCGTAATTGGGGGTTCGGCACCGGCACCCGCTGCGGGCGCGGCCCGAACGATATCGTATTCTGCAGCCGCGGGCGGCACGCCGATAGAGCCGGCTGCCTCTGAGCCGGAAGCGTCATCCAGCAAGAGAGCGCCGAGAGCGCGTTGCTCATCCGTCGGCTGGCGCGTGGCGGCAGCCGGTGTGGCTTGATCTGCGGCAGGGTCCAGCAGCCCGTAAGGCAGTTCTTCAGCAGGCAGGCTCAATTTCGCCGCCTTGAAATAAGCGCTCGCCCGCTTGTAATCCCCGCGCTGAATGCAGAGCTTGCCAGCGAGGGTCAGCAGTTTGGAATCGCGGGGGTATTTCTGCAGAGCGCGGCGCATCCAGCGAGTGGCATAGTCGTCCTCGTGCAAAGTCATCGCCGCGCCGATCGCTCCGCTGAAGTCATCGGGATTGCCGCCACGAAGATCCCAATCGTGGTAGATGTCATACGCTTGGCGGAATTGGCCGTTGCGCAACAGCGCCCCCGCTAGATCTGCCTGGATTCGAACGTCCGCCGGCAACAGCCGAAGCGCGGACTGAAGAATGCCGATAGCTCGCGGCAGATCTCCGGAACGGATCGCGGCCTGCGCGCGGCGCTGGCACCAGACGGACCAGATCTGGTTGATCTCGTCCCTTTGTGCGGCGGTCAGGTCGGTGCGGCTGCTGTCTCGAACCAGCACCGCATACAGCTCCCGCTCGCTGCCGTTCTGGCTGAGCAGCAGCCATGCAAGCTGGATCTGAAGATCGGCGGGAATCGGCTGCCGGTCAGTCTCGAGCCGGG
>Ga0213872_10000290_pt1 | contig 42933 bp, 33 predicted proteins | sample VelepicomBERX_R2_FD_160071 | JGI IMG/M metagenome (GOLD analysis project Ga0213872, IMG submission 160071) | Rhizosphere microbial communities from Vellozia epidendroides in rupestrian grasslands, the National Park of Serra do Cipo, Brazil - RX_R2 | ecosystem: Host-associated > Plants > Roots >... | reverse complement strand
ATCGAGGGTGCGGACGGGTTCGGCTTCCGGGCTTTCCCCCGCCAATAATTCGCCAATCCCGACGCCCAAGGCATTCGCCAGACGCCAAGCCACCGCAATGGTAGGGTTGGCCTTTTCCCTTTCGATTTGCGACAGCATGGACTTGGAGACGCCTGCCGCGCGTGACAGATCTTCCAGGGTCAAGCCGCGCGCCTGACGCAGCTTCTGCAGTGTGGCGCCCACTTCGGGTGGCGCGGGCGGCGTATGGGTAGTAGCAGGGCTTTTCATTGACTATAGTGGGTAGAGGCCAGCCCAGGCAGACGGGCGCTTGCAAAGTTCAATGGGAATCGCTAATATTCAATATATTGAATATGTGTTTCAAATATTGGATTTCACAATAATTAGTGAAATCATATCAAACTGTGCCGGTACTGACGACGTAAAAATCGATGTGGCCGGACACAGCCAGCCAAACTGCAAGGATTGCCATGACAGCAACGAACGCCAAGGCCGCTTTTTTCGCCGACCTGGAAGAAAACCTCTCTACCTTGCGCCGTGACGGCCTGTTCAAGCCCGAGCGCGTGATCGCTTCGCGCCAGGGGGCGGAGGTCGTATGCGATGACGGCCGCAAGCTGGTCAATATGTGCGCCAACAATTATCTGGGTCTGTCCGGCGACGAAGCCATGGTGCAGGCATCGATTGCCGCCACCGAGCAGTACGGCTATGGCCTGTCCTCAGTGCGTTTCATCTGCGGTACGCAGACCGTCCACAAGCAATTGGAGCGCGCCATTTCCGACTTCCTCGGCATGGAAGACACCATCCTGTACGCGGCCGCTTTCGACGCCAACGGCGGCGTATTCGAACCGCTGTTCGACGCCGAAGACGCCATTATTTCCGACGCACTCAACCACGCTTCAATCATCGACGGCATCCGCCTGTGCAAGGCGGCGCGTTTCCGCTACCAGCACAACGACATGGCCGACCTCGAAGCGCAACTGCAAGCCGCAGCCGGCAAGCGTCACAAGGTGATCGTCACCGACGGCGTGTTTTCCATGGACGGCACCATCGCCCAGCTCGACAAGATTTGCGACCTGGCCGAGCGCTACGGCGCTCTGGTCATGATAGACGAATGCCATGCCTCGGGCTTCATGGGCGCGACCGGGCGCGGCACGCACGAGCATCACAAGGTGATGGGCCGCATCGACATCATCACCGGCACGCTCGGCAAGGCGCTGGGCGGCGCCATGGGCGGCTTTACCGCTGCGCGGCGCGAAGTGATCGAGACGCTGCGCCAGAAATCGCGCCCCTACCTGTTCTCGAATACGCTGGCGCCTTCTATTGCCGGCGCTTCGCTGGCCGTGCTGCAACGCCTGTCCTCGTCGACCGAATTGCGCGACCGCCTGCACGCCAACACGGCGTATTTCCGCAAGGCTATCACGGAACTTGGTTTCACCATCAAGCCCGGCACGCATCCGGTGGTCCCGGTGATGCTGTTCGAAGCGCCGCTGGCACAGCAGTTCGCTCAGCGCCTGTATGAACTTGGTGTGCTGGTTTCGGGTTTCTTTTATCCGGTGGTGCCGATGGGTCAGGCGCGCGTGCGCGTGCAATTGTCGGCTGCCCACACCACCGAGCAGCTCGAACGCGTATTGGCCGCCTTTGGCCAGGCCGGACGCGAACTCGGCATTTTGAAAAATTAAGGGAGCAGAACATGGAACGTATTTTGGTCATTGGCGCCAACGGCCAGATCGGCAGCGAATTGGTGGAGACCCTGAGTGCGCAACACGGCGCGGAAAACGTCATTGCGGCCGACATCGGCCCGCGCAGCAGCTTCGGCGTCAAGCGCTACGAGCCCATCGACGTGCTCGACGCCAATGTGGTTTCCCACATCATCGATACCTACCACGTGACGCAGGTCTACCAATTGGCCGCCCTGCTGTCCGTGACAGGCGAGCAGGCGCCGCTCAAGGCCTGGGACCTGAACATGAACGGCTTGCTCAACATTCTGGAAATAGCACGCAAGCGCGGCATGGGAGGCAAGCCGCTGCGCGTGTTCTGGCCGTCGTCGATCGCTGCCTTCGGACCGAATACCCCGCGCGACAACACGCCGCAGATGACGGTGATGGATCCGACCACCATCTACGGCATCAGCAAGCTGGCCGGCGAACGCCTGTGCGAATACTATTTCCTGAAATTCGGCGTCGACGTGCGCAGCATCCGCTACCCCGGCATCATCAGCTACAAGTCGCCGCCCGGCGGCGGCACCACCGACTACGCCATCGCCATTTTCCACTCGGCGCTCAAGGGCGAGACTTACCGTTGCTACCTCGGCCCGGAATCCGGCCTGCCCATGATCTACATGCCCGACGCCATCCGCGCCACCATCGAACTGATGGAAGCGCCGGCTGAAAAGGTGAAGGTGCGCTCGTCCTACAACGTCGGTGGCATCAGTTTCACGCCGCGTGAATTGGCGCAAAAGATTGCCGAACAGGTGCCGGGTTTCAAGATCGCTTACGAACCCGATGCGCGCCAGGCGATCGCCGACAGCTGGCCGCAAAGCCTGGACGATAGCCAAGCCACGGCCGACTGGGGCTGGCAGGCCAAGATAGGCATCAAGGAATTGGTGCAAGACATGCTGGCCAACATCAAATTGCCGCAACCCCTGAGCAAGGCAGCCTGATTTCCTCCTGTCTTACCCCCTCTCCCGCGCGCGGGAGAGGGCCGGGGAGAGGGTGACCGTTCAGACCTTCACTCTTATAAGCACCCTCTCCCCCAACCCCTCTCCCGCAAGCGGGCGAGGGGAGAGTACAAGTTGCGCTCGGGTAGTGCAGTGCCGGTAGAGGGGATGGGAACCGCGATTCGCTATAATGGCAGTTGCCGTTTATACAGAATCCGTCCTTATCTTGTCTATACAATACGTCTCCACGCGCGGCCAGGCTGCGCCACAGTCTTTTTCCCACATCCTGCTCGGCGGCCTCGCATCCGATGGTGGCCTGTACTTGCCCGCGCATTATCCGCAGGTCACCGATGCCGAGCTGAACACCTGGCGCAGCCTGTCGTACGCCGACCTGGCCCTGCAAATCCTGAAGAAGTTCGCCACCGACATCCCGGAAGCGGATCTGCGGACGCTGACGCACAAGACCTACACGGCCGACATTTACCGCAATGCGCGCAAGGGCGAAGACGCAGCCCAGATCACGCCGCTGCGCAAGCTTGAAGAGCGCAACGGCACACAGGTGGTGTTGCAAGCCTTGTCCAACGGCCCGACGCTGGCCTTCAAGGACATGGCCATGCAATTGCTGGGCAATCTGTTCGAGTACACGCTGGACAAGCAGCATGCCGAATTGAACATCTTCGGCGCGACTTCGGGCGATACCGGCAGCGCGGCTGAGTACGCGATGCGAGGCAAGCGCGGCATCCGCGTGTTCATGCTGTCGCCGCACAGGAAAATGAGCGCGTTCCAGACCGCGCAGATGTTCAGCCTGCAAGACCCGAATATCTTCAATATCGCGGTCGAAGGCGTATTCGACGATTGCCAGGACATGGTCAAGGCCGTCTCCAACGATCTCGACTTCAAGGCCAGACAGAAGATAGGCACGGTCAACTCGATCAACTGGGCGCGCGTGGTCGCGCAAGTCGTGTATTACTTCCGCGGCTATCTGGCGGCAACCACAGCCAACAGCCAAAAGGTGTCATTCACAGTCCCGTCGGGTAACTTCGGCAATATCTGTGCCGGCCATATCGCGCGCATGATGGGGCTGCCGATCGACAGACTGGTGGTGGCGACCAACGAAAACGACGTGCTCGACGAATTCTTCCGCACCGGCATCTACCGTGTGCGCAAGTCGGCTGAAACCTTCCACACCACCAGTCCCAGCATGGACATCAGCAAGGCGTCCAACTTCGAACGCTTCGTGTTCGACCTGCTCGGCCGCGACAGCGATCGCTTGCGCGCGCTGTTCAAGAAAGTGGACACGCACGGCGGCTTCGACCTGTCCGGCAAGCCGGGCAGCGACGGCAACGAATTCCAGCAAGTGGCGCGTTACGGTTTCGAATCGGGCAAATCCACCCATGCCGACCGCATTGCGACGATACGCGACGTCGAGGCCACCTGCGGCTTGACGATCGACACCCATACCGCCGACGGCGTCAAGGTCGCACGCGAGCATCTGACGCCGGGTGTGCCCATGATTGTGCTGGAAACGGCGTTGCCGGCCAAGTTCAACGAAACCATACGCGAAGCGCTTGGACGCGATGCCGAGCGCCCGGCCGGTTTCGAGAATATCGAGGCGTTGCCACAGCGTTTCGAGGTGATGCCGGCCGATGTGGAAAAGATGAAGTCCTACATCGCCGAGCGCACGGGGCTGTAATCGCCTTGATACTTCCTCGTTCCAGTTAGAACAGGTGGAATGCGGGCGATGCTTCATGAGTTACGACATTCTCTTCCCCCGTCATCCCCGCGAAGGCGGGGATCCAGGTTGAAGTTAACTCACGTAAAAAGCAAAAGCTGCCTGGGTCCCCGCTTGCAGCGCGCACGCTCCCTTGCAAGGGAGCGTCGTTCCGCAGGCATGCAGCATGCTGCATGGAACCCCTGCTACACCCTACGCGGGGACGACAAATGATGGTTGTTCTAGTTGTTGAAATCTCATCTTGAAGCAAAATAAAAAGGGGCGATCTTGTTGAATCGCCCCTTTTTCTTGGCTTGCAGCCCGCTACTTCGTGATGCTCTGCATGGTCGTGCCCGGATGCATGCGTGCCGCCAGGCGGGTATTGCTCTTGAGAAGGTCGACCTCGTCACTCATGACGTGGGCGGCTTCGTTGAGCAGCACATCCTTGGCTTCTTTCTCAGCCTTTTCTTCGGCCAGCTCGGTTTCCAGGTTGCGTTCGTTGGCTTGCAGGCCGTCGTCACGAGTCAACTTTTCTTCCTTGCCGCCGTGGCCTTTCTCGCGCGCCTTGATCTTCGCTTCCTGCGTGTCACGCTCGGCGCGGCGTTCGGCTTCGTTGAGCGAAATCGAAGTCTTCTTGCGCAGCGCATTGAATTCGGCAATGTCTTCCTGCAGGTATTGGAAGTCCTTGTCGCTCTTGACGCGCTGGTCATGGCGTACCTGCAGCATTGGCAGCAGCTCGGACAGATCGCCTTCCACGGTGTAATCGGCGGGCTTGATCTGCGTCCATGGCAGCGCGTTGTCGAAGCTCGATTCGCCGAAATCGGCCGAGCCTACGCTGGTCGGGAAGCTGATGTCCGGCGTTACGCCGCGCAACTGCGTGGTGCCGCCGTTGATGCGGAAGAACTGGGCGGTGGTCATCTTCAGTTCGCCGAACTTGGGCTGATCGCTGTGTGCGATGCGGTCCAGGTCAAGCAGCGACTGCACGGTGCCTTTGCCGAAGCTCGGTTCGCCGATGATGACGCCGCGTCCATAGTCCTGGATCGCGGCTGCGAAAATTTCCGAAGCTGAGGCCGAGCCGCGGTTGATCAAGACACCGAGCGGGCCGTCCCATACCGGCGTGTTACGGCTGTTTTCCACGCGCACCTGGCCTTGCGAGAAGCGTTCCTGCACCACCGGGCCCTTGTCGATGAACAGACCGGTCAATTCGACCGCTTCGTCGAGCGCACCGCCGCCGTTGTTGCGCAGGTCGATCAGCACGCTGTCCACCTTGTCTTTCTTCAACTGCGCCAGCAGGTTGGCCACGTCGCGCGTGGCGCTGCGGTAATCCTTGTCGCCTTGCTGGCGGCCGGTGAAGTCGGTGTAGAAGATCGGCAGCGAAATCACGCCGATGCGGCGCGTAGTATTGCCTTCCTTGACCTCGATCACGGAATCCTTGGCCACCTGCTGTTCCAGCACGATTTTCTTGCGTACCAATGAAATCAGTTTGTGCTTGCCGTCCGGACCGGCGCCTTCCGGCAGCACGTCCAGTACAACGGTAGAGTCCATGGCGCCGCGTATCAGTGCCACGGTATCGTCGAGACGCCAGCCGAGCACGTCGGCCATCGGCGCTTTCTCGCCCTGGGCGACGCCGACGATGCGGTCGCCGACCTTGAGCTTGCCCGATAGCGCAGCCGGGCCGCCGGGCACCACTTCGCGGATGGTGATGTATTCGTCGCGTTCCTGCAGCACGGCGCCGATGCCGATCAGCGACAGCTTCATCGAGATGTCGAACTCCTCCGAAGCGCGCGGACCGAAGTAGTCGGTGTGCGGGTCGGTCGATTGCGCGTAGGCTTCGAGGAAGATCTGGAACGCGTCTTCGCTCTTGAGCTTATGAACGCGCGCCATATAGTTCTCATAACGCTTGTCGAGCGTGGCAACGATATTCTTTTCATCGTTCCCGGCCAGCTTGAGGCGCAGCCAGTCGTTTTTCACGCGCTTGCGCCACAACTCGTGCATCTCGTCTTCCGATTTCGGCCAGGATGCCTTGTCGCGCTGATATTGATAGCTTTCCTTCTGCGTGAAGTCGAACTTTTGCTTGAGCAGGCTGCGCGCGTAGGTGAAACGTTCGGTCAGCCTTTCCTCATACAGATTGAACATGAGGAAGGGGATATGCAGGTCGCGGTTGAAAATGGCGTCGTCGAGATGATCGCGCGCGCTGGCAAACTGATCGACATCGGCCTGCGTGAAAATCAACTTGTCGGCATCGAGCGATTTCAGGTAGCGGTCGAAAATTTTTTCCGACATCGCATCGTCAAGCGGCACGGCCTTGTAATGCGAGTGCGTCAGGTAGCCTGCCGCCAGATATGCGGCTTGGGGTTCTTGGGGCAGCGGCTGCAGCAGCGGTGTCGGGAGTTTGGCAGCGTCAGGCGTGGCCGCCTGAGTAATGGTCGCGGTGGCGAAGGCGATCGAAAGCCACAGCATTCTCTTGTTCATGGGTGTTCCTCTAGTTCCTGAAAACGGCTTACAAGCTGGTATTGACATCGCAGCAAGCAATTCGTTCCCAGCGAAGGCTTTGCGACGACTTCCGTCGATCATAGCAGAAACATCCTCTACAATCTGTCTTATGACACTACCCAATTCCAGCGACGCCTCCTCGTCCGTGCCGGCGAAAAAGCCCATGCTGAGCGCCCCGCAGGCGCTGGCCTTCCTGCTCGAAGCAGCGACTCCGCTCGACGGCATCGAAACGGTGCCGACCCTGGAAGCCAATGGACGCATCCTGGCCGGGCGCCAAGTCTCGCAATTGAACGTTCCGCCCATGGACAACACCCAGATGGACGGCTATGCGGTACGGGCTGCCGACTGCGCCGGTGGCGCAGCGGTCTTGCCGGTCAGTCAACGGATTCCCGCCGGACATGTCGGCCAACCTCTGCAACCGGGCACTGCTGCGCGGATTTTCACTGGCGCCATGATGCCCGCCGGCGCCGACGCTGTTGTCATGCAGGAACAATGCGAAGCGGCTGCCGACGGCAAGAGCGTGACCATCAAACATGCCCCGCAAGCTGGTGAATGGGTGCGGAGGACCGGGGAGGATATCCGCAGCGGCGCCGAGATTTTGCCGGCCGGCGTGCGCCTGCGCGCCCAGGAACTGGGACTGGCGGCTTCGGTCGGTCTGGCCAGCCTGCCGGTACGGCGCAAATTGCACGTGGCAGTGTTTTTTACCGGTGACGAGCTGGCCATGCCGGGCGAAGCGCTCAAGCCGGGAGCAATCTACAATTCCAACCGCTACACCTTGCGCGGCTTGCTGGAAAACCTGGGTTGCACGGTGAGCGACTTCGGCATCGTGCCCGATTCGCTGGCGGCGACGCGCGAGACCTTGCGGCGCGCGGCGGCCGGGCACGACCTGATTGTCACCTCGGGCGGGGTCTCGGTCGGCGACGAAGACCACGTCAAGCCGGCAGTCGAAGCCGAAGGGCGCCTGAGCATGTGGCAGATTGCGATCAAGCCGGGCAAACCGCTTGCCTTCGGTGAAGTCAACCGGGGGGAGGGCAAGGCCTACTTCATCGGTTTGCCGGGCAACCCGGTATCCAGCCTGGTCACTTTCTTGCTGTTCGTGCGTCCATTCATCTTGCGCCTGCAGGGAGCCGCGCACACCGCACCGCGCGCCTATGCCATGCGTGCCGACTTTGCCTGGAGCAAGGCTGACAAGCGCAATGAATTCCTGCGCGCTAGAATCAATCGAGAGGGTGGCCTGGACTTGTTTGCCAACCAGGGTTCAGCCGTACTGACCTCCTGTGTGTGGGGCGATGGCTTGATCGACAACCCGCCGGGGCAAACCATTGCACCCGGCGATTTGGTGCGCTTCCTGCCATTCGACGCCTTGCTCTCATGACCTATGAATATTGAATTGCGTTTTTTTGCCGGCGTTCGCGAAACGCTGGGTCTCGCGAAAGAGAGCGTTGCCCTGCCCGCCGGAGTGAATACAGTCGGTGCAGCACGCGCGTTCCTGATCGCGCGCGGCGGCGCTTGGGCCGCGGCCTTGGGCGAGCAACGTCTGCTGCGCATGGCCTACAACCAGCAGATGGCCGACGCCCATACCCCGATCGCCGACGGCGGCGAACTGGCCTTTTTTCCTCCGGTCACAGGAGGATAGTGCCCCGTGACAGTACGTGTTCAAACCGAAGATTTCGACCTCAGCGCCGAAGTGGCGCGGTTGCGCGCCGCCAATCCGGCCATCGGTGCCGTAGTGACTTTCCTCGGCACCGTGCGCGACATCAACGATGGCGCGGCAGTTGCCGAGATGGAGCTCGAGCATTATCCCGGCATGACCGAGAAGGCGCTGGAAGATATCGTCGCTCAGGCCAAAACGCGCTGGGACATCTTCGATGCGCTGGTGGTGCACCGGGTCGGCCCGCTCAAGCCGCTCGAGCAGATCGTGCTGGTAGCAGTGACGGCGCCGCATCGCGGCGAAGCCTTTGCCGCCTGTGAATTCATCATCGATTATTTGAAGACCCAGGCGCCATTCTGGAAAAAAGAACAGACCCCGGAAGGTGCGCGTTGGGTTGACGCGCGCGTGACGGATGACCGCGCCATGCAAAAATGGAATAAGGAAAATCAATGAGCTGGTTGGCAATTGCTGTAGGGGCAACCTTGGGTGCGTGGCTGCGCTATGCGCTGGCCTTGAGCATGAATACGCTGCACCGGGAATTACCACTGGGTACCCTGGCGGCCAATCTCGGCGGCGGCTTCGTGATCGGCATGTGCGTCGCCTTCTTCGCTGCCAACCAATCTCTGTCGCCGGCCTGGCGCTTGTTCGCCGTGACCGGTTTCCTGGGCGGCTTGACCACCTTTTCGACATTCTCGGCCGAGGCCATGACCCTGCTGCAAAACGGCGAATACGCCTGGGCTTTGGCCCATTCGGCACTCCATGTATTCGGGTCGATTGCGTTTTGTTTTGCGGGTTATGCCACTTACAAGGCGCTGGCGGGAGCTTAATATGAGCCTTGCCCCCCGCCCCCTTGCCCGCGAGCGGTGGAGTCGGGAATTCGGAAAGCATGCTTTCCGCCGACGCAACGACACACGCTTGCAAGCGTGTGACTCTTCCCTATAGGGACACAGGGGAGAGGGGCGATTGATGTGTGCCTAATTCAGGAGGCGCTGCGGACTGCCGGCCAATTCGGGATCTTCATCCCATAGTATGGCAGCGTCGCCGGGCAAGCGCAGTGCCATGTCCCAATCCGCTTGCGCGACAGATTCCTGCAACAATATGCATAGTCCGTGCAACATGGCCGGATTCAGCGCAAACTCGAAACTGCCGTTGCGCGCGCTGGTGAACTGGAGGCGCGGCGCCTGCTGAGGCTCCAGCGCGATTTGCGTGGTAATCAACACAATCGGCTGTTCGCCAAGGGGCAGGCGGTGGTTTTCGGCAGAGAAAGGCTGGTCAAACTTGCCGCGTGTGCGCAGGTCAGTGACTGTGGCTTCGTGCTCCATGCTGACGATCTCGGTGGAGGCGTGCGCGACCTGCGGACGGTCGAGCGCGACTTGGGTCTCGAGCGCCTGCATCATGCCAGGCCATAAAGTCTTGACCAGGCGGCGCGTCAGCCACGCACGGATCTCTTGCAAATCATCGTCCGCGCCGAACGATGCCCTTAGCAAAATGCGGTCTTCCTCGGGAACATAAGTGGCATTTAGCTGACGCAACTCCATAAATCGTAAAACCCTTCTTGAAATACTGTTAATCGGCCTATTTCACCTGCATGATGAATCGTCCCCTTACGGAGTACACCCCATGCGTATCGACAAACTAACTACGAAATTGCAGGAAGCGCTTGCCGATGCGCAAAGTCTGGCCGTCGGCAATGATAACCAATACATCGAGCCGGTGCATATTTTGACGGCTTTATTGAGCCAGTCCGACGGCAGCAGCCGTTCACTCTTGCAGCGCGCCGGCGCCAATGTCGGCGGGCTGGGCAATGCCCTGGCCGCGTCGCTGGAGCGCCAGCCCAAGGTATCGGGCACCGGCGGGCAGGTGCAGCTCGGCCGCGAAGGCTTGGCCCTGCTGAACTTGGCCGACAAGGAGGCGCAAAAGCGTGGCGACCAATTTATCGCCAGCGAGATGGTGCTGCTGGCCTTGACCGAAGACAAATCGGACGCCGGCAAGCTGGCCAAGGAAAACGGCTTGACGCGCAAGGCGCTGGAAGCCGCCATTCTGGCGGTGCGCGGCAGCGGCAACGTCAATTCGGCGGAAGCCGAGGGCCAGCGCGAAGCACTCAAGAAATTTACGCTTGACCTGACCGAGCGCGCCCGTCTCGGCAAGCTCGACCCCGTGATCGGCCGTGACGATGAAATCCGCCGCGCCATCCAGGTCTTGCAGCGCCGTTCCAAGAACAATCCCGTGCTGATCGGCGAACCGGGCGTCGGCAAGACCGCCATCGTCGAGGGCCTCGCGCAGCGTATCGTCAACGGCGAAGTGCCGGAGAGTCTGAAAGGCAAGCGCGTGCTGTCGCTTGACATGGCGGCCCTGCTGGCCGGCGCCAAGTATCGCGGCGAATTCGAGGAACGCCTGAAATCGGTGCTCAAGGAGCTCGCGATGGACGAGGGGCAGACCATCGTCTTCATCGACGAACTGCATACCATGGTCGGCGCCGGCAAGGCCGAGGGCGCCATCGACGCCGGCAACATGCTCAAGCCGGCTTTGGCGCGTGGCGAATTGCACTGCGTCGGCGCCACCACGCTCGACGAGTACCGCAAATACATTGAAAAGGATGCGGCGCTCGAGCGGCGCTTCCAGAAGATCCTGGTCGACGAACCGAGCGTGGAAGCGACCATCGCCATCCTGCGCGGCCTGCAGGAAAAATACGAAGTGCACCATGGCGTCGACATCACCGACCCAGCCATCGTCGCCGCGGCCGAACTCTCGCACCGCTACATCACCGACCGCTTTCTGCCCGACAAGGCGATCGACCTGATCGACGAAGCCGCATCCAAGATCAAGATCGAAATCGACTCCAAGCCGGAAGTGATGGACAAGCTTGACCGCCGCCTGATCCAGTTGAAGATCGAGCGCGAAGCGGTGCGCAAGGAAAAAGATGATGCGTCGAAGCGCCGCATGGGCTTGATCGAGGAGGAAATCGCCAAGCTCGAGCGCGAATACGCCGACCTGCAGGAAGTCTGGAAGGCCGAAAAGGCCGCGGTGCAGGGCAGCCAGCACATCAAGGAAGAGATCGAAAAGCTGCGCCTGCAGATGGACGAGGCGAAGCGCACCGGCGATTGGCAAAAGATGTCCGAGCTGCAGTACGGCCGTTTGCCGCAGCTGGAAGCGCAACTGAAAAGTGCTGACGCTGTCCAGAAAGACAATGCGCAGAAGCCGCGTTTATTGCGTACCCAGGTCGGCGCCGAGGAAATCGCCGAAGTGGTGTCGCGCGCAACCGGTATCCCCGTCTCGAAGATGATGCAGGGTGAACGCGACAAGCTGCTGCACATGGAAGACGAATTGCACAAGCGCGTGGTTGGGCAAGACGAAGCGATCGACGCCGTCTCGGACGCCATCCGCCGTTCGCGCGCCGGCCTGGGCGATCCCAACCGCCCCTACGGTTCCTTCATGTTCCTCGGGCCGACCGGTGTCGGCAAGACCGAGTTGTGCAAGGCGCTGGCTACCTTCCTGTTCGATACCGAAGAGTCGCTGATTCGCCTCGACATGAGCGAATTCATGGAAAAGCACTCGGTATCGCGCCTGATCGGCGCCCCGCCTGGTTACGTCGGCTACGACGAGGGCGGCTATCTAACCGAAGCCGTGCGGCGCAAACCGTACAGCGTCATCCTGCTCGACGAGATCGAGAAGGCTCACCCCGACGTGTTCAATGTCTTGCTGCAGGTCCTGGATGACGGCCGCATGACCGACGGCCAGGGGCGCACGGTCGACTTCAAGAACACCGTGATCGTTATGACTTCCAATCTCGGCTCGCACAAGATCCAGGCGATGGAAGAGAGTGACCCGGCCGTGGTCAAAATGGCAGTGCTGGCCGAAGTGCGCGGCCATTTCCGGCCCGAGTTCATCAACCGCATCGACGAGCTGGTGGTGTTCCACGCGCTCGACCAGAAGAACATCGGTGCGATCGCCTTGATCCAGTTGCAGGTATTGCAGCAACGCCTGGCCAAGATGGACATGGTACTGGACGTGCATCCGGATGCGCTGCAGCAGATCGCGGAAGCCGGTTTCGATCCGGTCTACGGAGCCCGGCCTTTAAAGCGGGCGATTCAGCAGCAGATCGAAAATCCGCTGTCCAAACTGATTCTGGAGGGAAAATTCGGACCGAAAGACATCATTGCCGTGGACGCAGTTGGCGGAGAATTGTTGTTTCGAAAACAGCAGGAGGGCGACCATCGGGCGTGAGTCTGCCGGGGATTTCCTGTAGGAAATTCCCGCCGGAAAATTGTCGGCCGGCCTTACTAAAAAGGTCCGCAGGTGGTATTGAAAGGGAGGCGCTTGCCTCCCTTTTTTTGTTGTATTTTCGCACAGGAAAGGCCCGAAATTGACATTCTGAACATGGAGTGGTTTCATTCAAGCTTCAAAAATGTAAATGGACTGTTTCTGCGTTGTAAATTTCTTCGTAGAAATGTTTCCAAGTGTAACTTTTGAAATGTTCCAGGGCCATCCACAAGATGACAACGAACGTAAGTTCGACTCGGACGAGGAATTGATAACTTTTTTACCCTAGGGAGTACGTGCATGTCTTTTAAATTAAAGGTAATGCCGCTTGCGGTTGCGCAAGTGATCGCCAGCGGAGCCTTCTCCATGATGGCGGTATCGCCGGTCATGGCGCAACAGGCAGCTGACCAGCAGCCGGTTCAACGCATTGAAATCACCGGTTCCAACATTCGCCGTGCCGACGCGGAAACGCCGAGCCCGGTGCAGGTCATTTCGGCCGACGACTTGAAAAAGTCCGGCTTCACGACCGTTGCCCAAGTTCTGCAAAACATCACGTCTAACGGCCAGGGTACCCTGAGCCAAGGCTTCGGCGGCGCGTTCGCGACCGGCGCCAGCGGCATTTCCATCCACGGCCTGGACACGTCCGCCACTCTGGTGCTGATCGACGGCCACCGTATGGCCGGCTATCCGCTGCCGGACGACAACCAGCGTTTCTTCGTTGACGTTTCCTCGATCCCGTTCGACGCCATCGAGCGCGTTGAAGTGCTGAAGGACGGCGCGTCCGCGATCTACGGTTCCGACGCAATGGCCGGTGTGGTCAACATCATCCTGAAGAAGAAATTCGTCGGCACGACTGTCGGCGCAGAAGGCGGCACTTCCACCGAAGGCGGCGGCCGTACGGTTCACGCCACCTTGACGCACGGCGTGGGCGACTACGATACCGATGGTTACAACGCCTACTTCAACTTTGAATATCGTCACCAGGACGCGATCCTGTTGACGCAGCGTCAGGGCAATGGCCTGTGGTCCAGTCTCGACCTGTCGTCGATCGGCGGCACCAACTTCACGCCGGGCGTGGTTACTCCGATCAACCCGATCCCGGTTGCCAACGGCACGGTCTACCTGACCAACCCGACCGTTCCGGGCTTCTCCGCCGCCAACAGCTATTTCTACACGAGCCCGATCGCGCCGAACCCCAACTACAAGGGCACTTGCACGTTCACGCAACTGACCTCGACCACGGGCTGTCCGTTCATCAATCCGCAAACCGACATCCAGCCGGCTACGCATAACCTGAACATCCTGGCCAGCCTGACCAAGAAGATCGACGGCGACTGGAAACTCGACACCAAGCTGTCGATGTTCGAAAGCGGCGACGACGACTACCGTGGCGACAGCGCGACGACCCGTCTGGTTGCGTTCCCGAAATCGTACGGCGGTGAAGCTGCCGGCGGCCCCGGCGTGACCCCGTTCGTGGCAGGCCCGGCTTACCCGACCATGTATGTTCCGGCAACCTATCCGGGCAACCCGTTCGGCGTGCCGGCACGTGTGCGCGGCATCATCCCCGATGCGCCGCCCACCAGCGCCAAGACCGACTCCAAGGCCTTCCGCTTTGTGGAAGACCTGACCGGTTCCGTCGGCGAATGGGATATCGACACTTCGATCGGCTATACCAAGGTCTCGCTCGATCTGAAACAAACCGGCGGCATCAACGAAACGGCCCTGTACAATGCCTTGAACGCGCCTAACGGTTCCGCTGGCCAGTTCCTGATCACGGGCGGAAACAGCCCGGCATTGCTGGCTTCGATCTTCCCGACCACCGATGTGACCGATACCAGCGAACTGCAATTCGCCGAGTTCCACGCATCGCGTTCGCTGATGCAATTGCCTGGCGGCGACCTCGGCTTCAGCGCCGGCGCGTCCATCGTGCATGAGGCAATCGACACCGCTCCGCCGGCGGCCCGTCAGCAAGGTTTGATTACCGGTACGTTGGCCTATGACGTCGGCAGCCAGACCGACGCTTCGGCTTATTTCGAATTGGTCGCTCCGGTGATGAAGACCCTGGAACTCGAAGCATCGGCCCGTATCGACCGCTTCAGCAATTCGAGCGGCGCCACTACGCCGAAGATCGGCTTCAAGTGGACTCCGATGCAGGAATTCGGTGTGCGCGGTACCGTGGCACAGGGCTTCCGCGCTCCGAACCCGGCTGAAAACGGCCAGGCCGGCGCTATCTACTCGAGCGGCACGACCAACGACCCCATCCTTTGCCCGAACGGCAATCCGGGTACCAAGGGCAACGTGGTCTCGCAATGTAACATTGCGCCTCCGTTCCTGATCGTCGCCAACCCGGACCTGTCGCCGGAAAAATCGACGTCGGAAACTCTGGGTTTTATCCTCGAGCCGATCAAGGGCTGGAGCTCGACGCTTGACTTGTATCAAGTCACGATCAAGAACCAGATCATTGCCGACCCGAACGTCAACATCACCCAGCGCGGCGCTCCGGTTACGGAAACCTGCTCGGATGGTGCCGGCGGCACCTATACTTGCGCGCCGTCCGTCGGCGAGATCCTGTTCAATGCGTCTGGCTACATCAACGCCAACCAGACCAAGGTCAGCGGCCTCGAATTCGACACGCGCTACAAGTTCAAGATGGGCGACTACGGTAACCTGAACGTCGAAGCGAACTGGACGCACTTGATGAGCTATGTCCTGACCGCTGACTACGTTGGCAACGGCTTCCCGACTTCGTACCAGTTGGCCGGCACGCACGGCCCGGCAACTATCGGTGGCGACACCGGTAACCCGAAGGATCGCATCCAGGCGATCTTTACCTGGTCCAAGGGACCGATGCAGGTCGCTACCACGTTCAACTGGATCGGCAGCTTCGACTTGACCGACCCGTCCGGTTCGAACACTGGCGTTGCAGTCAACACCTGCGCCGACGGTATGGCAACGGGTGGTGCGATCGGCGCCTGGTTCCCGAACGGCAACGGCCCGTCGCAGTACTGCAAAGTGGCTTCGTTCCTGGATACCGACTTGTCGGCCAGCTACAAGCTCGACAAGCACTGGTCCGTGCATGGCGCCATCACCAACCTGTTCAATCAAGCTCCTCCGCTGGACTTGAACACGTATGGTTTTGCGACACCGTACAACCCGTCGATGCACATGACGGGCGCAATCGGCCGCTTCGTCAACATCGGCGCGAACTACACGTTCTAAGCTGAAGTTAGCCTAGTACGCTGTGAAACCGCAGGGAGCAATCCCTGCGGTTTTTTTATTTTCCGCAAGTGTCTTTCGTGCCGCATCTTTTTGGTGCGGACAGCGAAGTTTTCTCCAAAGCGCACAAGTTTTGTGCAAAAAATTGCTGTATAGACAAGTTGTATTTCCTGGAAGATTTTTCTGTTGTATTTTCACCCCATGTAACAGGGCGGTTACAAATGGAAAATTGACATTCATGACACTGAATGGTTTCATTCAAACTTCAAAAATAACTATAAGTGGGGTGTTTCCAGCCAGAAAGCCACTAGATATACGGTTTTCAGGCCTGAAGACAATTTCCATGAAGAAATTTTGATACGTCGAAGTGCTGCTCACAAGGTGGCTGTTACGAATGCAAGTTCGACTTAGACAAAAAACAAGATTCACAAAATTTTTTTACCCAAAGGAGTGTGTGCATGTCTTTCAAGCTAAAAGCAATGCCTCTCGCATTAGCGCAAATTGTCGCTAGCGGAGCGTTCTCCGTGATGGCAGTATCGCCCGTCATGGCGCAGCAGGCCGCCGATCAGGCGCCGGTTCAACGCATTGAAATTACCGGTTCCAGCATTCGCCGCGCCGACGCGGAAACGCCTAGCCCGGTGCAAGTGATCACGTCCGAAGAACTGAAGCAGTCGGGTTACACCTCCATTGCACAAGTTCTCGGCAACATTACCGCCAACGGCCAAGGTACCTTGAGCCAAGGCTTTTCCGGCGCGTTTGCAGCCGGTGCGCAAGCGGTTTCGCTGCGCGGCATGAATTCTTCTGCAACCCTGGTGCTGATCGACGGTCACCGTGTTGCATCGAATCCGATGTTTGATGACGGCCAGCGCTCCTTCGTCGACATCGGTTCCATCCCTTTCGACGCGATCGAACGCGTTGAAGTGTTGAAAGACGGCGCATCCGCACAGTACGGTTCCGATGCGATGGCCGGCGTTGTCAACATCATCCTGAAGAAGAACTTCAAGGGCACCACGGTCAATGTAGAAGGCGGTGGCGCAACGGAAGGCGGCGGTGCAACCACTCACGCATCCATCACCAGCGGCATGGGCGACCTGGACAGCGACGGCTACAACGCTTTCCTGACTTTCGAATATCGCCATGAGCAACCGATCACCAACGCTTCCCGCTTCGGCGACGGCGCTTGGACCAACCTGAACTTCGGAGCATATGGTACGGGCGGCTTCAACTGGACGCCGGGCGTCCCCAACCCGACCCGCCCGACTCCCAGCATCCCGGGCAGCATTTACCTGTACAACCCCGCCGGTGGCCCTGCTTCGGCATCCAATACCGAGTTCCTTTCCGGCCCCTGCAAGAGCTGGGCGATGCTGAGCTCCGGCGGTTGCGCATTTTCGCCCATCGGCAATCTGCAACCCGAAACCGAAAACCTGAACGTCATGGCCAGCTTCACCAAGAAATTGGCCGGTGACTGGCAGATCGCGACTAAGGCATCCTTGTTTAGCAGCACCGTGGACGTGACGAATGCCGCCGCCGGTCAGGGCTTGAGACCCGGCTTCCCGGCGTTCCTGAATCCGGCTGTAGGCGTCAACGGCGCGACACCGTTCGTGGTGAATTACCCGAATCTGGCTCCTTCCGCGACGGTGACGGTGCCGGCGAACTATCCTGGCAATACTCTAGGTGTGCCGGCGCAGGTAATCGGCCTTGATGCCAGCGGCCCCATCTCTGAAACCGAGATCCAGACCAAGAACTACCGCTTCGCTGTAGATTTGACCGGCTCGATCGGCGAATGGGATACCCAGACTTCGCTGACCTTGTCGCGCATCAACCAGTACGACAACAACATCGGCACCATGAACAGCGAAGCCATGGCCTTGGCTTTGAATCGTGCAGCCAGCCCGTATTCCCTGACGGGCAATAATTCGGCAACCGATATCGCAGCGATTTATCCGGCCAACGTGACGAATATGTATTCGGAACTCGGCTCCCTGGAAACGCACGCTTCGCGTTCCTTGATGCAATTGCCTGGCGGCGATCTGGGCTTCAGCTTCGGCGCAGCTTACCTGTTCACCAAGGTCGATGCACCGCCGCCCAACCTGTATGCAGCCGGCGACATCCCTGGCAACAGCTTTGTGCAGTTTGTCAACGGCGAACAGTCGGATACATCGTTGTTTGCTGAAGTCGCGGCACCGGTTACCAAGGCCTTGGAACTGGATGCCCATGCCCGCTACGACCACTTCGGCTTGAGCGGTCAGAACAATTCGTTCACGCCGTCGGCTGGCTTCAAGTGGGCTCCCAGCCCGGTCGTCGCACTGCGCGGCACCTTGGCAACCGGCTTTCGTGCTCCGAACGTTGCTGAAACCGGTAAATCCGGTTTGACGTTTGCCGGCGGTAACGACACGATGCTGTGCCCCAACCCTGGTTCGCCTGCACCGGGCACTCCGGTTCTGTCCTGCTTGCCGACAGCGGTGTTCCAGACAGGCTCCAACAGCCATCTGAATCCTGAGAAATCCGATTCCGCCACCTTGGGCGTGATTCTCGAGCCGATCAAGGGCTGGAGCTCGACCTTCGACGTGTACGACATCAAGGTCAAGAACCAGATTTACACGCCGCCGCCTTCGGTTGCGAACACTCTGGTGCGTAGCTCCGTGCCTGTCAGCGGTCTGTGCTACGGCGCAACCGGAACCGCTCCTTGCGTGATCCCGGGCGGTGCAAATGGCTTGCTGCTGTATGAAATCGCTCCGTACGAAAACACCAACGACACCGAAGTCCGTGGCTTCGAGCTCGAGACCCACTACAAGTGGAAGCTGGGTGAATTCGGCACGCTGTACACTGGCTTCGACTGGAGCCATACGCTGAGCTACATCCTGAACGTCGGCGGCACGGCGTATCAGTTGGCTGGTACGCACGGTCCGGAACTGATTGGCGGCGACACGGCCAATCCGAAGGACCGCATGCAGGCTACGTTGACTTGGGACAAGGGCCCGTGGGACGTTACCGCTGTAGAGAACTACATCAGCGGCTACACCAATACCGACCCGTCTTACGTGGGCAGCTTGGGCTTGCCGAACGATTGCGCTACCAACCTGCAAACGTATTCGGGCGTTCAGTTCAGCGGCTATACCGGTGGCATGTCTTCCTACCCGGCCAGCTTCTGCAAAACAGACTCGTTCTTTACGACGGATCTGACTGTGCGTTACAAGTACAGCAAGCAGTTGGTCATGCACTTCGCGGCCAACAATCTGTTCAACCGCCAACCTCCGTATGACGCCAACACGTACGGCGGCACGCCTTATCAGTACAATCCGTCGCTGCATATGGCTGGCGCGATCGGCCGATTTGTGCAGGCTGGCGTGACCTACAGCTTCTAATCTGAAGCTGTAGTGAAGAACGGATGTGCACGACGGCATCCGTTCTCCAGACTTTCGAAGCCGCAGGGAATTCTCTGCGGCTTTTTTCATTGAAAATGTAAAATTCGCCGATAATGGATAGCCTTGGCATGCCCTGTGTGGCGTGCCCATTCAGCGAACACAAGGAGCCTCTTATGAAATTTCTGTTGTCTGCGCTCACATTGAGCGTCCTCGCCACTTCGGTTTATGCAGACGATGCCATACCTTGCAAAAAGCCTGTGATTCCGAACCCCCAGGCGTCCGATACGGTGATCAAGATGTTCAACAAGCGTTATGACGCCTACAAGGTATGCATCAAAAAATACGTCGATGAGCAGCACGCCATCGTCGACAGCGAAAAAGACAAAAACATGGAAAAGGCGAGGAGCGCCAACGATGCAGCGGAAGCGGCGATTAAGGATTACAACGCCTTCTCCGAGGAGGCTCAAGCGGCTTTCCCTCCGCAGGAAGACAAAGACAAGTAACACGATCGTCCGCGATGAGTATTGTCCGGCCTTGACTTCCAGTGCGAGGTATGCCGATGAAGCGCAGGGAATTCGTTGAACTCGGCATGACCCTGGGCGCAGCGAGTTTGGCCGGAACTTTTTGGCGCTGTGGGTGCGTGGCAGCAGATATGGGGGGTAAATACAGCGACGTGAGTTGATGCGGCTTGGCATGAGTACTGGTATGCGCTTGTCGCTGGCGGGTTCGTGGAATCGGCTTTGGTAAGGCACAGTTTCTGTTCGTCGTTTTTCTGCGCGGTAGCAATCCAATATAGACGTTCATCCTGGCGAATGGCGTCATTCGTCCATCAAGTTACCTGGAAGAGATGCATCCCCCCACCAATCATGGCGGCTGCCTGATCATTGGCGGGGATGTTTTCGCGGACAAGATTTTGATCGGCCGAATCGCCATTCGCATCGCGGCTTGCGTGCGCAAGTTCGTTGTACAAAAAAGCTGAATTAAAAAATTTTTACCCTAGGGAGTGTTTGCATGTCTTTGAAATTAAAAGTGATGCCACTTGCGGTGGCGCAAGTTATCGCCGGTGGCGCTTTCTCCGTGATGGCGATTTCGCCGGTCATGGCACAGCAAGCTGCCGATCAGCAGCAATCGGTGCAGCGTATCGAAATCACCGGATCGAATATTCGCCGTGCCGACGCTGAAACGCCCAGCCCGGTGCAGGTGATTTCGGCCGACGACATGAAAAAATCCGGCTATACCTCGGTTTCCGAAGTCTTGCGCAATATTACTGCAAACGGCCAGGGCACCCTGAGCCAATCGTTTGCATCGGCATTTGCGGCCGGCGCCAGCGGCGTGGCTCTGCGTGGCTTGACCGTGGGTGATACGCTGGTGCTGATTGACGGCCACCGCATGACGCAATACCCGCTGTCGGATGACGGCGAGCGCTCCTTCGTCGATATTTCGGCGATCCCGTTCGACGCGATCGAACGCATCGAAGTGCTGAAGGACGGCGCTTCCGCCGTCTACGGTTCCGACGCCATTGCCGGCGTGGTCAACGTGATTCTGAAGAAATCCTATAGCGGCACCAACGTGACGGCGGAAACGGGCACGTCGCAGCAAGGCGGCGGCACCACCAACCATATGTCCATCATCCACGGTTGGGGTAATCTCGATGAAGACGGCTACGCGGCCTATGCTTCCCTGGAGTTCCGCAAGCAAGACGCGATCATGTTGAACCAGCGTCAAGGCCAGAACTGGACCAATGGCGATTTCTCCTCAGTTGGCGGTATCAACACCACGCCGGGTTCAAGCGGTTACTTTTACGGTCCGGTGGTATCGACGCCTTACTTCATCAATTCGGCCAACACCAGCCAGACCGCTTTCGGCACCGGCTCTTGCAACGCCACTTCGTTCGCCAACAACGGCTGTCAATACATCAGCCCGTACGCGCAGTTGCAGCCGAATACGGAAAACATCAATCTCTTGACCAGCTTCACGAAAAAGCTGCAAGACGGCTGGGAATTCGATATCAAGGGCTCGATTTTCGACAGCAAGGCGCAGCAGGTTAACGGCACCTCGCCGAACATCGGCAATGCCGGCAATATCAACGCTGGCGCAACGGGCGGTGGCTATCTGGGCAATACGGCCTATTCGGCCGGCGTCGCTCCGCACCAGGTCGGCATCATCCCCAGCTTCACGGTTCCGGTCGGTTATCCTGGCAACCCCTTCAGTGCGCCGGCATATGTGCAAGGCCTGCTGAGCGATCTGGGCGCACCGACGACCGATATCGATTCCAAGAGCTATCGTCTGGTTGCCGAACTGTCCGGCACGATCGGCGGCTGGGATGTCAATTCCTCCTTGGGCCTGACCCGCATCAATACCGAGCAGCGCTATCACAATTACCTGAACTACACCTCGCTGGACAACGCGCTCAATTATTCGGCTGCGGCGCCGAACGGCGCGCCGGGCTTGTATACCTTCGGCGGCAGCAATAGCGCCGCGGTGCTGAATTACATTTCGCCGCTGGTTCAGGGCATGCAATCGAGCACCTTGGACTTTGCCGAAGTGCGCGGTTCGCGTTCACTGATGACCTTGGCTGGCGGTGATCTGGGTATCGGCACCGGCGCCAGTTTCGTGCACCGCGCGCTGGATGCGCCGGCAGCGGAGTTGTTCTCCAGCGGTATCGTCGGCGGCGGCAACGCGGCCTACGCGATCGGTCAGCAAAACGACGCTTCGGCCTATGTCGAATTGGTGGCGCCGGTGCTGAAGACCCTGGAATTGGACGGCGCCGCCCGTGTCGACCATTACGACACCTACGGCAATTCCTTCACGCCGAAATTCGGTTTCAAATACACGCCGACCGATCAAGTGGCTTTGCGTGGCACGGTTTCCACCGGTTTCCGTGCGCCGAATGCGGCCGAAGCCGGATCGACCAACTCGGTGTTCTATTACAACGCCGTGAACGATCCGCAACTGTGCGCGAGCGGCAATCCGAACGCGCCGAAGAGCGCGCCGGCCTACTGCGCCAGCAGCGGCTTCTTCCCGTCGTATTTCCAGACGCCGAATGCCAGCCTGCAGCCTGAAAAGTCGAAGTCCGCCACGTTTGGTCTGATTCTCGAGCCGATCAAGGGTTGGAGCACCACCCTCGATTACTACTACATCGACATCAACAATCAGATCATCACGTCTTCGGAACTGCCAGGCTTCAGCCTGGCCGGCGCCGTGCGCAGCCCGACGCCGACCCAGTTGAACGACGGTACCTTTGGTCCGGGCGCAATCCTGTACATCCCGAGTACCTATGTCAATGCCAACAGCACGCATACCAGCGGTATCGAGTTCGAAACGCGTTACAAGTTCAAGATGCATGAATACGGCAACTTGACCACGACGCTGCAGATCACCCATATGTTCGATTACATCATGGACATCGGCGGCACGAGCTACGAGCTGGCTGGTACGCACGGCCCTGCCATCGTTTCCGGCGACACCGGCAATCCGAAGAATCGTGCCCAGGCTATCTTCTCCTACGACAAGGGCACGCTGAACGTGACGACCACCCTCAACTGGGTTGGTTCCTACGATCTGACCGACCCGTCGCAAGGCTGGAACACCTGTCTGATCGGCGCCACGGCGCAGACCACCTACTTCGCGGGTGCCACCAGCATTCCGAACCAGTATTGCAAAGTCAGTTCCTTCCTGGATACCGACCTGACCGCGCGTTACCAGGTGAACAAGAACTGGACTTTGCACGCCGGCATCACGAACCTGTTCAACCAGGCGCCGCCGATCGACATCGCCACCTATGGCGCCTTGTCGGGCAACGTCGGCGCCGGTTTCGGCATGGTTCCGTACAATCCGTCGCTGGCGCAATCCGGTGCGGTTGGCCGCTTCTTCAACATCGGAGCAGCTTACAAGTTCTGATGTGGGAAAGGCGCAGTGTCTGCGCGATTGCTTACGCGTGATCGCCGGACGCCGCAGTATGGAAACAGGAAAGCCGCAGGAATGCTCCTGCGGCTTTTTTTATGGCGAACAGTCACGCAAGCGCAATGCATGTCAACGCATATCAACGCATATCAACGAATATAATGCGCTGGTGAGTCGAATGAATGCCGGCAGTGCAAAGGAAGAATGGGAAGTTCCACGTAAGTTTTCTGAAAGAGATCTCAACCATGAAACGCAGGGAATTTGTCGGGCTGGGCATGGCGCTCGGGGCCGTAAGCATGAGCGGCACGAGCTTGGCTGCGGGTGGTGCAAAGTTATCGCTGGATACGCTGCTCGAAGCGACCGTTGCGCAACTGCAGGCCGCGATGGCCTCCGGCAAACTCAGCGCCTACGCGCTCACTCAGCATTACCTGGCAAGGATAGACGCGCTCGACCGGGCAGGCCCGTGTTTGAATGCCGTGCTCGAGATCAACCCCGACGCACTGGAGATCGCACGCGAGCTCGACCGCGAGCGCGCGAAGCAAGGTGCGCGCGGCCCCTTGCACGGCATCCCGGTGCTGCTGAAAGGGAATATCGCCACCGCCGACCGCATGAGTACCGATGCCGGCTCGCTGGCACTGACTGGCATTCGTCCAGCACACGACTCTTTTGTGGCGGCGCGCCTGCGCGCTGCCGGCGCCGTTATCCTCGGCAAGACCAATCTCAGCGAATGGGCGAATATGCGTTCGACGCGCTCCACCAGCGGCTGGAGCGGGCGCGGCGGACTGACTCTCAACCCCTATGCGCTCGACCGCAATACCAGCGGCTCCAGTTCCGGTTCCGGTGCGGCGATTGCAGCGAACCTGGCCGCGGTCGCGGTCGGCACCGAAACCGACGGCTCCATCGTCTCGCCGGCGTCGATCTGCGGCCTGGTCGGCATCAAGCCCACGCTAGGTGTGGTCAGCCGCAACGGCATCATTCCCATTGCGCATTCGCAAGATACAGCCGGTCCCATGGCGCGTACGGTGACCGATGCCGCGCTCTTGCTGAACGCGCTGGCCGGCATCGATACGCGCGATGCCATCACGGCGGAAAGCGCGGGTAAGGTGCCTGACTATACGAAGTTCCTCGATGCCAATGGTTTGAAGGGCGCGCGTATCGGTGTGGCGCGCAATTTCTTCGGCGGCAACGACGAAGTCGATGCCGTGATCGAACAGGCGCTACGAGTATTGAAGGCGCAAGGCGCGGTGCTGGTCGACCCGCTCGAAATCCCCAATATTGCCAAGTACCAGGACAGCGAACAGGAAGTCTTGCTGTATGAATTCAAAGCCGACCTGCAAGCTTACCTGGCCGAGTTTGCACCCGGTGCGCCCATCAAGACCATGGCCGACCTGGTCGCCTTCAATGAGAAACACCGCGACAAGGAACTGCAATATTTTGGCCAGGAACTCCTGGTACGTGCCGCTGCCAAGGGGGGACTCGACAGCAAGGACTACCTTGATTCATTGGCCAACAATCGGCGCTATGCGCGGGCCGAGGGCATCGACCAGGTGATGCAGGAACACAATCTCGACGCGCTGGTAGCACCGACCGGCAGCCCGGCTTGGTTGACCGACTTCATCAACGGCGACCATTCCGGCGCCAGCTTCTCGTCGCCGGCAGCGGTGGCCGGTTATCCGCACATCACCGTGCCGGCCGGCGCTGTGCACGGCTTGCCGGTCGGTCTGTCCTTCGTCGCTTCGGCCTACGCCGAGCCGACGCTGATACGCTTGGCCTATGCCTACGAGCAGGCCAGCAATCTGCGGCAGGCGCCGCGTTATCCGCAAACCGTCTCGATCAAGGCCGCGCCGCATGTTTAAGGCTACGCTGAACAAGTCCTCGCGCGTCACACATCTCCGATTTGGGCGGTCTGCAGCGTTGCAAATCCTCGCCATAGCCAGTGCTATGACTGTGGTTTGCGTGGGGCGGCCATCCGTCTTGCATCCCATCCCAAATCAGAGCGTGTGCCATCGCGAGACTTATTCAGCGTAGCCTTAATGCGCGTGCACCTCTCTTTATTTGGAATAGAACATGGCCAACTCACTTGCCGCGATCGCTACCACGGACTTATGCGATGCCCACGAAGCAAAACTGGCAGACGGCTCTTTGTGCGTGCTGCCGCCCGTATTCAAGGCCTTCGGCAAGCGCGTGGCGTTTCATGGACCGGCTTGCACGCTCAAGGTGTTTGAAGACAACGCACTGGTACGGGCCACGCTGGAAACGGCGGGGCAGGGGCAGGTATTGGTGGTCGACGGCGGTGCCAGCCTGCGCTGCGCCTTGGTCGGTGGCCAGCTTGGCGTATTGGCCGAGAAAAACGGCTGGGCCGGCATCGTTGTCAATGGCTGTATTCGCGACTCGCTGGAAATAGCGGCTTGCGATATTGGCGTGCGTGCGCTTGCGCTGCACCCGCAAAGGGCTGCGAAAAAGGGTGTGGGCGAACGCAACGTGCGCGTCAATATCGCCGGTGTTGCTGTGTCGCCTGGCGATTGGATTTATGTTGACGCAGACGGTATTCTTATATCGCGCATAAGACTCGATTAGCTCTTCCGAGTAGTAGTGTGTCGGACCATGCTGGTCCCGCTTCCGTACAGATCAGATTTCGCGCCGCTGATTCGGTCCCACCGTTCAGCGTCACACATCCCCTCTCACGCTTGCGGGAGAGGGGTAGGGGAGAGGGTTTGCGCCAAGACCTTCGACCTTGCAAGTTCCCTCTCCCCCTTCCCCTCTCCCGCCAGCGGGCGAGGGGCGATCAGTCGACTCTCGACTGAGCAAAATTTCACAAACCGAAAATAATATTTCACATTGCGAAATTGGCGGTTGCGCAGCATCATCCGGCCATTTCATTTACAGGAATATTATTTCATATCGCAAAAAATTAAAATTAAGTATTTGAATTTAAAAGAATTAAATTTAGTTATATGTCTTATATAAGACATTGCTGCTGTGCGGGAATGGGCATATGATGCAGTCATCGGGTTTCGGTTTTGATTGCAGTTTTTAATTTCACCTCAGGAGAACGACCATGACATCTCGCGAACAGCAAGTTCAGGCTTTGGCTAAGGATTGGGCAGAGAATCCGCGCTGGAAAAACGTCAAGCGCAACTACACACCGGAAGACGTGGTGCGTCTGCGCGGTTCCGTGCAGATCGAGCATACGATCGCCAAGCGCGGTGCAGAGAAGCTGTGGAACCTGGTCAACAACGAACCCTTCGTCAATGCGCTCGGCGCCTTGACCGGTAACCAGGCCATGCAGCAAGTCAAGGCCGGCCTCAAGGCCATCTATCTGTCCGGCTGGCAAGTCGCCGGCGACGCCAACCTGGCCGGCGAAATGTATCCGGACCAGTCGCTGTACCCGGCCAATTCGGTGCCGATGGTGGTCAAGCGCATCAACAACACCTTCCAGCGCGCCGACCAGATCCAATGGTCGGAAGGCAAGAACGACATCGACTTCTTCGCGCCCATCGTGGCCGACGCCGAAGCCGGTTTCGGCGGCGTGCTGAACGCCTTCGAATTGATGAAGTCCATGATCGAAGCCGGCGCTTCGGGCGTGCACTTCGAAGACCAGCTCGCTTCCGTCAAGAAGTGCGGCCACATGGGCGGTAAGGTTCTGGTGCCGACCCGCGAAGCTGTCGAAAAGCTGAACGCCGCGCGTCTGGCAGCCGATGTCATGGGCACCTCCACGCTGGTGATCGCCCGTACCGATGCCGAAGCCGCCGATTTGCTGACTTCGGACGTCGACGACAACGACAAGGCATTCTGCACCGGCGAGCGCACGGTCGAAGGCTTCTTCAAGACCCGCCCCGGCATCGAGCAGGCGATTTCGCGCGGCCTGGCTTACGCTCCTTATGCTGACCTGGTCTGGTGTGAAACCGGCAAGCCGGACCTAGCCTTCGCTCGCAAGTTCGCCGAAGCGATCCACGCCAAGTTTCCGGGCAAGATGCTGTCCTATAACTGCTCGCCGTCGTTCAACTGGAAGAAGAATCTCGACGACGCCACCATCGCCAAGTTCCAGAAGGAATTGGGCGCCATGGGCTACAAGTTCCAGTTCATCACGCTGGCCGGCTTCCATGCGCTGAACTACTCGATGTTCAACCTGGCGCACGGCTATGCCCGCAACCAGATGTCGGCCTTCGTCGAACTGCAGGAAGCTGAATTCGCTGCCGCTGAAAAAGGCTTCACCGCGGTCAAGCACCAGCGCGAAGTCGGCACCGGCTACTTCGATGCGGTCACGCAGACTATCCAGCAAGGCCAGTCTTCGACTACGGCATTGCATGGCTCGACAGAGGACGAGCAGTTCTTCGAGAAAAAAGTCGCGTGATTTTTGCTTAGCTTGCGCCGGGTAACATCGGACAACTCGTCGTCCCCGCGTAGGCGGGGACCCAGGTTGAAGTTGGCTCGAAAAAAAGCAAAGGCTACCTGGGTTCCCGCCTACGCGGGAACGACGGAATGCTGTGATATTTGCAGAATTTCCATAAATAATTCACTGTACTTATTTGTTGGCCGCACTTTCGGGTGCGGCTTTTTCTTTTTCCGAGTCGGGTGGCGGGACTGATAAAATGGCGCTTGTTCCCAGCTCGCCGAAATAATCCGCCATGTTCAGTTACCGCCATGCCTTCCATGCGGGCAACCACGCCGACGTCTTGAAGCACGTCGTCCTGATACAACTATTGCGCTACCTGAATCAGAAAGATGCGCCTTATATGGCGATCGATACGCATGCCGGCGCCGGCGTTTATGCGCTCGACGAGGACTATGCCTCGAAAAATGCCGAGTATGAAACAGGCATCGCCAAGCTGTGGGACCGCAACGATCTGCCGGAAGCGGTGGCGGACTATGTCAGACTGGTCAAGTCGCTCAATCCCAGCGGCAAGATGCGCTACTACCCCGGCTCGCCCTATTGCGCCGAAAAGATCATGCGCGAGACCGACCGCCTGCGCCTGTTCGAGCTGCATCCCAGCGACGGCAAGATCCTGCGCGAAAACTTCCGCAAGCTGGAAGCACATGCGGCGGCACAGGGGCAACGCCCGGCTGCGCGCGGCAAGCGCGTGATGATAGAGCTCGCGGACGGTTTTTTGGCGCTGAAAGCCTTGCTGCCGCCGCCTTCGCGCCGTGCCTTGGTGTTGATCGATCCGCCTTATGAAGACAAGAACGACTACCGGCGCGTCAAGGATACGCTGAAGGAAGCACTGACGCGCTTCGCCACCGGAGTCTATGCAGTCTGGTACCCGGTGCTGAACCGCATGGAATCGCGCCAGTTGCCCGATCAATTGAAAAAATTGCCGGCCAACGGCTGGCTCAACGTCACGCTCTCGGTCAGCACACCCTCGCCGGACGGCTTCGGCCTGCACAGCAGCGGCATGTTCGTGCTGAATCCGCCCTGGACGCTGGAACCGCTGTTGCGGGAATTGATGCCCTGGCTGGTCGAGACCCTGGGCGTGGACGACGGGGCGCGGTTTACGCTGGAAACCGGTCAGACTGTGACCAGCGGCAGCGCAAAGCGCGCCTAGGCGGACTGGGGCGGGGCGGCCGCACCGCTCGCTTCTTGCGTTGAATATGCACGCGCAGTGCCCGACAATGTGTACAATGGATTAAGCAACGCAGTACATTTGGCTATGCGGCTCGACAACGGCATTCCCTTGACGCCCCGGTGCGTGGACCAATATGCCCTCTGACCTCAGTTTCGACGCAGCCCCTCAATTGTCCCGCGTGGAAGAGTTTTTCCTCGCGCGGCAACCCATCCTGGACCGCAACCAGGCGCTGATTGCTTACGAATTGCTGTTCCGCCGGGCCGGCGGTAAGGCAGCCGACGTCACCAACGATTTGTCGGCGACGGCCTCGGTGATTGCTCATGCGTCCGAGCTCGGCATGGAAAACGTGATCGGCAACTCGCTAGGCTTCCTCAATGTCGACACCGTGGTGTTGATGAGCGATTTCATCAAGTTCCTGCCGAACAAGAAGGTAATGTTGGAATTGCTGGAGACGATAGAGGTGACGCCAGCCGTGGTGGCACGTGTGGCTGAGCTGAGCAAGGCCGGCTACAAGTTCGCACTCGATGATGTGGTCGAAGATTCGCCCGGTCTGCAGCAGCTGCTGCCCTATGTCAGCGTCATCAAGATCGATATCTTCGACATGCCGCGCGACACCTTGTCCGCGCTATACAAGCGCCTCAAGACCGCTGGCAAGCCCATGCTCGCGGAAAAGGTGGAAACCCGCGAGGATTTCGAATTCTGTCTGTCGCTCGGCTTCGATTATTTTCAGGGCTATTATTTCGCACGTCCGGTCATCATGGCCGGCAAGAAATTGGCACCCTCGCAGGTGGCCTTGATCGAAATCATGGCCCAGATCGATTCCGATGCCGACAACGTCGACCTCGAGCGCAGCATCAAGCGCGACGCCGCGCTGGGCCTCACGTTGTTGCGCCTGGTGAATACGCCTGCCATGGGCATGGTGCGCCGCATTGAATCGCTGGGCCAGGCTCTGACCATCTTGGGCAGGCGCCAGTTGTACCGCTGGCTGCAGATCATGCTCTATACCGAGCCCGACAAGTCGCGTCACACGATTTCGCCGCTGCTGCTGCTGGCCAGTTCGCGCGGCAAGCTGCTGGAGCTGATGACGCTTAAGCACAACCCGCGCCGCAGCGACTTGGCGGACAAGGCGTTTACGGTCGGCATCATGTCGCTGATGGATACGCTGTTCAGCCTGCCGATGGAAAACATCCTGGAAAAGATGTCGGTGGCCGACGAAGTGCGGGTTGCCTTGCTTGGACGCGAGGGCCTGTATGGCGACATGCTCAAGCTGTCGGAATACCTGGAGCGCGGTCAGGACTACGATGCGCTGGCTGCCCCCATCCTGGAAAAGCTTGCACTGAGCAGCGAGGAACTGTACGAACTGCAGGTCGCGGCTTTCGAATGGAGCGATAGTATCGCCTACACTAACTGAGCAACCTGAGCCAAAGGCTTGGCCTGCGTCCAGACGCCGTTATCCAGCGCCATTGAGCTCGAACTCCAGTACGATCTCATCCTCCACGGCCAGTAGCCCGCCCAATACCGTATAGGGTTGGACCCCGAAGTCCGATTGCCGCAGTACCAGGCTGCCCGAGGCCGAGAGGCGTTCCGGCAGACCTACTACCCGTATCGGCACTGAATATCTGTGTGTGCCTCCATGCAGGGTGATGTCGACGTCGGCCGCGAACCGCGGCGCGTCGCCGGTGATATGCTGCGAATGAACATGCACCGTGGGGAAGCGCTCGGCTTGCAGCGAACGTTCGCCCAGCATATGCTCGCGCGTGCCGGCGATGTCGTCGGCGCTTACTTCCCGCGCGAAAATCCCGCCGAGCTGTGCGCGAATGCGCGAATTGTCGACTTCCAATTGGTCAAGGCGGAATTCCAGATCGAATTGAGCATGACGCGCGCCATCCGGCGGCAGGTAGAAACAGGCTTCGAAATGTGGAGCCGACAAGACATGTGAATGTCCGAGGTTGGCGGCGTTGCCGCCGCGGAATACGTAGATACGGATGTTCGAAGTCTTGGGGTCGAACGCAAACAGTTTGCCGCCGGACCGGGCCAAGGCTTGGTAGCGGGCCGCCATCTCGGCTGGAACTTCAATGGATGCGGCTTCGACAGTTGATGTCGCAGTGGAAGCGGGGGGAATGCTCGCACAGCCACTCAGCAGACTGCTGCAGGCGATTGCGGCAAAGCAAAACTCTATGAAGCGCATGCGGTCTCTTTCATGCTGGAGTGCGGCCTTGCCCGCGTTGGCAGACGAGGGGACGATGCTGTGCTCAATATTTCGACAGTATTATCGTTACCGCCGTTGAAGTAAATGATTTGATAGCCGCCGCCGTTCGACCTGGCAGGTGTACGATGGAGGCTGAAGGAAGGTTGCTGATTTATGAACAAGGCATTCGTGAAAGAAAGCGACGACGATGAGGAATCGGACGGCGCCGTGCCGGCGATTCCCGCCGGCGCAAAAAATTACATCACGCCGCAGGGCTATCAACGCATCAAGGACGAGTTGCTGCAATTGATCGACGTCGAACGGCCGGAAGTGGTGCGCGTGGTGCATTGGGCGGCATCCAACGGCGACCGCTCGGAAAACGGCGACTACATTTACGGCAAGCGCCGCCTGCGCGAAATCGACCGCCGCATCCGCTTCTTGACCAAGCGGCTCGATCTGGCCGAAGTGGTCGATCCCAGTTTGCATCATGGCAGCGACCAGGTATTTTTCGGTGCCACGGTCACGTATGAGAATCTGAACGGCGAACAGCATACCGTGACCATACTCGGGATTGATGAGGCCGATCCTCTGAAGGGCAAGATCAGCTGGGTGGCGCCGGTGGCGCGCGCATTGACCAAGTTTCGCGAAGGCGATACGGTGACGCTGCAGACGCCGATGGGATTGGAAGAGTTGGAGATTCTGGAAGTTTCTTATCCAGCGCCGACCTGAGGCAGTCGTAGACTGGGACGCAATCCCAGCTATCGGTCTTCGTAAAAGCAGATTCGCTGGGATTGCATCCCAGCGGGGAGGCCAACCGCCTACGCGGGGCCGAAGTGGAAAATCACCCGTCGCTCCCGCGAAGGGTGTAGAAGGGGTTTCGCGCAGCATGCTGCGCGCCTGTAAAACGACATTCCCTTGCATGGGAATGTGCGCGCTGCAAGCGGGAGCCCAGGTTGAAGTTGATTTTCGCAGAAAGCAAAAGCTACCTGGGCCCCCGCCTTCGCGGGGGCGACGATATTGAGCCGATTTGGATGGCGTTAGTCGTAGGCAGCCAACCGCCTACGGGTTGTGAGCAGGTTCTAGTTACGTTCGCGCAGTAATCTGGTTACACCCGGTATCGACCGCACATGCCGCATGATGCGCGCCAGGTGCGCGCGGTTTTCCACCTGCACGGTAAAGCGCATCTGCGTCAGCAACTGGTCGGTGTCGTCGTCCATGCTGACAAAGGTGATGTTGGCGTCGCTCTCGCCGATGGCGGAAGCCACGCGCGCCAGCACGCCCGGCTCGTTTCTCAGCAAAAGCATGATGCGGCAGTCGAAGCGGCGGTTCAGGTCCGTGCCCCACACCACGTCGATCCAGCGGTCCGGTTCCTTGCCGCGCTGGCGCCGCGCCACTTCGCAATCGAGCGCATGCACCACGATGCCTTGGTCGCGCCGCAATTGGCCGACGATGTCGTCGCCGGGGATAGGCTGGCAGCAGGGCGCAAGCTGTACCGTGACGCCTTCGCTGCCGTAGATGATGACTGGGTCGAGCTTGTTGGATTTGTCGCCAGGCACAGGCAAATCCATGCCCGACTCGCCTTCGACAATGCCGAGCACGTGGCGGGCCACCAGCGCCGCCATGCGCTTGCCGACGCCGATGTCGGCGTACAGTTCTTCCATCGATTTGGCGCTCGATTCGTTGAGCAGGCGTTGCGCCATGTCGTCGCCGACCACCGGGTCGAGCTTGAGCGCCGACAGCGCCTGCGCCAGCAGGCGCTTACCGAGTTCTATCGATTCGTTCAGGTTGATGGTACGCAAGTGGTGGCGGATGGCCGAGCGCGCCTTGCCGGTGCGCACGAAGCTGAGCCAGTTCGGATTCGGGCGCGAAGTCGGCGAGGTGATCACTTCGACGATGTCGCCGTTGCGCAATTCGGTGCGCAGTGCGGCCTGCTCGTGGTTGATCTTGACGGCAATGGTCTGGTCGCCGACGTCGGTGTGGATGGTGTAGGCGAAGTCGAGGGCAGTGGCGCCGCGCGGCAGCGCAATGATCTTCGACTTCGGCGTGAATACGTATACGGAGTCGGGGAACAGGTCGACTTTGACGTGTTCAAGGAACTCGGCCGAATCGCCGGTCTGCTTCTGGATGTCGAGCAGCGACTGCAGCCACACGTGAGTGCGCTGCTGCAAATCGCTGATGTTGCCTTCCTCGCTCTTGTACAGCCAGTGCGCCGCCACGCCCGATTCGGCCACGCGGTGCATGTCCTGCGTGCGCACCTGGAACTCGACCGGCGTGCCGTAGGGGCCGACCAGTGTGGTATGCAGCGACTGGTAGCCGTTCAGCTTGGGGATAGCGATGTAGTCCTTGAACTTGCCGGGCATGGGCTTGTACAGCGCGTGCAGCGTGCCGAGCGCGACATAGCAGTTCGGGAAATTGTCAACCACCACGCGGAAGCCATACACGTCCAGCACTTGCGAGAACGACAGATGCTTGTTGCGCATCTTGCGGTAGATGCCGAACAGCGTTTTTTCGCGTCCATACACCTGGGCCGGGATGCCGGCCGCCGTCAGCGCGCTTTTCACCGATTCGAGAATCTTGGTGACCATGTCGCGGCGGTTGCCGCGCGCCGCTTTCACGGCCTTGGCCAGGGTCTGGTAGCGCACTGGATACAGGTGGGAGAACGACAGGTCCTGCAGTTCGCGGTAAATGTTGTTGAGGCCGAGGCGGTGTGCGATCGGCACATACACTTCCATGGTCTCGCGCGAAATGCGGCGCTGCTTTTCCGAAGACATGGCGCCGAGCGTGCGCATGTTGTGCAGGCGGTCGGCCAGCTTGATCAGGATCACGCGTACGTCGCGCGCCATGGCCAGCAGCATCTTGCGGAAGTTTTCCGCCTGCATTTCGATCTGGCTCTGGAATTCGATTTTTTCCAGCTTGGACAAGCCGTCGACCAGGGTCGCGACCGGTGCGCCGAAGCGTTCGATCAACTCATCCTTTTTGACGTCCTGGTCTTCCATGACGTCGTGCAGCAGCGCCGCCATGATGGCTTGCGCATCGAGCTTCCACTCGGCGCAGATTTCAGCCACCGCGATCGGGTGTGAGATATAGGGCTCACCCGACTTGCGCATCTGGCCAAGATGCATCTCGTCGGAGAAGCGATAGGCTTCCTTGACCTTCTTCAGTTCCGAAGGTGTCAGGTATTCGGCCAGCGTGGCATTGAGCTGCGATACGGAGGCGACGCCGCTGGGCGCCGGCGGCGCAGCGGGGGCTTCAGTGCGGGTTTTGGAGGCCGAGCGGCGCGTGCCCGCTCGTTTGGGGGGAGCGACTGATAGGGTGGAATCAGGTGTTAAGTCCATTCTTTACCAACCCGGTATCAGCCGCGTATCAGGAAAGAAGACTAGCTCGGTACTTTCTTCAGCATCTCCATCCCGACTTTGCCGGCGGCGATTTCGCGCAAGGCGATCACGGTCGGCTTATCCTTGGCTTCGATCTTGGGCGTGTGGCCTTGCAGCAGCATGCGCGCGCGATAGGTTGCGCACAGAGCGAGCTGGAAGCGGTTGGGGATCTGTTTCAAGCAATCTTCAATGGTGATACGGGCCATACCTGCTCCTGAAAAATCTGCCGCGCGGCCCACTGTTGAACCGCCCCGGCGACTTGCTACGATTAATCTACGTTCGCGTGAATGCCCAGTTGGGCGAATAGGGACGCATTGCGCACCGCCTGTTGCCCGAAACGGCAACGGGTCGCTCTGACAATCGAACTCAATTCGGCTAATGCCGTCGCAAACTCTTGATTAATAATAACATATTCGAACTCGGGAGCGTGGGCGATCTCGCCGCCGGCAGCCAAAATCCGGCGCGTAATCACATTTTCCTCGTCCTGCCCGCGTTTTTTCAGGCGTTCTTCCAGGGCTGTAATCGATGGCGGCAAAATGAAGATGCCGACTGCATGCGGAAACTGCTTCTTGACCTGGTGCGCGCCCTGCCAGTCGATTTCCAGCAGAACGTCGGTGCCGGCCTTCATCTCTTCGGCGATCAAGATGCGCGAAGTGCCATAATAATTGCCATGCACTTCAGCCGATTCCAGGAATTCGCCGGCGGCACGGCGGGCCAGGAAGTCCTTTTCGGTTGTGAAGTGATACTCGCGGCCGTTCTGCTCGGAAGGGCGCGGCGCCCGGGTGGTAAAGGAAATCGACAGTTTGATGGACGGTTCCTGCGCCAGCAGCGCATTGACCAGCGTCGATTTGCCGGCGCCGGACGGGGCAACCACCATGAACAGGCTGCCGGCAGAAGTGTTGTGGATATTGGTCATAACGATCTCGTTGCGTGCCGCGGCCGAACTTGCCTGGTACTTGCTAAAAAAGCACGATGCTGTTGCTAAGGGACAATATACAATCAATCGGGCCTGGTATCAATCGGGTCTGGTATTTAAGCCCATTGCCAAGCCCTTAGCCGGCATGTTCCCGGTCTATTCGAGGTTTTGCACTTGTTCCCGCATTTGCTCGATCAGCAGCTTCAAGGCCATCGAGGCGTCGGACAATTCTTTCAAGGCCGCTTTCGAACCCAGTGTGTTCGCCTCGCGGTTCAATTCCTGCATCATGAAGTCGAGCCGCTTGCCGAGCTGGCCGCCTTTCTTCAGGATATGCCGCGTTTCCGTAAGATGGGCGGAGAGGCGGGACAATTCTTCGGCGACGTCGATGCGGATGCCGTACAGCGTCACTTCCTGGCGCACGCGTTCGAGCACGTCTTCGCGCAGAGTGGCGGGCGTGCCGGTGCTGCCTTGCATGGCCGAGCCCAACGCCTCCTGCATACGTTCGATAGCCTTTTGCTGGAATTGTTCAACCAATTGCGGCACCAGCGGCGTAATGCGCTGCACGATGGCTTCCATGTCGGCGATGCGCGACTCCAGCATGGCTTGCAATGCTGCGCCTTCGCGGTTGCGGCTATCGATGAAGGCGGCCAGCGTATCGGCCATGACCGCATTGGTTTCGGCCTGCAGAGTGTCCTGCGCCACTTCGGTTTCTTCGATGGCGCCCGGCCAGCGCAGCAATTCGTTGACCGAGAGCGGTTGCGCCTCGGGGAAGCGGGCGCGTATTTGACTTTGCAATCCTGCCAGGCTGTCGAGCACGGCGGCGTTCAAGGCCGGCTGGGCCGAGGCGCCGGACTTGCGCGCGAAGCTGAGTCGGCATTCCACCTTGCCGCGCACGACGCGCGCCATGATCGCTTCGCGCAAGGCCGGTTCCAGCGCGCGCAAATCGTCGTTGAGGCGGAATTGCAAATCCAGAAAGCGCGAATTCACGCTCTTCAATTCTATGGTCAACGTGCCGGCCGCGGTTTCGCGCGTGGTGGTCGCGTAACCGGTCATGCTGGAGATAGTCAAAATGTTATCCTCGGTTTTTTCTTTACAATACTTCGAATTATCCACACAATCCTATGGTCATATAGAGACCGACGCAGTAACAAGGAAGGACTATGGCTGCCCAAAACAATGCCCCGCTACCGGATGGTCTGGAGATCGGCGGATATCGCATTGTAAAGAAGATTTCCTCCGGCGGCTTCAGCATTGTCTATCTCGCCTACGACGAAGACGGCAACGCCGTCGCCATCAAGGAATATCTGCCGAGCACGCTGGCGGTGCGCCAGCCGGGTGAACTCGTGCCGGTGATCGCCACCGAAAACCTGCCGACCTTTCGCATCGGCCTCAAGTGTTTTTTCGAAGAAGGGCGCGCGCTGGCGCGCATCTCGCACCCCAACGTAGTGAGCGTGGCCAACTTCTTCCGTGCCAACGATACCGTCTACATGGTGATGGCTTACGAGTCCGGGCGTTCGCTGCAGGAATACATTCTGCAGCGCCGCGACAAGGGCGAACGGCCGCTGGTTTCGGAGCGCTTCATCCGCAAGATGTTTGCGCAAGTCATGAACGGTCTGCGCGAAGTGCATACCCACAAGCTGCTGCATCTCGACCTGAAACCCGCCAATATTTATCTGCGCGTGGATGGCACACCCATCCTGCTCGACTTCGGCGCCGCGCGCCAGACGCTGACTACCGACACCTCCAAACTCTACCCGATGTACACGCCGGGCTTCGCGCCGCCGGAGCTGTACGTCAAGGGAGGCAATCTGGGCCCGTGGACCGATATCTACAGCATCGGCGCCTCGATGTTTGCGAGCATGGTCGGCGCGCCGCCGCAGGCGGCAGACCAGCGCAAGGTCAACGACAAGATGGATAACCATTTCCGCCGCCTGGAAGGCATTTATTCGACCGACCTGATCAAGGTGATCCGCTGGAGCCTGGCGCTTGACCCGCTCGAACGCCCGCAAAGCGTGTTCGCTTTGCAGAAAGCCTTGCGCGAACCTGTGGAAGAGGAAAAGCCGGCGCCGTCGGGCTTCCTAGATGGCGCCGCGCGCAAGCTGCGCGGCCTGTTCGGCAGCCTGGGCAAGCAGGCGCCGGCCCCTACCACCACCGCGCAGGAATAGGAGTGGCCTGATGCGATTTTCCGTCTACCAGGAAAGCCATATCGGCGGCCGCAAGACCAACCAGGACCGCATGGGCTACAGCTACACGCGCGACGCCTTGTTGCTGGTGCTGGCCGACGGCATGGGCGGCCACATCCAGGGTGAGATGGCTGCGTCGATCACCATGCAGACCATGGGTTCGCTGTTCCAGCAACAGGCCGAACCCTATGTGAAAAAGCCTGAGCGTTTCCTGGAAGATGCCTTCCTGGCTGCGCACCGGGAAATCCATCGCTACCGCGCCGTCAATGACCTGCCGGAAACGCCGCGCACTACCGTCGTTGCCTGCATCATTCAGCACAACACGGCGGTGTGGGCGCATTGCGGCGATTCGCGCCTGTACTGGATGCGCCAGGGGCAGATCCTGGCGCGTACGCGCGACCACTCGCGCATCGAGACCCTGATTGCGCAGGGCAAGGTGCGCGCGTCCGAGCGCGATACCCACCCTGAGCGCAACAAGCTGTTCAACTGCCTCGGTGCGCCCAACCTGCCCATCGTCGAGATTTCGCGCCGCGCCAGCCTGCAGGCCGGCGATGTGTTGCTGCTGTGTTCTGACGGCTTGTGGTCCATCCTGCCCGACCACGTCCTGGCGGAGCAATTGCACATGAATACCATCGTGCGCGCCGTGCCGGAGTTGATCGGATCGGCCACCAAGATTGCCGGCAAACAAAGCGACAACGTCACCGCGCTGGCCATGATGTGGGAAAGCAACGACGACTTGCACGGCATACCGACCACCATCACCACCAATACGCTGCCGGTCGGCAGTGTCACCACGACCATCCAGGCGCCGCTGTATGCCGACCTGGAGGGCGCGGAAGTTTATAATGAAGATGAAATCGAGCGCGCGATCGACGAGATTCGCGCTGCCGTCGAAAAATCCTCGAAGATCACAAGCAAATAGAAAGTTTCCCTATGCCGTTTGAAAAACGCCCCAGCGGCCGCGCTGTCGACGCGCTGCGCTCCATTCGCATTACGCGCAACTACACCAAGCATGCCGAAGGCTCGGTCCTGATCGAATGCGGCGACACGCGCGTGATCTGCACCGCCAGCATCGAAGACAAGGTGCCGTCCTTCCTCAAGGGCAAGGAACAAGGCTGGATGACGGCCGAATACGGCATGCTGCCGCGCTCTACCCATTCGCGCATGGACCGCGAAGCGGCCAAGGGCAAGCAGTCTGGCCGCACACAAGAAATCCAGCGCTTGATCGGGCGTTCGCTGCGCGCGGCTTTCGACCTCGCTGCCTTCGGTGAGCGTACGCTGCATCTCGACTGCGACGTGATACAGGCCGATGGCGGCACGCGCACCGCGTCGATCACCGGCGCCATGGTTGCCGCCTACGACGCCTTCGCCAAGCTGCATGCGAACGGCGCGATTGCCGCCATCCCGGTCAAGCATTTCGTCGCCGCCATTTCGGTCGGCGTCTACGAAGGCATGCCTGTGCTCGATCTCGATTACCCCGAAGATTCTGCCTGCGATACCGACATGAACGTGGTCATGACCGACGCCGGCCACTTCGTCGAAGTGCAGGGCACGGCAGAGGGCGCGGCCTTCGATCGCCCCACCATGAACCGCCTGCTCGACCTGGCGCAGGGCGGCATAGAGGAATTGATCGCGCTGCAAAAGAAAGCACTGAATCTGAGCGTATAAAGAACTTCCCCTCTCCCGCTTGCGGTGGAGTCGGGAATTCGGAAAGCATGCTTTCCGCCGACGAAACGACACTCGCTTGCAAGCGAGTGGCTGTTCCCTATAGGGACACAGGGGAGAGGGGTAGGGGAGGGGGTGTTCGTCAAGGCACCTGGACTAATTGCGTCCGCCAGCCCTCTCCCCCGACCCCTCTCCCATTTTATGGGCGAGGGGAGAAGTTGGTCGGGCACTTCTCAAGTAATATCACGACATGACCCAAGTATTAGTCCTAGCCTCCAATAACCCCGGCAAGCTGAAAGAGTTCGGCGAGCTGCTCGCACCCATCGGTTTCGACGTGCGCCCGCAAGGCCAGTTCGACGTGCCCGAGGCCGAAGAGCCGCATATCACCTTCGTCGAGAATGCATTGGCCAAGGCGCGTCACGCATCCAGGTTGACAGGCTTGCCGGCGCTGGCCGACGATTCCGGCATCTGCGCCAATGCCTTGGGCGGTGAGCCCGGCGTGCGCTCGGCGCGCTATGCCGGCGAACCGAAGTCCGACGCGCGCAACAACGAGAAACTGGTGGCCGACCTGGCTACCCAAGTCGACAAGTCGGCCTACTACTATTGCGCGCTGGTGTTCGTGCGTCACGCCGACGATCCGCAACCGGTAATCGCCGAAGGCCGCTGGGATGGCGAAGTGCGCGCCGTGGCCAGCGGACAGGGCGGCTTTGGCTACGACCCGCACTTCTGGCTGCCGGCGTTGGGCAAGTCCGCCGCCGAATTGAGCGCCGCAGAAAAGAATCGTTTGTCGCACCGGGGTCAGGCTTTGCGCCTGCTAGTAGAGAAGTTGAAATAGAGAAGTTGAAATGATCCCCATCAAACCGGTCGGCGGCAATATCAAGGCCGGCCCAGCAAGCTCTGCCGGGACAGTAATAGGTGCTGCCGACGCCGTCACCGCCTTTCTCAAGCCCGGCACCATCACGCTGCCGGCTTTGCCGCCGCTTTCGCTCTACGTGCACATCCCGTGGTGTGTGCGGAAGTGTCCGTATTGCGATTTCAATTCGCACGAGGTGAAGGGCGGCAGCTTTCCGGAAGCCGAATATCTCGATGCGCTGCGCGCCGACCTCGAAAGCGCCTTGCCGTTGATCTGGGGCCGCAAGATCTACACCATCTTCATAGGCGGCGGCACGCCCAGCCTTCTGTCCGCTGCCGGACTTGACCGCTTGATGTCAGACATCCGCAGCCTGCTTCCGCTGGACGGGCGCGCCGAGATCACCATGGAAGCCAACCCCGGAACCTTCGAAGCGGAAAAATTCAAGTCCTACCGCGCCAGCGGCGTCAACCGCCTGTCGATTGGCATCCAGAGCTTCAATGCCCGCCATCTGCAAGCCCTGGGACGCATCCACGACGACAACGAAGCGCATCGCGCCGTCGAGATCGCCCACGCGAATTTTGACAACTTCAACCTGGACCTGATGTATGCGCTGCCATCGCAAACACTGGCCGAGGCGCAGCAGGATGTGGCCACTGCCATAAGCATGAAGCCGCCGCATCTGTCGCTCTATCACCTGACGTTGGAGCCGAATACCTACTTCGCCAAGTATCCACCGACGGTACCCGACGACGATGCCAGCGCCGAAATGCAGGACATGATTGAAGCCGCCACGGCGGCAGCGGGGTACGGCCACTATGAAGTCTCGGCCTATGCCAAGAAAGGCCGGCAAGCGCGCCACAACATCAACTATTGGCAATTTGGCGACTACCTTGGCATAGGCGCCGGCGCACATTCGAAACTGTCCTTTCCCCACCGGGTGATCCGCCAGATGCGTTACAAGCAGCCCAAGGCATACCTCGAAAATATGGGACAGGGCGGCGCCATCCAGGAAGAAAACGAGATTGGCCGCGGCGAGCTTGGTTTCGAATTCATGCTCAATGCCTTGCGCCTGTACCAAGGCTTCGAACCGAATCAGTTCGCCGAACGCACCGGTCTGACCCTGAACGCCATCGAAAAGCCGCTGAATCTGGCCGAATCCAAGGGCTTGCTCTATCGTGACCACCAGTTGATCAAGCCGACCGCGCTGGGCATGCGCTTTTTGAACGACTTGCAGCAGATGTTTTTGGCGGAATGACCGGGTATAATGCTGCCTCCGATGGGAAGCGGTATGCAGCATTGCCTGAATGCCAAGTGAATCCCGAATCAGGAGGTGTGGCCGAGTGGTTTAAGGCACTGGTCTTGAAAACCAGCGAAGGTGAGAGCCTTCCGTGAGTTCGAATCTCACCGCCTCCGCCAAGACACTATGAGATTGCGAGAGTGCCTACTAACAATCTCGCAATCGTTTCCGCAAGTTTCCGCAATCATTTCCGCAACCATGTGCTATTTGGCCGGTTTGACCACCTCGCCAGTGCGACGATAGACAGTCTTAGTAATCTGCGTTTTTGTGTGGCCAAGCAGTTTGCTTGCATCTTCCAAGCTCTTGATCTCGCTGGCCGCTTTCGGACGGATGTCACGGAACTGGAATTTCCGGATGCGCGCCGCGAGCTCAACATTTTCTGCTTCCTCTGCTTTTGCAGCAGCTTTGGCGCGCGCGTCGTCGAAACGCAAGCGCATCATGCCTTTGGTAAGCGGTTGGCCGTCTGGCGTTGCGACGATGTACACGCTCTTTACTTTGCGGTCTCTGGCCTTCAGGCGTTCTAACAGTGTGCCAAGCCCGTTTAATACTCCATTCTCATCGAGAACGATCTTCAGGAATTTCCCTGTCTTTCCCTGCTTGACCATGAGGGCGTCACTCTTCAAGTCAGTTACCTTCATCTTGCGAACGTCGCCAGGCCGCTGGCCCGTCAGATAGGCAATGTCCATCGCGTCCTTGAGTTCTTCGACCGCGACGGCATAGACTGCATCCCAGATTTCTTCGTCGGCATAAAAATCGCGCGGCACTTCCTTGTTCTTGCGAACACCAGCGCAAGGGTTCTCCTTGGCAGTGTAGCCCCACTCGCGCGCCATGTTGAAGATATGAGAAAACAATGTTACTTCGCGGTTGGCGCGCACCTTGGCCGTTCGCTTGTCGCGGTACAGGGCAATGTGTTGTGGTGTGATCGCATCTATCGGCACGGAATCAAAGCCATTGCGCAACTGCTTTATGGAGTTGTTGTTATCCTTCTGCGTCTCCGGAGCTTTTGCTGGAACGACATCGCGCAGGTACCCGATCAAAGATATGTTTCATGAGACGCGTGTCTTGTGGTGCAGGCTTGCATTCCAGTTCGGCCCATCTGCGCTTGGCTTCGTTTAGATCTTTTCCAAGGGGGATTTCCTGGCGGTTGCCGAGATCATCTCGGCCGTTGTAGTAATAGCTGATCCATATTTTTCCGCTTTTGAATTTGCGAATTCGTTTCAGCATCCGGGGAGGCAGGGCAACAGATTTTGGTCGAGCCATTTATTTCACTTTCGAAAAATCCGGTGCCCACGAGCCTGCGAACACCGAAGACATATTGATGCCAGCCATTTTCATGCGCGCATATAGCCGGCCAACAACTGGATCACCCGCTTTGTTGCGATGAAAAATCCAGCCATTGGTGGAGAGCCATTCAATCTGATCACCTTTGCGTACACACCCTGACAGTTGAGATACCTCGTCTGCGGTAAGTGTTTCAGAGGGAAGAGTCATTTCAAATATTGCGCTCATATTTTGTTGAAGCAAGTCTGTTTTTGGGTTGCCAGTCCTGGCTTGATCGTGCCCGTGAAGGATTGCGTGCCTTAGCGCATATATTTCATCGTGTTGTCGGTCGAGAAGTGCCCCATTTCTTGAGCCAAGATA
>Ga0213872_10000289_pt1 | contig 43118 bp, 41 predicted proteins | sample VelepicomBERX_R2_FD_160071 | JGI IMG/M metagenome (GOLD analysis project Ga0213872, IMG submission 160071) | Rhizosphere microbial communities from Vellozia epidendroides in rupestrian grasslands, the National Park of Serra do Cipo, Brazil - RX_R2 | ecosystem: Host-associated > Plants > Roots >... | reverse complement strand
CGCCACAACGGTTAAGATAAAAACGCCTGTATCCCGTCTATCTGTGCAGCATCAACCAAAGCGGGCGCATGCCCGACATTCTGCCATTCCACCAGTTTTGCCATCGGGCCACGCCGCGTCATTTCCGCTGCGGTTTCTGCCGACAGGACATCGGAATTGACGCCACGATACAAAAGGACGGGACATGTGATGCGATCATAAATCGGCCAGAAACTGGCATCCTCGGTTAGATTGCGGAAATTCGCGGCAATACCCGGATCATGTCCCAAAGCCAACTTGCCATTCGGCAATGTGCGTAATCCATATTCGATATAATGCTGCCACACGGCCTCATCCGTAATGCCAAACGGGGCGTATATCTGGCGCAAGTGGCGTTCTGCTTGTGCCCTGTCTGCAAATTCAGCGACAAAGCCAACATAATCCGCAATGCGCTTGAGGGCGGCAAGGGAAATAACAGGGCCCACATCATTGATAACCAACCGCCTGATGGGGGTATTTGGCATGGCGGCGACCATCATACCCAGAATGCCGCCCATGGATGTGCCGACCCAATCCACCTGCTCAGCGCCGCTATAGGCAATCAGGGCTGTCAGGTCCGCTATATACTGGGCATAGTTATAGTGCGACGGGTCCGCAAGAAAATCGCTGCGCCCACGCCCCACGATATCAGGGCACAGCACATGCCTATTTTTTTGCAGTGCGGTGGCCAGATAGTCGAAATCGCGCCCGTTACGGGCCAGCCCATGAATGCAAAGAACGGGCACATCGCTGCCCTGCCCCCATTCGGCAAAGGCCATCGTATGAAAACCCAACGGACTGCAGCCCCGGATGGATGATAGCTTCATGGCACGCCTCATTAGATGTAGAGTATCGGCAATTAATGATTCTGTTCGAAGCACAGGCTACGCATGAAGTTACCAAATGGCCATCAACTTTGTCTCTATACCAAACGCACAGCGGCTGTCGTGCTGCCGCTTGTGCTGGCACTGGTTCTAATAGGCGTTTGGGTTTTCAAAGGCAGCCTGCCGCAATATGACGGACGTCTGCACTTAAAAGGTTTGAGCGCCAAGGTCCATGTGTGGCGTGACACCCATGGTGTCCCGCATATCTTTGCCAACAACGACCGTGACGCCTATCGTGCGCTGGGTTACATCCACGCCAGCGAGCGCCTGTTCCAGATGGAAATGCAACGCCGCGCCGGACAAGGCCGTTTGTCCGAAGTCATCGGCGAAGACATGGTTGGGGTTGATAAGTTCATTCGCACGCTCGGCCTCTATCCGCTGGCGCAAAGCAGTTTCAAGGCCATGTCACCGGACGCGCAGGCTGACTTTCAGGCTTATGCCGATGGTGTCAACGCATGGATCGCCTCACATCATTTCTCCCTGCCGCCGGAATTTGTCCTTCTCGGATTCCATCCTGAACCTTGGCAACCGGCGGACTCCGTTGTGTGGGGCAAGCTGATGGCGTTACAGCTCAGCCACAACTACAAACTTGAGATTCTGCGCGCGCAACTGGCGCTGAAACTGACCACCGTGCAACGGCTCAGCTTGTTCCCGCCGCTTGGCGATACACCCGTGACCACGGAGCCAAAGCTGACCGGCAAAAAATCCGCCGATGCCTCACCTGCCATTCAGGGTGGTGTTACGGATCGATGGATTGGCGAAGACGCATTGGGCCGCGTGACGGGACTGGACCACGCCGCTTCCAACGAATGGGTGGTCTCTGGTGACCACACCAGCACCGGCAAACCCATTCTGGCCAATGATCCGCACCTGACGCTAGAAGCGCCTATCTTGTGGTATCTGGCACGCATCGTGACCCCTGACCACATGGTCAAGGGCGCGACGGTTCCCGGACTACCCATCGTCCTTCTGGGACAGAACGATGCCATTGCCTGGGGCTTCACCACAACAGGCAGCGATGTGCAGGATCTGTTCGTTGAGAAACTCTCCCCCGACAATCATGACGCCTATCTGACGCCCAAAGGACCAAAGCCGTTTGAAACACGCACGGAAACCATTCACGTCAAAGGCGGCAGGGATATCGTTCTGAAAGTCCGCCTGACGCGTCACGGACCAGTTTTATCCGATGTAGATGACGAGATGGCCGCGCTGGCTGGTCCAGACAAAGTTATGGCGTTGGCTTTCACAGGCTTGGGCGCCGAGGACACGACGTCAGAGTCCCTGCTGAAAATCAACCATGCACAAAGCTGGCCTGACTTTCTTGAAGCCCTGCGTCTGTATCAAGGCCCGCCACAGAATGTTGTTTTTGCCGATAATAAGGGTGACATCGCCTTTATCAATCCCGGCCTTTTCCCTATCCGCAAAAAGGGTGATGGGCTAACGCCGTCCGACGGCGCTTCCGGTGCCTATGACTGGGCCGGATGGGTACCGTTTGATGAGTGGCCCAAGGTTCTGAACCCATCGGTCGGCTTCATCTTTAACGCCAATAACGCGATTGTGAGCGACAAGGCCAAGCACTTCCTTGGCGTGGATTGGGAAGAAGCCTATCGCGCGGAACGGTTACAGCAGTTTTTTAACACGACCGTTGTCCATTCTCTGGACACATCTGCAGCCATGCAGGCGGACCATCTGTCGCTGGCGGCAAAGCAATTGCTGCCTTACCTCCTGAAACAAAAGCCGTGGAACGGCACCAGCGCCGAGGTACTGAAACAACTCGCCGCGTGGGATGGCACCATGGAGGCCGACCGGCCCGAGCCGTTGATTTTTGAGGCGTGGATGTTGAAACTGCACCAGAATTTGCTGGTCGCTAAATCAGACAATGCCCTGAAGGAAAAGGGCCTGTTTGCGGCAACCGCACTGTCTTACATATTGCGCAACAACGGCAAAGGTTGGTGCGATACGCCTGGTTGCGCCGATGTCATTCAGAAATCACTGGATGATGCGCTTGTCATGCTGACGGCGCGGGATGGTACGGATCGCCGCAACTGGCGCTGGGGCAACGAGCATATCACCCTGCTGCCGAACAAGGTGTTCAGCCATGTGCCCTATTTCAAACGCACAACGGATCTGAGCGTCGGATCGAGTGGCGATTTCTACACGCTCGACCGGGGCGGCAGTTTCAAGGACAACCCCGATCATCCGTTTGCACGCACACATGGTGGAGGCTATCGAGCTATCTACGATTTGTCTGACCCCACACAGTCGCGCTTTATGATTACGACAGGCGAGTCCGGTCATATTCTGTCACCGCACTATGGCGACTTTGTACCGCTGTGGAACAAGGTTCAGTACATCAACATCACCGGCTCGGAGGAAGATTTATCCGCCGCGCATGATGCCAAGCTGGTGTTGGCGCCCTAGGGATGGGTCAGAGTGCGCGGAGCACAAAGACCCCTGCAGCCGCTGCAGCAAGCAATACTACACCACCAATGAACGATCGGGTACGCCCACCCGCAGAGGCGTAGCGAGCTGTCGAGTTCGCAAAAGAATAGCCACTGAATACAAAAAGGCAGGCTACAACAAAAACGACCGGCCACAGAGGGAGTGTGGTCAGAAAGCCGCCCGTCAATTCAAAGTTCGCCAATGTGGCTGCTGCAATACTCATAGCACCTCGCAACTTGCCTGTTTATTATCAACATCTACAATGCAAGCGGCATCACAGACATCATAATTTTTGTCAAGCGGCACTGGGAAAAAAGATCGAAAGTTGCTTACACAAAACCGGTCATTCACCGTGCAGGTGACGGTAACGGCTATGGAAGTACAAAAGCGGATCGGCAGTTTCCCCACGCTTCATCAGCTTTTTGACCTCGCCCAAAATAATGTCGTGGTCGCCGCCCTTATAGGTTTTGTGCTTTTCACAAACCATCCATCCCAACGTGCCGTTTAGCAAGGGTACATCCATTTGCGGACGGCCCCACAGACGCTTTGGCTTCGGGTTTGTTCGGGTATTGGCGAAATAGCGGGAGACGTCTTCCTGCCCCGCGCTCAAAATATTCACGGCGAAGCGCGAGACCTTTTGAAAGGCCGGGTGCATATAGGCCCATTTGCCCAGACAGAACAAAACAAGCGGCGGATCAAGAGAAACGGAAGTCAGGGAATTAATTGTCACGCCAATCGGGTTGCCCGCATCATCACGCCCCGTGACCACCGTTATACCGGTTGCAAAGCAGCTCATTAATTGTCGAAAAGAACGCGAGTCGATCATAAGATATCCACAAGACACAGGCCGTCATGGCCAGAAGGGCCGTAATTTGATACATCCGGCCTTGATCCACCAGAGAAAAAACACTCTTAATCGTTAATTTCTTTATTTGTTAAAATGATTTTAACGATGATTGAGGCAATGATAAAACTAGTTAACGGGTTGAATTCCTCTGTCCCGTCCCTGAGTTAATAACCCCGGCTGCTCCATGAACCTGATTATCGGCATTGTGACCGTCATCCTTTGTACTATGGGCGGCTATGTTCTTGAAGGCGGCCACATTCAGGTTTTGGCTAAGGCCGCACCCTTGGAAATTGTCATCATGGGCGGCACGATGGTCGGCGGTTTCGTCATCGCCAACCCGCCTATCGTTATCAAACGCACGCTCAAATCGCTCGGCCTGCTGATGAAAAAACCGAGGTACGACAAAGGCTCGTACATCGAACTTTTATGTGTGTTGTACCAATTCTTTAAACTGGCACGCACCAAAGGCGCGCTGGCGCTCGAAAAACATATCGAAAACCCGGAAGAAAGCAGCCTTTTCGAACAGTTCCCCGGTTTTAAAGCCGAGCATCATCCGCTGGAATTTTTCTGCGACTATCTGCGCCTCATCACACTTGGCGCCGACAAGCCGTTTGAAATCGACGCCCTGATGGATGAAGAATTACAGGTGCATCACGACGAAGACAACGCCATTGTCACCGCCGTTCAGAATGTCGCGGACGGTTTGCCGGCCATCGGTATCGTCGCCGCCGTGTTGGGTGTTATTCACACCATGGGTTCGATCAGCGAACCCCCGGAAGTTCTGGGTCGCTTGATCGCCGGGGCGCTCGTCGGTACGTTCATGGGTGTGTGGATTGCCTATGGCTATGTAGGCCCCATGGCGAATTCGCTGAAAGCTATTTTGGAAAACGAAAGCAAGTATATGCAATGCATCAAGATAGGCCTGCTGGCCCATCTGCAAGGCAGTGCGCCGTCTGTTTCCATTGAATATGCACGTAAAACCATACCCAGTGACGTTCGCCCTACCTTCGGCGAGGTTGAAGAAGCGACATCCGCCCTCACCGCGCCAACAGCCTAATCGGGGTGCGCCGTGGCCGACCAACAACCACCGATCATCATCATCAAGAAGAAAAAAGGCGGCGGCCATGGCGGCCACCATGGTGGTGCCTGGAAAGTGGCCTATGCCGACTTTGTGACGGCCATGATGTCGTTCTTTCTTCTGCTATGGTTGTTGAACGTCACAACGGATATCGAACGCAAGGGTATCGCCGATTATTTCGCGCCCGCCAGTATTTCAAAATCTGAATCCGGTGCAGGCGGTATTTTCGGCGGTCAGACTATCACGACAAACGGCGCGCAAATTTCATACGCCACGCCGCCAACCACCCAGAGTGAAACCATCCCAACCGTGGGCAAAGGCGATGAGGGGGAGGAAGAAACACAAGGCAAGGATCAAGGCGGATCAGCCGCCAAAGATGGCAAGGACACAAAAACGGAAAATGGCGGTGGTGCCGCCGCCAGCAAGGATGGTCGTACTCTGACCAAGGATGAGATGGCCTTTGCCGACGCCATGAAGCGCGAAGAAGCCAACTTCAAAGAGGCCGAAGACATTTTACGCAAAGCGATTGAAGGCAGCCCTGAATTAAAGGACTTCGCCAACCAGATCGTCATCGACCGCACATCCGAAGGGTTACGCATTCAGATCATCGACCGCGACAAATTCTCGATGTTTCCGTCGGGGAGTTCCATCCCCTATGAAAAAGCGCGCGACCTTCTGTTGCTGGTCGGCAAGGTAATCGCACGCCTGCCCAACAATATATCCGTAACTGGACACACAGACGGAACGCCCTTTTCAGTCGGGTCGCACCGCGACAACTGGACCCTGTCGACCGAGCGCGCGAATATCAGCCGTGAATATCTGGTCACCGCCGGGGTGGATGAAGGACGAATCGCACGCGTCTCTGGCCTCGCCGACCGCGAGCCTTTTGTACCGAATGACACCAAAGATCCGCGCAACCGCCGCATCAGCATCGTCTTGTTACGCAAGGCCTTGCCCCCTATCGAACAACAAACAGACGGCAAACCCTAAACATCGCCATCGATTTGTGCTATAATCGGCCTATGTCGATTATTATGTCAGGCTCCAGCCTCGCGCGACGCTTTTACCTTTCGGGGCCTGCCCCCTGTCCTTACCTGTCCGGTCTTGTGGAACGGAAACTCCTGACACGCCTGAATGGCAGTGCGGCAGAAGATCAGGAAACAAACGACATTTTGACCCGCGCAGGCTTTCGACGTAGCCATGACATCATTTATCGCCCTGCCTGCGAAGCCTGTAATGCCTGTACGCCCGTGCGTATTCCGGTAAACCTGTTTCAACCCTCCCACACACAAAAACGGACGGCGCGACGCAACAACGACCTGCACGTAACAGTCACCGAACCACAAGCCAACGGCGCGTTGTACACACTTTTTATCGACTATCAGAAAGCGCGTCACGGCGATGGCGATGGCGATATGGTTCTGATGGGGTTTGATGAATTTGAAGCGATGATCGCGAACCATCTGGTACAAACCCGTCTTTTGCAGTTGCATGACAAAGATAACACACTGCTGGGCGTCATGATGATGGATGAAGTTAGTGACGGCGCTTCGGCCGTGTACAGTTTCTTTGACCCCACGCAGCCTAGGCGCAGCCTCGGCACCCATCTGATCCTGTCCTTAATCGACCATGTCAGACAGCAACAGAAAGAGTTTGTGTATATGGGCTACTGGATCGAAGGATCGCGCAAAATGTCCTACAAGGCACAATTTCACCCCCAGCAGACGCTGGATATGAATGGATGGGTGACCAAGGGCTAGTTTGGTTTGCTGACCATGACGCTGGTCGGATAGGGCATCACAACACCTGCAGCATCAAATCGCTTCTTGATACGATACAGATACTCGCGCTTAACGGCCCAATGTTCACCCGGAAGCGTGCGCAGCCGTCCGGTGATTTTGACCGAGAAGTCCCCCAGTTCAGTGACGCCCCAAACATCCATTGGGGATGTGATGCTCCGCGCAAAGGCCGGATCGGCACGCATTTCTTCGGCAACTTCGTTCATAAGGCGCAGCGCAAGGTCAACATCCGCGTCACAGGCTATACCCAACGTTATCAGCGCATAACCGAAATCCTTGGTCATGTTGACGATTTTGGAGACTTCGCTGAACGGCAACACATGCAGGGCCCCATCACTATCACGCAGCCGTACGGTACGCATGCTGATGGCTTCAATCGTGCCACTATGGTCGGCAATTTTGACGACGTCGCCTATCGCAATCGTGTTTTCGATAACAATAAACAAACCGGTCAGAAAGTCCTTAACAAGGGTCTGTGAACCAAAGCCCACAGCCACGCCCAGAACACCGGCACCGGCCAGCAAGGGCGCAATATTGACCCCTGCCTCCGACAAAATAATCAGCGCCACAATGATAATGCATAGGATCAGAACAGTATGCCGAAGCATGGGCAATAATGTACGCACGCGTGCGCTGGTCTGTAACGTACCCGCTTCCGCGTCCCGTCTGTTAACGTACCGATCAACGGCACGGCTGAACGCGCCATACAGCAAAACAAGAACGATAACCGTTATGCCAACGCTCAGGGTGGAACCCAAAATCCGCTGCCCCACAGGCGTCGTAAAAAAAACTTGCAGATCAGTTCCCCATGCCGCCGCTATCGTCAGCAAACCAAACGCCCAGATGACCAACCCGATGACAAAACGCAGCGTGTGCTGATACAGCCCCGGTTCTTCGCCGCCGATATTGCGGGTTCTGTCGAACAGGATACGCATTACCACAAGGGCGGCCAGTGTGCAGAGCGTTCCGCGCAGCATCAGCGCAAAGCCGTCCTCGACCCCAAGCGCGGCGATCAGGTATCCGATCACCAAATATGCCGTTGCCAGAACATGCCATGTCGCGGCAAACCATCCCCGCAAGGGGCGGAGCCATGCCATATCGTCGTCATGACGCGCCTGGCCGCGCAGCAGGTCGGCGATAAAGCCACGTTTCTGCGCAATGACAACAATCGCCATCGCAACCAGAATAAGGCCCAGTATGTTCAGGAATGCGGTGACTACTTCCTGTGGCACATGCATGGCATGCGCAATCGTCAGGCAGAAATAGCCGACGATAATGGGCACGCCAAAAGCATTCAGCCAGCCATAAGCGTAAAACGCCTGTTCATCCGACATAGGCAGAAGGCGTAGCGCTTGTGACCGGGGCGCAAACATACCGCGTAACAGCGCAAACACGATGCGCGACAACGAAAGCGCGTAAACCACGTTCATAATGACAAAGCGCTGGAACCGCTGCGCCTCGATCTGATCCAGCTGCGCCAACGCCACGCCTATGAACAGGCAAATAGGGATCGCACGTATCAGAAATAGCGCCACAAGTGTTGCAATTGCCCCGGATGTTGTGGTCGGCACGTGGCTGCGCAATTTACGGCGCAGCGGATAAAACAAAAAGTCGCAGGCAAGCGCAAGTAAAATGGCAGGCAGCACGGACCGGGCGGCGTCGCTGCCGATCTGTTGCCAGCGCAGCAATAACCGGGGATCGCTGGCCTGCTGACCAAGCCAAGCCGTAAATTGCGGCCATGCGGCAAAATTGCTGACGAACAGCTGCGCGTGCTTTTCTATAATTCCAGCCGCCGCGATCATGAAGGTGAGGGCGCGCGTACCGAATGTGGGTTCGGGTTCGCTATTGATATCGTCGTCACTGTTATTTTTGGTCGCTGCCTGATCGACCAGATTCTGCAGCTGTTGCCCTAATTGTTCGACGACCGGCAAGGCCTGACTGGGCTTAGCCGGCGGCGGGATTATGCCAACAATCGGCGATGCCGAAGCGGGCACGGCGACGATCAGGCTCAACACCAGAAACAAAAGGACTGACAGGATATTTTTCTTCATGCGGCTCAATGACAATGAATTTCTGTTGATACTACCTGTTTCATAGAATCCCGCTATGGCAAAACTGAGGCGCAGATGTCATTTTTTGCGTCGCAATGCGTCATTCAACCCCTTGGCATCATTTATCATTCAGGGGTGTATTGAAACTTGCTGGCCGAATGCCATATTATGGGTGGTATCCATCAGGGAGGAAAACCATGGACAACAATTACTACACTTCCGGCATCTCCAGCATCGACCGTGTCAGTTTCGATGCCGGTTTGCGCGCGCATATGCAACGCGTGTTTTCGTATATGGGTGCCGGACTGGCCTTTACGGGCCTCATTGCTTATCTGGTGTCCAGTACCGCCCTGGCCCCGATTATCTATGGCACGCCGCTGCGCTGGATTGCCATGCTGTCACCGCTAGTGTTCATGATGATCCTCAATTTCCGACTGATGAGCCTTTCATCGTCGGCAGCAAGAAGCCTGTTTTTGGCTTTCTGTGGATCCATGGGCCTGTCGATGGGCATGCTGTTCCTGATTTTTACGGGTGATAGTATCGCGCGCGCCTTTTTCATCACGGCGGCAACCTTTGGCGCCATGAGCCTGTGGGGTTACACAACCAAGCGCGATCTGTCCGCATTTGGTTCATTTTTGATGATGGGTGTATTCGGTATTATGATCGCCTGTCTGGTGAACCTGTTTTTGATGTCATCACAACTGCAATGGATGGTCTCCATACTGGGTGTGGCCATCTTCACCGGCCTGACTGCCTTTGACGTGCAACGCATCAAGCAAACCTACGCCGAAGGTTGGGGTGCCGAAACAAACGACAAACTCGCCGTCATCGGTGCGCTTCAACTCTACATGAACTTCATCAATGCTTTTCAATTCCTCTTGGAACTGACAGGCACGATGCGCCGCGACTAAGGCATCACCTATCACTGACCGTAAGTTAGGTTAAAAAACGTTAACACATTGAGGGGAAGGGGCTTTTTCGGGCCCCCTCCTCTTAATTTTTCTTGCGCTTTCAATAAAATTCCGTCATGTGTCTTGGGCGTTGAAGAAGCCGAAGCCTGCCCCTCCTCGAGGCCAAGTCCAAGTTTCAGCAACGAGTTATGCAAGTCGCCTGGCGGCTTGCCGGAAATAGCGTCCCGTCCGGGCTTAATGGGTCGCATTGTGCAAAGGGTTTTATAAACATGCGCGGAACAGTGAAGTGGTTTAATGCGACGAAGGGTTATGGTTTCATCGCTCCCGAAGGTGGTTCAAAGGACGTCTTCGTGCACGTGACTGAAGTTCAAAAGGCCGGCCTCAACGGCTTGAACGAAGGTGATGTGATTGAATTCGAAATGGCAATGGGCAAGAACGGTCGCGAAGCTGCGGTCAATTTGCACAAGGCTGCATAATCTCTGAAATCGGCTGAACCGGCGCACCCGCCTGCGTTTACGACGTAGGCAATTGGTGGGTTGTGCCAGCGCGTTTTTGGGTTATACCTTATTAAAAGCACCGTATCCGTTAGGGCGGTGCTTTTTTATTTTCTACATTGAGCGAGGCACAGCATGAAAATCGGGATCATCGGCATTGGGCAAATCGGATCTTCACTGGCGCGCGCGTTCAAGAAGTACGAAGAACACCTGCCCTCCGTTCCCTCTCTCCTGATCTGCGACAACAATCGCGAACATCTGGCGATGGCCGAGGAAATCGGGCTGGGCGACAGCTACCACACTGATTTAACCGAAGTGGCTGCCGCCGCGGACCTGATCTTCCTTTGCACGCCGGTCAACAGCATCGGCCCCATTGCCGCCGCCATGGCCCCGCATCTGAAACATGGCGCGATCATCACGGATGTCGGCTCCACCAAGTTGCAGGTGCTGAACGACGTCAAGCCGCACCTGCCAGCCCACGCGCATTTTGTACCGGGTCACCCCATCGCAGGCGCGGAATTCCATGGGCCGCTTGCGGGCAAGCCCGACATGTTCGCTGACAAGACCTACATTCTTTGTGATGACGCGCAGGCACCGTCGAATGCCGCGCAAACGGTCAGCGCGTTGCTAGCCGCAATCGGCGCAAACATCACCCTGATGCCTGCTGCATTGCATGACAGCATGTTGGCCTTCACATCGCACATGCCGCATCTGTGCGCCTTTGCGACAACGAACACGGCCGGAAAAATTTCGCAGGAACTCGGCCTGAATGTATGGAAATTCGCCGGCGGCAGTTTGCAGGATATGACGCGCGTCGCCGCATCCAGCGTCGCCATGTGGCGTGACGTTTTCCTGTCCAACCGCGCGCCGCTCGTTGCCATGTACAAACAGTTCCGCGATGAAATGGATCATCTGGCAAACATCATCGACAGCGGCGACGCAGCGACCATCGAGTCCTATCTGACAAATGCGCGCGCGCAACGACTCAAAAGTTTTGGATCCTGAGCCGCGTCTCACAAACTGGATTCAGACTGCACGCTAAGCCTTTGCGTCGAATCTAAAAATTCCAGTTATCGACAGCGCAAGCCAAAAATATCAGGCAGAAAATGCGCCTTTCGCTTGCACGAATCAAAGGAAAGGATTCAAATGCCTCCTTATATGAATCGCGGCACGGTGTCGTGACCCACTGTTTAAAGAAGTTGGAGGTTAGTGATGATCAATTTGTCGATGGCCGACCCGGAACATAATTTACGTCCACGCCTGACCGTTATGGGTGTCGGCGGTGCGGGTGGCAACGCCATCAACAACATGATCCGCTGCCAGTTGGAAGGATGCGACTTCATCGCCGCCAACACCGACTCTCAGGCACTTGCTTCATCGCTCGCGCACCGCAAAATCCAGCTCGGCATCAACATGTCGCGCGGTCTTGGCGCCGGTTCCAAACCCGACACGGGTCGCGCCGCCGCCGAAGAACAGATTGCTGACGTCCTTGCCTGCCTCGAAGGTTCGGACATGCTGTTCATCACCGCCGGTATGGGCGGCGGCACTGGCACTGGTGCAGCCCCCGTTATTGCCCGCGCCGCGCGTGAAGCCGGCATCCTCACGGTCGGCGTTGTCACCAAGCCGTTCCATTTCGAAGGCAACAACCGCATGCGCATGGCCGAAAAGGGCATTGCGGAATTGCAGCAATATGTCGATACGCTGATCGTCATCCCGAACCAGAACCTTTTCCGTATAGCGAACGAACGTACGACTTTTGCCGAAGCCTTCCGCATGGCGGACGAAGTTCTGCACTGCGGCGTGCGCGGCATCACGGACCTGATGGTCATGCCCGGCTTTATGAATCTGGACTTCGCCGACGTGAAGACCGTCATGGGCGAAATGGGCAAGGCAATGATGGGCACAGGCGAAGCCGATGGCGACAACCGTGCCATTCGCGCTGCCGAAGCCGCCATTTCCAACCCGCTGCTCGATGACGTGTCCATGAAGGGCGCGCGCGGTGTACTGATCAACATCACAGGCGGCATGGACATGACCCTGTTCGAAGTTGACCAGGCAGCGAACCGCATCCGCGACGAAGTTGACCCCGACGCGCAGATCAAGGTCGGCTCCACGCTGGGCGAAGACCTCGATGGTCGCATCCGCGTGTCAGTCATTGCGACGGGCATCGACGCCTCCCTGACGCAAAGCGCGGGCAGCGGCCAACGTCAGGCAGCACCGCCGACGGTTGCCTCTCAACTGCGCATGGTCAGCGAAACCCGCAAACAGGAAGCTCCCGTCAGCGTTCAGACGCAGCAACCCGTTGCTCCGCAAGGCTCATACTTTGCCATGCCACAGGCCGTTACACCTGAAGCTTTGGCAGAACAGTCCAAGGCCCCAACACAGCAAACCAGCTGGGAACAACCGGCACCGGAAGCTGCCGCTTATGCCCCGCAAGCAACGGCGCCCCAAGCCGCACCGCAAAGCTACGCGCCACAACAACCGGCCCATACGAATGGCTGGATAGCCTCTGCCTCTGCCATCCAAAAGCAGGAGCCGCAAAGCTATGCCCCGGCCCAGCAGCAGCCCGCCGCATATACGCAGCAACCTTCTGCCGCCTCGGTTGCGCAACCACGCAGCTACGAACCGCCGCCGGCACCCGTACGCGCCGCGCCACAGCAGCAGGCTTATCAGCCGACACCGGCTACGCCACCCAGTTATGCGCCAACCGATATGCGCGTGACACAATTGATGACACCGTCACACGTGGAAACTGCGACGCCTGCCAGTGCCGCCTCTGACCAGCGCCGCGCGCGCCGTACGGAGTCCCTGTTCACGCGTATTACGGGCTTTGGTCTGGTGCGTCCGTCTGAGCAACATGGCGAAGAAGAAACCACCGGTCAGTACACCGAACAGACTGCCGAGGCTGCTCAACCCAAGCTTGGCATCGACCCATCGGACAGGCCCGCACTGTCATCGGATCAGCCGACTGACCTGCTGGACATCCCGGCCTTTCTGCGTCGCCAGACTAACCATTAGGCCGAAGGCTTTTGGATCAAGGCAGGGAAAACTTTGTTTTCCCTGCCTTTTTCTTTTGAATTCGTGCTTGCATATTCATCCGGTTCCGCCTAGGTTGTGCGCCCTAAGCCGTGCCCAGATGGCGGAATTGGTAGACGCGCAGGTTTCAGGTACCTGTGGCAGCGATGTCGTGGAAGTTCGAGTCTTCTTCTGGGCACCATTAATTTGGTTATGCACCTAACTGGCTGAAATATAATGCTTATCTTACCAATAAGCCCCCTTTCTATTCCTTATTAGATGCAGCAGACCCATGCTAGATTCCGGCCATCTTATGCCGTGAATTTAATGGGGCATTAATCACAAGTTTTTACTATGAAACTATAGGCCCGTTTGTAATAGTTGCTATTCATTTTAAAGGGTTACGCCGATGGCAATGGCGGCTGAAAACGCCAATGACTATGTCAGCGAAGAACAAAAGCCAGACTATAACGTCTTGGTTGTGGGTGACTCTGTATCGCGCAATCTGGGTGATGGGCTCAGGCGCAACGGTATCGCAAACAACAACATGGGCTCTGTAGGCGCTTCGATCGGTCACGTCGATAATCAGTATAATATTCGTGGTTTGATGGAACAGCTCCACGACCCGAAACATCGCCCGAAACCCGGCGACACACTGATTGTTATGGTTGGCTATAATGACGGGAGCAACGCCAATCACGCCGCACAAGTTGAAAAGATGATGTCGGAGCTGGAGCAGCTCCAGAAAGAAGGTGTGCATATTGCCATTGTTACGCCCCCATTGGGTGGCGCGAGGGGCAAATATCTTGAAAACGCCAAGCTATCTACCCCCATTCAGATAGACGCCGCACATAGGCACCACCTGAACATCTACAGTTTAAATGACAACTTCCTACGCGGGGATGCCGTACATATGGCAGACCCGGCTGGCTTTGCCAAAGCAGTCATGCATGCAATTGGCCTGCAGTCGGATGGCAGCCTGGACCCATCAAAGGCCGGGCAAACAACGCAGACAGCGCCGCAACAGGAACCGGAAGCGGCGAAGCGTATTCAGCAAGTTTTGGCGGAACGCAGAAAGCAAAAGTTTGCAGAAGAACTGAAAGATCCAGAACTCAGAAAAGAAATCTATGCTGCAGGCAGCATGGAGACAGAAGACAAAGTTGCCTTTTTAGAAAGCATACTGAACCGCGCCGATATGCAGGGCAAAACACTTCGGCAAGCTCTACACGATGGTTTTTATGGCCCAATTAATCACGGCAGACTGCCCGGCGCCATGGCTGGTTTAACCAGCAGCCAAATAGCCGATTACGATATGGCTTTGGACACCGTCATTGCCGGATCGAACACGATCAACCTTGCCACCGATCAGGGCGAGAAAACCGAAATTCGCGGCCCTGAATGGAATGTTGGCGGTGAATGGTACGGCCACATGAACGGCAACAGATCATGGGCCGATATGATCTGCGCCACAGCGAACACAACGTATGTACCCTCCCCGCAATACAGCGGCACTCCCAATCCGGGCGACGCGGGGGCGGTCGCACAAAGATTTGCCGATGAAGCAGCCACTGATGGCGTACTTCATTTTGACACAAGCTCAGCCGCTATAGACCCCAGACAAATGCAAAGCCTGCGGAGCTATTACGGCAAGCTTTTTGAAAAGCACAAAGGTGAAACTCTGGAAATAAAAGAAATTGACGGGGGGCATGACTCGACCGGCAGCAATGCAGCGAATGAGCGGGTGAGCGCCGCGCGCGCCGATGCTATTGAACAAGTTGTGGAAGAAGTCGCTAAGGAAAAAGGGGTCAAGCTTAGAGTCGATCTTAAGCGCATGGTAGACCCTGAACAGAAAGTCGGAGCTTCGCCTGAACAACGCTTTGCTAAAGTCGTGTTTTCAACTGGGTTATAGATAATAATAAACTGAGATGAAGCACCGGGAGATCTGTCACTATAACCTGCCAACAAAATTTTTTGTACATAAGGATCACAACGATGATTAAGAAACCCCCCGCAGCCAATGATAACCCTTTACAAAACGTAGTAGCAGCGCTTTTTGGTACAGGCCCTTTAAAACCCATAAGTAACGCAAACGAAGGGACAGGCGTTATGAAGCGATTGGCTGATTTTTTAAGCGGTAATAATCCTAAATTTTAAGAGTCTACTCGATCCTCCGCCAACTTTTTGAACCGGGTCCATTCCTAGTTGTGACTGGATGCGCGGCAGATGTTCGAGGCCGCGCCTGAATAACGCTTTGCCACAGTCGTGTTTTCAACCGTTTTATAGCTAATAATAAGGTTATGCTCTGCCTGAGCGGCACAGTTATCCACTTGATCATGGTTATCGGCAGGCGCTATACCATGGAGGTACAATACACTCAAAAATATGATGTTTGAGAATCAGTGAGCGCCCATGACCGTTACCCTTTACCAGAATGACATCCCCGATGGCCTGAGCTTTGGATCGGTGGTTGCTGTAGACACGGAGTCGATGGGCCTGAACTGGGACCGCGACCGCATTTGTGTTATTCAATTATCGTCGGGTGATGGTAATGCCCATCTGGTGCAACTACAACGAGGCAAGTACGACGCACCGAACCTGAAGAAACTGTTCGCTGACCCCAAGGTCGTCAAGCTGTTCCACTTTGCGCGCGCAGACCTGGCCGCCATTGGCCGTTATCTGGGCGTTATTCCGCAACCCGTTTATTGCACCAAGATTGCTTCGCTCATCGCACGCACCTTTACAGACCGCCATGGGCTGAAGGACATCGCGCGTGACCTGATCGCGGTTGACCTATCCAAGGAACAACAAACCTCTGATTGGGGGTCCGGCACCTTGACGCAGGATCAGTTGAACTATGCCGCGTCAGACGTCCTCTATCTGCATCGCCTGAAGGACAAGCTGGATGATATGCTGACCCGCGAAGGCCGCAGAGAGTTGGCGCTTAACACCATGGCCTGCCTGCCTGCCCGCGCCGCACTGGATATCGGCGGCTGGGAAAACATCGACATCTTTGCGCACAGCCCGTTCCGCCGTGGCGCCTGAAACAACGCATAACGAAACACCGAAAGGCAGCCTGAGCTTCCTCAGGCCGCAACAAACCGACCGTATCCGCAAAGCACGCGGTCCGCGCACGATGATGCGCGTCGTTCGCCTGATGCTGCCAATCGTTGCGATTGTCATTGTTGTTTATCTGGCGGGTTGGGCCCGTCTGCACCCCAACACGGTTGAAACGGCGGTGATGAAGAACATCCCCGACCTGGTTATCGATAACTTGAATTACAGCGGCCGCGACTCTAAAAATCAGCCCTACTCGCTGACGGCTGAGAAAGCGACACGCCCCAGTGGGGTTTCCAATATCTACGATCTTGATAAACCGCGCGGTGAGCTGACGTTACAAAACGGGGCCTGGGTTTCAGGTCAGGCTGAATATGGGCGCTTTGACCAGACCAAAAGGCAGTTGTGGCTGGGTGGTAATGTCGAGCTTTTCCACGACAAGGGCATGCAATTTACGACCGACGAGGCGCAGGTCGCCATCGACGATCGCTACGCCTGGGGCGAAAAACCCGTTTTACTTCAAGGCGGTTTCGGCACCATCACCGGACAGGGCTTCCGGCTTTTGGACGCGGGGAATGTCATGATTGTCAAAGGCCCCGCCCATGCCGTGCTGAATTTGCATAGCGGCGGGGGGTCTGATAAACCCGATCAGGCTGAAAAGTAGGAAAATTCATGCGATTCCTGGCAAAAACATATTGGATGGCGGCGGCTATGCTGCTGGGCATGCTTTTGTCACCTGTCTTGCCTGCCAGTGCTGAAGACGCGACAGCCGAGCAACCTGCTGCTACCTCACCCGCGCAAGACACATCAACCGACACAGCGTCAACAGCCAAAGAAGCGCAGGATCAAACCCCTGCCCCCAGGCAGATTGATGTCACGGCGGAAAAGAGCGTTGAGTGGTATCAAGACCAGCATCTGTATGTCGCGCGTGATAAGGCCAAAGCGGTGCGCGGCGATCTGGTCGTGCATGCAGATTTGTTGACCGCACATGAACGCGCCGACAGTAAAAAGAAGAAACAGGCGGGCGACGACACCGGCAGCATCGACAAACTAACCGCCAAGGGCCATGTCATCATCACAGACCAGAACAAGCGCGTCACGGGCGATTACGCCGTTTATGATCTGGATAAACATATGATGGTCGTGACCGGCAAAAATTTGCGTTACGAAACCGACAAAGATACCGTAACGGCAAGAGACTCTCTGGAATATTACGAAGATACAAAGCTGGCCGTCGCGCGCGGCAACGCCGTTGCAGACAGGCCCGAACGTCATGTCGAAGCCGACATTCTGACGGCCCTGTTTAAAGCGGATGAAACCGGCGCAGATCAACTTTCCAGACTTTCGGCCATTGGCAATGTTACGATTGTGACGACATCCGATGTCACACGCGGCGACAAGGCGGTTTACGAAGCCGCGCAGAATGCAGCAACCGTTGACGGCCACGTGCGCATCACGCGCGCCAACGGCACCCAATTAACAGGCCGTAGAGGCATGGTGGATTTCACAACCAACCAAAGCAAGCTTCTGCGCGATGAAAGGACGCGTGTCAGTGCTTTGTTGCCGCCAAACCAAAAGCCCGGCAAGGGTGGCGAAGAAGTAGATAATAGTAATGGTTCAGTAGCGGATAATCATCCATGAGCAAGACAGGTAAAATTATTCCTTTCGGCACCGATGGCGACAATGAAGACCGGCCATTGGACCCGCGCGCACAGGGGTTGTTTGCCGAGCATTTGGGCAAACGTTACAAACGACGCCCCGTTGTGCATGATGTCAGCTTCTCTGTTCAGCGCGGTGAGGTAGTCGGCCTTCTGGGACCAAACGGCGCAGGCAAAACCACGTGCTTTTATCTGGTAACCGGGCTGGTAACGCCGGACACGGGCACCATCATGTTGGACGGCATGAATGTGACGGACTTCCCCATGTATCGCCGTGCACGTTTGGGGTTGGGCTATCTGCCACAGGAAGCTTCTATCTTCCGCGGTTTGTCGGTCGAAGACAACATACGGTCCGTTCTGGAAGTGATCGAAGAAGATTACGACACGCGCGAGCAGATGTTGAATGAATTGCTGGCTGAATTCGGCATCACGCATTTGCGTCGCGCGCCGTCTCTGGCACTGTCGGGGGGTGAACGGCGCCGTCTGGAAATTGCCCGCGCGCTTGCCTCACAACCACATTTTGTTCTGCTTGACGAGCCCTTTGCAGGTATCGACCCCATCGCGCTTGGTGATATCCGTGATCTGGTCGTTCACTTGCGCGAACGCGGCATTGGCGTCCTGATTACCGACCATAACGTCAGCGCCACGCTGGGACTTGTTGACCGCGCCTATATCATCCATGACGGGCGCGTTTTAATGGAAGGTAAACCGCAGGAAATTATTGAACACGCCGATGTCCGCCGCGTCTATCTGGGTGAAGAATTTAAAATGTAGGCTTTTCAAAGGCTTCTGTATTTTTTTATTATTTTCGCATCAGCCTGTGATATGCTTGCGCAGTTTTTGTGGTTGAGGGTTTAGACGCGAAATGACGCGTGAGTTTTCATTACCTAAGGTCGGCGATATGGCGACGGCTCGTATTTTGGACATGTCTTACCTTGCACAGGTTCTATCCCTGCAAGAAGAGACCTGTGCTGCCCTGCCTGAAAGCCAAAAACGGTTTATTCTACCGCGCACACCCGAATATTTTCGCAGCTTCCTGACCCGCCAAAGCGGCTATATGGTCGGCATGCTGTATAAAGGCCGCCTGATCGGCCAACTGGCCATGCTGGGCCCATCGCTTCTGGAAAAGGCGATCGAAAACAACACCATTACCTATAACAGCGTGGTGTTTCATCATGCGCATATTCTTGACGAAGTCATGGTCGCGAAAAGCGTCGCGGTTCATCCGGACTGGCGCGGCAACGACATCGCACAAAACCTGCTGAGCACCGCGCTGGAGCAACCCGAAGCGCGCGCCTGCGACCACGTTTTTGCCCAGGTATCGGCCGAGAATATCCGCAGCTGGGAAATGTTCCTGCAAATGGGCTTTGGTATTGTCGCGGCGGGTCTTGACCCTACCGACGGCAAACCGCGCTTTGTCCTGCAACGCCCGTCATTGGGCTTTGCCATTCATCACGCCGCGGGTGCTGAAAGCGTAGACCCGATAACAGGGTTTGCCTCGATTATGCGCCTGACGAACTTCGAGGCCTTGATCGGCCAGATCGACACGACGAGCTTGAGCCTGCGCCTCAATTTCCGCTCCAGCATCGAGAACGCGTCCACCTGGAGCGAAAGTGCGCCGGAAGTCGAAAGCGCCTAAGCTTTAGTGTTCTTCGTCAATATCCAGATCATGATGCCGGAAACGCGGCTGTGGCGCGTTATTTGCGTTGACGATGTACTGCATACCTAAATCACGAATTCTGTTCTGCAGGCGGGCAATCATTCCCATGCGGTCACCCATTTGTTGGCGTAACCTGCGCGTCCAACCTAGCGCTAGCGCCTGTTGCGAAACACGGGTAATTTCATTTTCTACACGATAGACTTCGTTGCGCAGCGCATCCTGTTGCGCGCAAATCACAACACCGCGGTCAAACTCTTCATCCGCTGCCGCTTCATCTCGCGTTTTTTTCTGCTGTTCCTGTTGATTTTCAAGAGCTATCGCGCCCAGTATGGCAAGGTCGTTATCGTCGCGCATATTGGCCATATTCAGCCTCCCTGTGGGAACCAACTGACCCTAGCACTAACAGATTAAGAATGGAATGAATTGCCCTTTTCTTAGTTTTATGCAAAAATGATGCCAGAATCTAAGATCGCAATACAAAATTAACGATTCAACCTTATCTTAGCGACATGAGCATATCCCAACGCCTCGACCTTAGACAAACACAAACGCTGGTCATGACGCCCCAGCTGCAACAAGCCATTAAGCTGTTGCAGATGTCGGGACAGGAACTTAGCGACTATGTCGACAGCGAAATTGAACAAAATCCCCTGCTGGAGCGCGGCAATAACGATGGCGAGGCTTTTGAGCAGGAAGATTCTGCCGCCCCGGCGGAAAAAACGGATAGCGCCGCTGAAGCCCTAAACGGCGATCTCGAAGCCTTGCCCCAGACCGGCGGCGACAGCGATTGGCCAGAAGACGACAAGGCCTTTGGCGGCGACCATTTTCATGAAAGCCACAATAACAGCTTTCACGACCACGATGATTTTGAAGCCATCAACGCCGTCGCGGAAAAACCCAGCCTGCGTGAGCATTTGATGGAGCAAATCCAGGTCGACATCACCCAACCCGGCGAACGTATGATTGCCGTCGCGCTGATTGAGATGCTGGATGACGCGGGCTATCTGCCAATTGATCTGGAGCTGATGCGCACGCAGTTGGGCGCCACGGGCGACCAGTTCGAAGCTGTTATCGGCAAATTGCAGCATTTTGACCCACCCGGCATTTTTGCGCGTTCGCTCAAGGAATGCCTGTCCATCCAGTTGCGCGAACGCAACCGTCTGGACCCGGCCATGCAGATCCTGCTGAACCACCTAGATCTTGTCGCCAGACGCGAAAAACAAGCCCTGATGCGCCTTTGTCTGGTCGATGCCGAAGATCTGGCCGACATGATTGACGAAATCCGCAACCTGAACCCCAAGCCGGCGATGATATTCGTCTCAGACGTTGCGGCCCCCATCGTTCCTGATGTGTTTATTCGCCCGCAAGCGGGCGGTGGCTGGCATATCGAATTGAATACGGACACCCTGCCCCGCGTTCTGGCCAACGAACGGTATTACACCCGCATACAAGGCTCTGCGCACAGCAAAAGCGATAAGGAATATATCAGTAACCGCTGGCAACAGGCGAACTGGCTGGTCAAGGCCCTGCAACAGCGTGCGACCACCATCCTGAAGGTCGCCAGTGAAATTGTGCGCCAACAAGACCAGTTCTTTGTCCATGGCGTGCAACATCTGCGCCCGTTGATTTTACGCGATATTGCGCAGGCCGTAGAAATGCATGAATCGACCATCAGCCGTGTCACGCAAAATAAGTATATCGCGACCCCGCGCGGCATGTTTGAGCTGAAATACTTCTTCACAACCGCGTTGACGCGCACCGACGGCGGAGAAACAGTATCATCCGAGGCCGCCCGCGAACGCATCCGGCAGCTGGTTGAAAGCGAGGACCAGAAAGCCATTCTGTCCGACGACCGGCTCGCCGATATGCTGAAAACCGAAGGCATCGATATCGCCCGCCGGACGGTTGCCAAATATCGTGAGGCCATGGGAATTCCCACATCCGCCCTACGTCGTCGCCATAAGAGAATTTAGGCATATAAGATTCAATGGCTTAGCCAGAGGCTTGACTTGGAAGCCTATATGTTTCTATCTATCACCACGTTTTTCAGATACAATGCAAGGCGTCGGGTGGAAGCTCCAGCGACTGCGGACTTCCAAGGCTGGGTAGCCCGAATAATTTGCCCAGAAAATGCCATAGGCATAAAGATCGATACACGACAAAGAAGAAACAACAACAGTCGGGAATATCCCAATGCAACTTTCCGTTAAAGGCAAGCAAATCGACGTCGGTGACGCCTTACGCCAGCATGTAGAAAACCAATTGCAGGAAGTGATCGGCAAGTACTTCAGCGGTTCGCTGGACGCGCAGGTTACTTTTTCGCGCGAAGCGCACCTGTTCCGCTCCGACATCACCGTGCATGCGGGCCGCGGCATAACTCTGCAGGCGAACGCCAGTGCAACGGAACCCTATCCCGCCTTTGACAACGCGGCCAACCGCATCGCCAGTCGCCTGCGCCGTTACAAGAAGAAGATTGTCGACCATCACCACGAGCAGCAACGCAGCGAAGCCGCACAAATTGCCAGCAGCTTTATCCTGCAGGGCGCCGAGGCAACACAGGAAGAAGAAGCCAATGACAACCCCGTTGTCGTTGCCGAAATGACGACCCCGATTGAAACCCTGACGGTCAGTGAAGCCGTGATGCGTCTGGATCTGGGTGACCTAACGGCCTTGATGTTCCGCAACCGTGCACACGGTGGGTTGAACATGATCTATCGCCGCAATGACGGCCATATTGGTTGGGTCGACCCCGACCAGGGTAAAAAGGCCTGAGGCGGGATTAGTAACATGACTGATACAAAAGCCATTATGCACGCCCTGCTGCCTGCGCAATCCGTTCTCATTGATGTTGAAGCCGAGAGCAAGAAAGACCTTCTGCAATCCGTCGCCCAAGTGGCATCGGGACAATCCGGCCTCGACTCCCACGTCATTTTCGACGTCCTTTGGGAACGCGAAAAACTAGGCAGCACCGGCGTCGGTTACGGCATTGCCATTCCGCATGGCCGCGTGCCTGGCGTTGAAAAGGTTGTCGGCCTGTTTGCGCGCCTGAAGTCGCCGCTGGCCTATGAATCGCTGGATGAGAAACCGGTTGATCTGGTTTTCCTGCTAATGGCTCCCGAAAATGCGGGCGCCGACCATTTGCAGGCGCTGTCCGCCGTTTCGCGTCTGTTACGCAATAAGGCTCTGTGCCAGAATTTGCGTACGGCCAAGGATGCCGAAAGCATCTATCGCTTCCTGACGGAAACCGAACCCGACGAACAGGCCGCCTAAAATCTGAAACTCAAGGACAAGCGGGCGCATCAAGTGCTGATGCTGCCTGTGCGTCCAGCAGTAGCGCCACATTGTCGTGCCCGCGCAAGGCCGTGGCAGGGCATGCAGGAGATACGGACGCGGACATTAGCTTACAGATCGCCTCACGCTTCGCTTCGCCAAAAGCCAGCAGCAAAATCCGTCGCGCCCGTAAAATGGACGCGATACCCATGGTGAGGGCGGATGTCGGCACGGCATCAAGATTATCAAAGAAACGCGCGTTGTCTTTGCGCGTTTTGTCCGCCAACGTCACGATGTTCGTGTCGCCATTCAGATCAGCGCCGGGTTCGTTGAATCCGATATGCCCGTTGACGCCAATCCCCAGTATCTGCAGGTCAACCGGACCATATTCCCGCAACAACGCTTCGTAACGCCGGCATTCAGCCTGTAAATCTGCGGCCATGCCATTGGGTATAAACGTGCGATCTGGCATCGCGTTGATATGGTCAAACAGATGCTCGCGCATAAAACGATGAAACGACGCCACATGTTCACGCGGCAGGCCGACATATTCATCAAGATTGAAAAAGGTCGCGCGTGAGAAATCGAGCCCATCTTCGCGGTGCATGCGCACCAACTCGGCATACAGGCCGATTGGCGTCGATCCAGTCGCCAGCCCCAGTACGGCATTCGGCTTGGCTCGCAGTAGTTCGGCAATAAGCTTCGCGGCGGCTATGCCCGCCTCATGCGCTTCATGAAATACAGCAACCGCAGGTTTATGTTCATAAACAGACATGGGTTATCCCTAACATGGCGCACCAGCATCCCCAAAGAAAAAGGGGAAAGCCACAGCCTTCCCCTTCATTCGTTGTCGTGCACTGCAACAGAGGCGGCTTAGGCAGCCATCGCCTTTTGCATGGTGGTGCCCAGCGCGGCGGGGCTGTCTGCAACCAGAATGCCAGCTGAGCGCATGGCTTCGATCTTGTCGTTGGCGGAACCCTTACCACCAGAGATGATCGCGCCCGCATGGCCCATACGGCGACCCGGAGGAGCCGTAACGCCGGCGATAAAGCCGACCATCGGCTTCTTGCGCTTGCTGTGCTTGATGAACTCAGCGGCTTCTTCTTCAGCCGAACCACCGATTTCACCAATCATGATGATGCCCTGCGTTTCGTCATCGGCCAGGAACATTTCAAGGCAATCGACAAAGTTCGTGCCGTTGACGGGGTCGCCGCCAATACCAATGCATGTTGTCTGACCAAGGCCTGTAGCAGTCGTTTGCGCGACAGCCTCGTATGTCAACGTGCCGGAGCGCGAAACAATCGCGATCTTGCCGCGCTTGTGAATATGGCCGGGCATGATGCCAATTTTGCATTCGCCGGGCGTGATAACGCCGGGGCAATTCGGCCCAATCAAGCGCGTCTTGGAACCCTGCAGCGCACGCTTCACCTTCACCATATCCAAAACCGGAATGCCTTCCGTGATGCAGACAACCAGCGGGATTTCGCAAGCGATCGCTTCCAGAATGGAGTCGGCCGCGAACGGCGGCGGCACATAGATGACAGAGGCATTTGCCTGCGTCTTTTCCACGGCTTCCGCAACCGTGTTGAACACGGGCAGATCCAGATGTTCAGAACCGCCCTTACCCGGCGTGACACCGCCAACCATTTTGGTGCCGTAGGCAATGGCCTGTTCGGAGTGGAACGTGCCCTGCGAACCTGTGAAACCCTGGCATATAACGCGGGTGTTCTTGTTAACGAGTACGGACATTAGGCAGCCTTCCTTTTCACAGCAGCAACAATCTTTTCAGCCCCATCGGCGAGGTTATCGCCCGACAGGATGGGCAGGCCGCTTTCGGCCAAAATCTTTTTGCCCAGATCAACATTCGTGCCTTCCAGACGGACAACCAGCGGCACGTGCAATTGCACTTCCTTCGCCGCCGCGATAATGCCTTCGGCGATAATGTCGCAACGCATAATGCCGCCGAAGATATTGACGAAAATGCCCTGCACATTGCGGTCCGACAGGATGATCTTGAAAGCCGCCGTCACACGTTCCTTGGTGGCACCACCGCCAACGTCGAGGAAGTTCGCGGGCGATCCACCATACAGCTTGACGATGTCCATGGTGGCCATAGCGAGACCAGCGCCATTCACCATGCAACCAATGTTGCCATCCAGCTTAACGTAGTTCAGGCTGTACTTGCCAGCTTCGATTTCGGCGGGATCTTCTTCCGCTTCGTCGCGCATAGCTTCGACATCCTTGTGGCGATAGAGTGCGTTGTCGTCAAACGACATTTTGCAATCCAGCGCGATAATATCATCGCCGCCTGTGACGACCAGCGGATTGATTTCAACAATCGCGCAGTCGAGGTCGATGAAAGCACTGTACATCGCCTGCAGGAAACTGACGCACTTGCCGATCTGCTTATCCTTCAGGCCAAGGCCGAAGGCAATCTGGCGCGCATGATAGGGTTGCAGGCCCGTGACCGGGTCAATGGCAACCTTGATGATTTTTTCAGGCGTCTTGGCAGCCACTTCTTCGATTTCCATGCCGCCTTCGGTTGAGGCCATGATGGTCACGCGGCTGGTCGCGCGGTCGATCAACAAACCAAGATACAGTTCGCGCTTGATGTCGCAACCTTCTTCGACATAAATACGTTGAACCTTCTGACCGGCGGGGCCCGTCTGGTGCGTTACCAGTTGCATGCCCAGCATGCGCTTGGCTTCGGATTCCACGGTGTCCATGGTTTTCACGACCTTGACGCCACCACCCTTGCCGCGACCGCCAGCATGGATCTGAGCCTTGACGACCCAAACCGGCTCCTTGAGATCGAGCGCCAATGCTTTGGCGACATCAGTGGCTTCGGCCGGAGTAAAGGCCACGCCACCGCGCGGAACGGTCACGCCGTATTTCTTCAGAAGGCTTTTGGCCTGATACTCATGGATATTCATCGAGAACGAACCTCTCTTATGCCGGTTAGGAAAGAAGCAGCGCCAAGACGGCAAACTGCAGGCACTCATGTCAGGCATGGATTACTGCGATTTCGCAATCGCAGCAAGCATATTTTTGCCTTAAAAATAAAAGGCTTAGACTTCCTTTACGCCGCCGTCGATTCCGCCATTGCGCAGCCTTTGTCGCCATGAACCTCGCTTAGGAAATCCCATAGGGTCTGCGCCGCCTTACGGGCGGCCATAAGGGCTTCTGCCTGTCGGTCGGCGGGAATGGCGTCGATCAGTTTTTCACAAGTCGCCGAATGATACACATCCGCCGTTTCATGAACCTTGAAGAAAGCCAAAGCCTCCGGCGTTTCAATACCGTAAAAGGACTTCAGGCCTTCGATCTTGGTTTTGGAGATTTCGGGCGTCTGATACTCGTAGGCGTAAAGGGCGCACAGGCCGCCTTCGTAAGACGAACGGCAGACATCCAGATAGGTGTCACGTGCCGCCAGTGCCGCCTGACCAAACTGCTGTGCCTTGTGCGAGCCCAGCCCATCCATGAAATCCTGCCACAACTGCGGATGCGGGGCCGAACGTCCTGTCGTGCCTTCTTCATCCATCAGATTTTCAAGGATCATCGTGCGCGCTTCAGCGTTATCGCAACGACTATGCAGGCCGCTCACATAACGTGGGAAAGCTTCCACAAACGGCTGGTACTGTGCGGCATAATGCTGCAATTCCTGCTGCGATAATTCGCCGCGTGTCCATGCCTGGTAAAAGGGGTGAGACAGAAGATGCAGATCAGCGATAGTTGCCTTTAACTGTTCAGAAAACGTCATGTCATACCCCTTTTCAGTTTGTGGTTATTGCCTCACTTAATTCAAGCAGCCTTGGCCAACATGGGCTTGGTGACATCCATCAGCCCGCGCACAGCGTTGACCGACGCATCGAACATCGCTTTTTCATCAGCGTTTAATTGCAGTTCGATGATCTTTTCAACACCGCCAGCGCCAATGACAACCGGCACGCCAACATACAGGTCCTTAATACCGTATTCGCCGTTCAGGTAAGCGGCACAGGGCAGAATGCGCTTTTTATCCTTCAGGAAGCATTCTGCCATTTCAATGGCGGATGCCGCAGGCGCATAGAAAGCAGAACCCGTTTTCAGCAGCTTGACAATTTCAGCGCCGCCATCACGTGTGCGCTGAACGATTTCATCCAAGCGCGCCTGCGTGGTCCAGCCCATCTTCACCAAATCCGGCAGCGGAATACCACCAACGGATGAATAACGGGTCAGCGGCACCATGGTGTCGCCATGGCCGCCCATGACATAGGCGTAAACATCTTCCACCGCGACGTTGAATTCCATCGACAGGAAGGTGCGGAAACGCGCGCTGTCCAGAACGCCTGCCATGCCGACAACGCGGCTGGGCGGGAAGCCTGTGACCTGCTGCATGACCCACACCATGACGTCGAGCGGGTTGGTGATAACAATGACGAATGCGTTTGGCGCGTACTTCTTGATGTTTTCACCCGCCGCCTTGACGATGCCGGTGTTGATGCCGATCAGATCATCACGGCTCATGCCCGGCTTACGCGGCACGCCAGCGGTAACGATAACGACATCGGCACCCTGAATGAGGCTGTAATCCGTGCCGCCGGACATTTTGCTGTTGAAGCCTTCGACGGGGCTTGCCTGATACAGGTCAAGCGCCTTACCTTCGGGAATGCCTTCGGCCACGTCGATCAGAACGACATCGCCCAGTTCCTTCTGCCCGGCCAACAGAGCCAAAGTGCCACCAATTTGACCTGCGCCGACCAGCGCGATTTTCCTGCGAGCCATAAGAGCCTCCTAAAGTAAGAAAGTACGGGCGAATCCCGAAAAGATTGGATGAATTTTGATTACGCCTGAACAGCTTCAGGCGCAAGCCCGTTCCTGTTCACGCCCCGTTCACGCTTGCCCTGACCGTCTATCCCTGTTAGCCATTGATGATCCTCATTTATTAATGGAATCGTATCATGGCATCGCAGCAGAGCACCGCCGCCACTCAAGATAACAGCCTTCCCATGTTTTACACAGCGCCACGCCCACTCGATCGTGTGCGTGATTTGGACACCAAGCTGTCACGCCCCAACGGTTTCGGCTTTGCGCGCAACACGAATGCCATCCCCCTGCTGATTGACGAATTTCCCGCCGCCTGCGTCCATTATCCCATCGTCTTTGCCGCAGGACCGGCCCCCATTCCGACCGCCGTCGTTGGCCTGAAGAACAACGAGAACCTGTTGGTGAACAGCAAGGGTGAATGGCTGAACGGTACCTATCTACCGGCCTATGTGCGCCGCTATCCCTTCATTCTGATGGATGACCCGGTGCAGCAGCAATTTGTTTTGTGCATCGACGAAGGCAGCGGCCTGTTCGGCAAGCAGGGTGAATTTCCCCTGTTTGAAAATGGTGAACCTTCGGCTTTCACCAAAAACGCGGTGGAGTTTTGCTCCACCCTGCGTGCGCAAGGTGAAAACACGGACCAGTTCATCAAAGCCCTGCAGCAGCATGATCTGCTGATGCAAAACGATGCGCAAGTCGATCTGGGTAACGGCAACAAGATCCAGCTTTCTGGCTTTCTCGTCATCAATCCGCAAAAATTTGATGCCCTGCCTGATGATGTCGTGCTGGACTGGCGCCGTCGCGGCTGGTTAGGACTTATCTACGCGCACTTCATCTCGTCCCATCGCTGGCAAGGCCTTGTGAACCTGCTACATAGCCCCACATGATGAAAAACATTGTACGCGCTCTGGGCTTGATCATCGCGCTGACGGCAACGCCGGTATTCGCGCAAACAGCGCAACATGGATTGGCCCTGCATGGCACACCGAGATATCCCGCTGACTTTCAGCATTTTGATTATGTCAATCCGAATGCTCCAAAGGGCGGTGATATCCACCTGTCTGCCCTTGGCACCTATGACACATTGAACCCCTTTACCTTAAAGGGGTTGGCGGCGGATGGGGCAGCGTTGCAATTCGAAACGCTGATGGCAGCGTCGATGGATGAACCGATGAGCCAGTATGGCTGGATCGCCGAAAGTGTGACGGTCGCGCCGGATCACAGTTGGGTTTCTTACAAAATCCGCCCAACTGCGCGTTTTCATGACGGCAGCCCAATTACCGCCGATGATGTGATCTTTTCCTTTGAAACACTGCGTGATAAGGGGCACCCCTTCTATCGCAGTTATTACAAAGACGTCGTGAAAGCGGAAAAGCTGGGTGAACGCGAAGTAAAATTTACATTCCGCGACACAACGAACACCGAATTGCCGCTCATCATGGGCCAGTTGCCTGTTCTGTGCAAAAAATTCTGGCAGGGCAAGGATTTCGCCGCAACGACTTTGGATCCCGTCATGGGCAGCGGCCCATATGAAGTAGACAGCATGACGCCGGGACGCACCATTTCCTATAAACGCGTCAAGGATTGGTGGGCGAAAGACCTGCCCATCAACCGTGGGCGCTACAATTTCGATGTCATGCGCTTTGATTATTACCGCGACACAACAGTATCGCTTGAAGCGTTTTTGCGCGGCAGCTACGACTTCCGCCTAGAAAATGTCGCCAAGAACTGGGCGCTCGGTTACGACACGGATGCCGTACGCAACGGCAACATCGTCAAAGACACAATAACCAACCAACTGCCTGCCGGCATGCAGGGGTTTGTTTTCAATATGCGGCGCGATCTTTTCAAAGACCGCCGCGTGCGTGAGGCGCTGAATTACGCGTTTGACTTCGAATGGTCTAACAAGAACTTCGCCTATAACGCCTATACACGCACACAAAGCTATTTTGAAAACTCTGAACTTGCGGCACGCGGAATGCCCAGCGCGGATGAGCTAAAACTGCTGGAACCCTATCGCAACCAGCTCCCGCCTGAATTGTTTACCGAGCCCTTCAAGCTGCCCACGACGGATGGCAGCGGCGACAACCGCGATAATATGCGCAAAGCCGCTGAGCTGCTGCGCGAGGCCGGATGGACGCTTAAGAACGGTGTTTTGGTTGATGCGAACGGCAAACCGTTGACGTTTGAAATTATAGACGCGGAGCCCATGTTTGAACGCTGGACACAGCCCCTGCTCCGCAATCTTGAACGTCTGGGCATTAAGGCGACATTCCGCATTGTTGATGCCGCACAGTTCCAGAACCGCATGGACAATTTTGATTTTGACGTCACGGTTTCGGTTTTCTCGCAATCCCTGTCGCCGGGGAACGAGCAGTTTGATTACTGGTCCTCTACCAAAGCCGATGTGCATGGCAGCCGCAACCTGATTGGCGTACACGATCCCGTTGTAGATGCATTGCTGGAGAAACTGGTACATGCGACATCACGCGAAGATCTGGTGACCGCCTGTCACGCGCTCGACCGCGTTTTGCTATGGCAATATTACGTGATCCCGCACTGGCATATCGATTCATTTCGTATTGCCTATTGGAACCGATTTGGCCAACCCGCCACGCACCCGCCCTATGGCTTGGCCGTTGACGACACCTGGTGGGTTGATACCGCCAAGGCCGCCAAACTTGACGCCCAACACGCACGTGGACAATGAAACTTGATCTTACCGCGATAAAACACAACACCGTCAATTGTATTGATCAATTCAGAACATGGCTTTGTGCGCCCCCCTATGAAGGCGTGCCGTGGATGTGCTGGCTTTATGTCCTGTTTTGCGGCCTGTATGCCGGTGGTGCGCCGTTTCATGGACAGTTGGCATGGTTTGATGACAATGTGCGCATGGTCCAGATACTGGAATGGATTAACGGCGTTCATGGCTGGTACGACCACGTCCTGATGCGCGTCAATGCGCCCGAGGGTTTCCACACCATTTGGTCGCGTGTTGTCGATGCCCCGATTGCCGCCGTGATTATCGCCTTTCAGGGGCTTGTCGGTCAGCGGCAAGCGATTGTGGTCGCCGTCACATTGATACCCATGCTGCAAACGCTGATGCTGTTTTTCGCAGCTCCCTATTTCGCCGCACCGCTCATCGGGCGCGATAAAGCGCAACTGGTCAATCTGTTCGTTCTCTTTACGCAATGCCTGAACCCCGATTATTTCACTTTGTCGGGATTTGAAATGGGCGCGGTCAGCCACCACACCTGGTATATCCTCTTAGGGCTAACGCTGCTGGGCAGCGCCATACGGTTGCTGACTGAACCCGGCCGCAAGACAACAGCCATTTTTGTTGCGAGTAACGTAACGCTTCTGCTTGTGGGAATTGAAGCATTTCCGCTTCTGGCACTGGCTGCGTTCCTTCTGGCGGTCATTACGTGGCAAAGACAGGATGCGATGCTGGCGCGCGCGTCAGCCGTGGCGTTCGGGCTTGTTGCCATTATTACGGCCATCGACCAGCCCATCAACCACCCACCCGCAGAATGGCTGAATGTCTCGTTCTCTGAACCGTCCATTTTTGGTGCGATCATCACCGCCTGTGCTGCCGTATTTTTTCTGCTGACGGAACAGATCGTCAAGCGGAAACCCGGCAGCCGCCAATGCTTCGTTATGATGACCCTTCTTGCGGCGGCCATGGGCGGTGCCCTGATCGCCCTGTTCCCTGAACTGTTAAACGGTGCGGCGGCAGGATTGACACCAGAGGAACGCATGCTGGCCCACCGCGAGCACACAGAAGCGGTCGGCCTCTATGCCGTTGCCATCAACACGGTTGATTATGTGCGCCTGATCATGCCGTCGGTTATTGCCTTTATCTGGATGCGGCATCTGGTCCGCAACAGGAAAGGCGCCGAAGAACGCCCTATCTACATATACTTTTACGGGTTGGTGATTATCACATTCATCTACGCGTCCATTTTCTCACGCCTGGTTTTCTATATGGCGCTAAGCGACAGCGTCGTTCTGATGCATCTCTGGCTGCATACTGCGGCCAAGATGAAAGACGACCAGAATGCGAGCCTGAAGAAGTTTTTACTGTATGTTTTTTTAGGGCCGCTGTGGATGTTGATTGTCCCCGCCGCGAATTACAACAGCGGCTTTGGCGACAAGGTTCTGATGTTCCCCGCCAAAAAGCAATTCGGCAAACAAACCTGTGACATGACCGGTATCGCCGAATATCTGCATTTCCATTACAGCAACGACAAAACGATTATGGTGCAGATGTACACGTCGGATAAGTTTCTGTATTGGACAGACCTGAAAGTCTATTTTCTGGCGAATTTTCCATCCCAGAACAAATTCATCAATGCACGACGGTTTTACATGACAAAAGACGCCGATATAGCGCACACGATTGCGACCGAAGGCCATGTAGATTTGGTCGCGGTCTGTCAGGATGACGTCAAACTGGGCGCTGATACGGCCTTTGCAAACAGCCTGCTACACAACAAGACATTTGAACAACAACTGACGACAGGCGAAATACCGTCATGGCTGAAGCCAGTGCGAATGCAAATGGCTTCGCCCTATTTACTGTTTGAAGTTGTGAAGTAACCTGCGGAAAATCAGAAGTGGAAAGATTATGCCGCCGCGGCAACCTCAACACAGGCCAGCTTGACCTGTGCGGCCTCAATCGCCTTTTCAAGACGCATACGCTCGGCATCCGACTTCGCCAAGGCGATATCGTCATGCAGCTGGGCAAGCGCCTGTACAACCGCCGCGCGATCGATGGATGAAACCGCCACGGCTTCTTCGGCCAAAATGGCGCAACGCGTGGCGCTCACTTCCGCAAACCCCCTGGAGACAAACAACCGTTCGGAAATGGTCGTTTCATCGCTTTCGTAAACATTGATAACGCCGGGGCGCAGCGTCGTAATCATCGGTGCATGGCCAGCCAGAACGCCATAATCCCCCTCACCACCCGGCAAAGTGACCATAACGACCGGCTTGCTGAGCAGCAGCTTTTCCGGCGAAACAAGTTCCAACTGAAAGGCGGTCATGTTGATTACGCCGCCTCTGCTGCCATCTTGCGGGCCTTGGCGATCGCTTCGTCGATCGTGCCGACCATGTAGAACGCCGCTTCGGGCAGGTGGTCATAATCGCCGTTCACGATACCCTTGAAGCCGCGAATGGTGTCTTCCAGCTTCACAAGCACACCCGGCGAACCGGTGAACACTTCGGCAACGTGGAACGGCTGCGACAGGAAGCGCTGGATCTTACGCGCGCGCGCGACGACCAACTTGTCTTCTTCCGACAGTTCATCCATGCCCAGAATGGCGATGATATCCTGCAGTGCCTTATAGTTCTGCAGCACCTTCTGCACCGAACGCGCGACCTGGTAATGTTCTTCACCGACAACGCGCGGGTCCAGGATACGGCTGGTTGAATCCAGCGGATCGACGGCGGGATAGATGCCGAGTTCGGCAATCTGACGCGACAGAACCGTGGTGGCATCCAAGTGAGCGAACGAGGCGGCAGGCGCCGGATCGGTCAAGTCGTCGGCGGGAACGTAAATCGCCTGCACCGAGGTGATGGATCCCTTGTTTGTCGTTGTAATACGTTCCTGCAGGGCGCCCATGTCGGTCGCCAGCGTCGGCTGATAACCGACGGCCGACGGAATGCGGCCCAGCAACGCGGACACTTCCGAACCCGCCTGTGTGAAACGGAAAATGTTGTCGACAAAGAACAGAACGTCCTGTCCTTCTTCGTCGCGGAAATATTCGGCGAGCGTCAAACCGGTCAGGGCGACGCGCGAACGCGCGCCCGGCGGTTCGTTCATCTGGCCGTAAACCAGCGCGGCCTTGGAGCCCGGGCCGTCAGTCTTGATAACGCCGGATTCGATCATTTCGTGATAAAGGTCGTTACCTTCACGTGTGCGTTCACCCACACCCGCGAACACGGAGTAACCACCATGCGCCTTGGCAACGTTATTGATCAATTCCATAATCAGAACCGTCTTGCCGACACCGGCGCCGCCGAACAGGCCGATTTTACCGCCGCGCGCATAAGGCGCCAACAGGTCAACGACCTTGATGCCGGTCACGAGGATCTGCTGCTCGGTCGATTGGTCTATAAATTCCGGCGCTGCGCGGTGGATCGGCAGGCTCATCTTCGTTTTGACTTCGCCGCGTTCGTCGATGGGTTCACCAACGACGTTCAAAATGCGGCCAAGCGTTTCCGGGCCAACCGGCACCGTGATGGCGGAACCCGTATCCGTGACCGTGGCGCCACGCACCAGACCGTCCGTTGAATCCATAGCGATGGTACGGACGGTGTTTTCACCCAGATGCTGCGCAACTTCCAGAACCAGACGCTTACCTTCGTTTTCGGTGTAAAGCGCATTCAAGATGGGCGGCAATTCGTTGTCGAACTGCACGTCGACAATGGCACCCAGAACCTGTGTGATGCGGCCTTCGTTTTGCTTGGTCATGTTACAATCCCTGCTTGTGATGTTAGACGGCTTCAGCGCCGGAGATGATTTCAATCAGTTCTTTGGTGATATAGGCCTGACGACTGCGATTATAATTCAGCGTCAGCTTGTTGATCATATCACCCGCGTTACGTGTCGCGTTATCCATGGCGGTCATACGCGCGCCCTGCTCGCCCGCTGCACTCTCCAGCAACGCGCCGTAAACCTGAATGGCGATGTTACGGGGCAGCAGATCAGCCAAAATGGCTTCTTCATCCGGCTCAAATTCATAAACCGGGCGCACTTCGGTTTCTGCAGTATCCGCCGCCTTCTTTTCCAACGCGACCGGGATCAACTGACTGGTGGTCACGATCTGCGCAATGGCCGATTTGAAGCGGTTGTAGATGATGTGGCACAGGTCAAACTCACCCGCAGCGAACATGTCGGTGATCCGCGTCGCTATTTTGTCGGCATCGGCAAAGCCCAGACGCTTGCGACCGACATCTTCGAATGACGCGGCGATCTGGCTTGCAAATTCACGACGCAGCAGATCACGCCCCTTGCGGCCTACGCACAGGAACTTAACCTGCTTGCCTTCCGCCATAAGACGGAGCGCCGTACGGCGCGCTTCGCGGACGATATAGCCATTGAACCCACCGCACAGGCCACGGTCGGACGTTACGATGACGAGCAATACCGTGTCTTCCTTGCCGGTTCCGGCGATCAGCGGCGACGTGTCAGATGAAATCGACAAGTTAGCGGCCAGCGAACAAAGCATCTGCCCCATACGCTCGGCATAGGGACGCGCAGCCTCGGCATTTTCCTGGGCACGGCGCAGCTTGCTGGCCGCGACCATCTTCATAGCCGACGTGATTTTCCGCGTGGATTTCACGCTGGTAATACGGTTTTTGAGGTCCTTGAGACTTGGCATGGGCCTACATGTCAAAGGGTTAAAATTGCGAGGCTTTTGTCGCCGAAACAGGCCCTTGGGTCAAGGACTAAATGTTGCGCGCCCCCTCTTTTTTTCGGCCTAAATCAGAGGGTTAGAAATTACGGATTTTTGGGCAGTTTAAAGCGCAGCCCATCCATTTGCGGGGTCAGCATAATCTGGCAGGCCAGCCTGGAAAGGCGGGTGGGGTGTGAGGCCAGCGCAAGCGTATCGCTTTCTTCAACCCGTATGGGTGGCAATTGGGCAGACCATAAAGAATCAATGATAACGTGGCAGGTGCTGCAGGCCATGGCCCCATCACACGCCCCTTCTATCTCAACACCCGCATTGCGGGCGGCAAGCATCAGGGATTGCCCTGTTTCCACGTCCAGCACGCTTTCCCGCCCCTCCCGGTCCGTGACATGTAAACGGATGGTAGTCATGGCGTTTCCTGAGCCCCGGCCCCCAGTTTGGCAATTGGTTGGCGCGTCGAAGCTAAACCGCCCGGACGCCAGACCATGATGATCACCATGCCTGCGCCGAAGGCCAGCATGCGGTATTGATCCAACCCGCGGAAAAGTTCCGGCATGCCGACGATGAATAAAGCCGCCAGTGCAATGCCAACCGGGTGACCAATGCCGCCCAGAATGACAATCGCCAGAATGGTCGCAGACTCATTGAAGGTGAAGCTTTCGGGGCTAACGAAGCCCTGACGCGTGGCAAAAAATGCACCTGCAATCGCCGCGATCATGGCGCTGAGCATATAGGCAGCAAGCTTGATACGCGGCCTGTCGATACCCAGTGAGGCACACGCAATTTCATCTTCGCGAAACGCTTCCCAGGCACAACCGATTGGCAAGTGGCGCAACCGCACGACAACATAACCAACAATAACCGCGATCAGAAGGATGACGTAATAAAGAAACATGACGCGTTGCACGGGGCTGAACTCCACCCCCAGCCATTCGTGAAAGGGCCGCATGCCTTCAGTTGCCTGACGTGCAAATTCAAGGTTGAACAAGGCCGGACGCGGTATGCCAGAAATACCGTTCGGCCCATGGGTCAGTGATGTCCAGTTAATAAGGACCAGGCGCGTAATTTCGCCAAACCCCAATGTCACCACGGCAAAATAATCGCCACGCAAACGCAGAACCGGAATGCCAAGCAGCAATGCCGTAACAACGGCGATGACGGCGACAAGCGGCAGCGCGCTCCAGAACCCTAATCCAGCATATTGTGCCAGAAGGGCGTAGCCATAGGCGCCTATAGCGTAAAAGCCCGCATAGCCGAGGTCGAGCAATCCGGCAAAACCAACCGTGATATTCAACCCCCAGGCCAGCACGATATAGGTCATGACCATAATACCAACGTCGAGCAGATAGCGGCTGGAAAATGGCAGGAACGGCATGACAATGACAAAGGCAAACAGAAACGCGCCGAGCGTGTTGAAGTTTGTCAGGCGCCGTTTAGCCGTCGTTATAAGGGGCGGCAGCAAACCTGCTAGATGAACGGGATGTTTTTCTAACCATATCAGTAACGCGCGCAGCGCCAAAGCATAGCCACCGGCAACAGCCGCGCAGCGCAAAAACGCCGTTGGCCATGTTATGAATAAGGCACCGGTTCCGGCCATCAGTCCCGCCGCAAAAACTACCGGTAAGGCACCAGCAGCCAAAGCCGCAAGGCCTGCCCGACCAAGCAGAATAAGCGCAGCAGCAATAGCGGTATCCGCCCAGCGCCATTCCAATGCCATGCTGCCCACCACTTCGCCCGTATGTACACCGGCGAGCGGCAGAAGCAGAACAAAAGCCAGCAACGCCACAAGGAAGGATTCTTTCAACCCGCGCAGCATCAGACTTTCTCCACCGACGGGCGGCCCAGCAGACCATTAGGTCGAACCAACAACACAAGCATAAGCAACACAAAAACGGCGACATCCTTATATTGCGCATTCACATAGGTGGCCCACAGGCTTTCCACCACACCGATAATCAGACCGCCCAACATGGCGCCGGGCAGCGAGCCGATGCCACCCAGAACCGCAGCGGTAAAGGCCTTCATGCCCGCCAGAAAGCCCATATAGAAATCGACCACACCGTAATACAACGTGACCATAAAACCAGCGATGGCGGCCAACACGGCGCCCAGAACAAAGGTCAGAGAGATGGCACGGTTCACGCGTATGCCGCACAGGGCAGCCATGGTTTGGTCTTGTTCACACGCTCGTTGCGCGCGACCAAATGGCGTGGCGTGCACCAAGGCCGTCACCGCAGACATTAAAACCAGCGTCAGGACAAAGATGGTGATTTGCAGATAGGAAACAGAAACCACAAAACCATCCGCGCGGTGTGACAGTTCGATTGTTCCCTGCAAGACAGGTGCAAGCGTCTTCACACGCGCACCCTGCAACAACTGCACATAGTTTTGCAGAAAGACGGACATGCCAATCGCCGATATCAACGGCGCCATGCGCCCCGCCTTGCGCAGCGGCTTATAGGCAATACGCTCAATCGACCATCCATAAAGGCCCGTAATCACTGCCGTAGTCAGCAGCACAATCGCCAACACAAACGGCAAGGACGTCACACCGATGGCGGTCAGGACCACATAGCTGATGACTGTGATAAAGGCGCCGATCATGTAAATCTCGCCATGCGCGAAATTGATCATGCCGATGATGCCGTAGACCATGGTGTACCCGATGGCGATCAGCCCATAAACGGCCCCCAGGGTCAAACCATTGATCAGTTGCTGCAGAAAATAATCCACGCCCGCCACTATGTTATGCAATGAATCGGATAGTTCACTCTACCCGATCAAGGATTCTTGGCAAGGGTTGCGCCCTTGGCCCCGCATAAGGGTAGACGTGACATGCCCGCGTCGTTCATTGTTTTGACCTGGGCGCCCAGCTCTGCCGCCGTGGCTTTATACAAACGCGCAACTTCCTGCCGGTACTGTCCGCAAAATCCCGGTGCCGATAAATTGGCGATTTTCTGGCCATATTCGTTAGCCAATTGCGTGTGCAACTTATCCAGACGCGCCGTACCGTTGCCACTGAAATGACTGTTATAAAAAGCAGTCATGGTTCCTTCGGCATCATGCAGGGCGTCGACATGCGCGTTGGTAAAGGCCGTATAACCGGCAATAAGGTCCTGCCCGTCTTCATCTTGTTTGCAGGTAATGGCCACGACCATCAGTTCGGTATGCAGGCGCAATAGTTGCTCAGCATCCTGTTCAGCGGGCGTGTAGCATTGTTTTTGCCCCGCCCAAGCGGGCACTGGCAACAGCAGAAAAATAAGAAGAAACAAGCGCAGCATCATGTAGCCCTCTGTCCCGCTGCCTGTACAGGTTTTGGTTTGCGCACCACAAAAGTGGTTCCGGTAATAATCAGGGCAATGCTGATAATCACATGAAGCCCGATCTGTTCATGCAGAAAAAGTGCGCCCCACAGTGTTGCAAAAACCGGGATCAGGAATGTGACTGTCAACGTAGACGCAGGGCCCAAGGCTTTCACCAGATTGAAGTAAATCAGGAAGGCAAAACCACTGCACAATAGCCCCAAGCCTGCCAGCGCGCCCCATGCCGTCGGGTCAGGAACTTCACGCACGGGCACGAAAAACAAAGCTGGCACCAAAACAATGGCACCGGCCAGCAGGCTGCCGCCGGAATTCAGGACGGGGTCCACCGCGGTCATGCCGCGCGCATAATTGGTCGCAATGCCATAGCACAAGGCCGCCGTCAGGCCGCAGGCCGCCGCCCATAGCGAGTCAGACTGTAAAAACAGATCATCGCCAAAAAATAAAGTCACAACGCCGGCCACGCCAAGCACAAGCCCCGCAAGCCTGCGATAAGTGAATTTCTCCACCCCCAACACCGCGCCGATCAGGAATCCCCATATGGGCGCCGTAGAGTTCAAAATGGCGGATTGGGCGGCAGAAAGTTTAAGGGCGCAGATAGCAAACAAAACAAAGGGCAGCACGCAATTAAGAAGGCCAAAAATAAAAAACTGCTTCCAGTGCCTGCCCATGCCCTTGATATCCCGCTTCAGCCACAAGCCAACACCAAGCATGCATAGGGATCCCAACAACAACCGCCCCTCAACTAGATAGACAGGACCAAATACATGTGTCGCCATGCGCATAAACAGGAACGACCCGCCCCAAATAGCCGCCAGCAGCAACAATTGAGCAATATTCATATGACCTCCATCAATACGGACACGACCTTATTCCCACTCAATCGTGCCGGGCGGTTTACTGGTGACGTCATAGGTCACACGATTGATGCCGGGGACTTCGTTGATGATACGCGTCGCGACTTGCGCCAAAAACGCATGTTCGAACGGATAGGATTCAGCCGTCATGCCGTCAACCGAAGTCACGGCGCGCAGCGCCAGCACATGGTCGTAAGAACGGCCATCCCCCATAACGCCGACCGAGCGCACAGGCAACAATACCGCGAAAGCCTGCCATATCTCGTCGTAAAGACCCGCCTTGCGGATTTCATCGAGATAGACCACATCCGCCTTACGCAGGATGGCAAGCTTCTCTTCGGTAATATCGCCAAGAACGCGTATGGCAAGCCCCGGTCCCGGGAAAGGGTGGCGGCCAACAAAGCTTTCCGGCAGCCCCAATTCACGGCCCAGCGCGCGCACTTCATCCTTGAACAATTCGCGCAACGGCTCAACCAGTTTAAGGTTCATGCGCTCAGGCAAACCGCCGACATTGTGGTGGGATTTTATCGTGACACTCGGCCCGCCGGTAAAGGAAACGCTCTCGATTACGTCCGGATACAGCGTGCCCTGCGCCAGAAATTGCACATCCCTGATTTTATGCGCTTCGGCATCGAACACTTCGATAAATAACCTGCCGATTGTCTTGCGTTTCACTTCCGGGTCGGTCACGCCATCCAGCGCTGACAGAAATGTTTCACCCGCATCAACGGCGACCAGCGGGATATTGTAATGCGAACGGAACAGGTCGACCACCTGTTGCGCCTCGCCCTGACGCATCAGGCCCGTATCCACAAAGATACAAGTCAGTTGCTCGCCGATCGCTTCGTGGATCAGAACGGCTGCGACGGCGCTGTCTACTCCGCCGGACAGGCCGCAGATAACCTTGCCTTTGCCGACCTGAGCGCGGATTTTGGCAATCTCATTTTCACGGAAAGCGGCCATGCTCCAGTCGCTGCCGCATCCGCAGATTTTGTGCACAAAGTGCGAGAATAATTTGGCCCCGTCCAGCGTATGCACAACCTCGGGGTGGAACATGGTGCCGTAGAAATGGCGCTTTTCATCGACGATACAGGCAAAGGGCGCGCCTTCACTGGTCGCCGTCACGCGGAACCCCTGCGGCAATTGCGTGACGCGGTCGCCATGGCTCATCCACACTTGTTGCTTGGAGCCGGCGGGCCAGATGTCGCTGTAAAAATCGCACGGCTCGCGCACATCAATCATCGCCTTGCCGAATTCACGCGCGTGACCGCCTTCGACCTTGCCGCCCAACTGCATGCACATGGTCTGCTGACCGTAACAGATACCCAAAACCGGCACGCCCAGTTCGAACACAATCTGCGGCGCGCGGGGACTACCCTCATCCAGGGTCGAGCACGGGCCGCCGGACAGAATGATGCCCTTAGGGTTAAAATCTTTGATTTGTTCATTCGTGCGGTTAAAGGGCTGTATTTCACAGTAAACGCCGGCTTCGCGTACACGGCGGGCGATCAATTGCGTAACTTGAGAACCGAAATCCAGAATAAGAATTTTGTCCATTGTACCCCACCGGTCTGGATAAAGGCGGCCTTGCGCCGCGTGTCAGTAAAAGAGTCGGGAATTGTATAGCATCGACGGAGTGCCAATGCCACCCGCCAGAAATAACAGGAAACCGGGCTTTATTGGCTATTACGGCGTTTCTGCAGCTCCGCGAAATCAGCGTCGGCATGGTAGGAAGAACGCGTGAGTGGTGAACTCGATACCATCAAAAATCCCTTAGCGCGGGCCAAGGTTGCGTAGCTGTCAAATTCTTCAGGCGTCACGTAACGGTCGATCGCCGCATGTTTGGGCGTCGGCTGCAGATATTGGCCGATGGTCAAAAAATCAACATCGGCTGCACGCAGGTCATCCATCACCTGCCCCACTTCTTCACGCGTTTCGCCAAGGCCGACCATGATGCCGGACTTGGTGAAAATGGTGGGGTCGACTTCCTTGACGCGCTTTAGCAGACTGAGTGACGTAAAATATCGCGCGCCCGGGCGAATGGTTGGGTACAGGCGCGGCACCGTTTCCAGATTGTGGTTGAACACATCCGGCTTCGCCTTGGCGACAACCTCAACAGCGCCATCCTTCTTCATAAAATCGGGCGTCAGAATTTCAATCGTCGCGGTAGATGTGCTGCGCAAGGCGCGAATGGTCTGCGCGAAATGTTCAGCGCCCCCATCCGGCAGGTCATCACGGTCAACGGACGTGATGACGACATGCTGCAACCCCAACTGGCCCACGGCCTTGGCAACATTGTCGGGTTCGTGCGGGTCGAGCAAATCCGGCTTGCCGGTCGCAACATTGCAGAACGCACAAGCACGCGTGCAAACAGAACCCAAGATCATAAAGGTCGCGTGTTTGTGTTTCCAACATTCGCCGATATTGGGGCAAGCCGCTTCTTCACACACCGTATTCAGAGACAAGGTACGCATCAATTCGCGCGTCTGGTTATATTCGCGGCTGATGGGCGCCTTGACACGAATCCAGCCCGGTTTTGGCGGCGCGGGATTATCCGCACGATGCGCCTTTTCTGGATGGCGTAGCTTGCTTTGGGTTTCAGTGCTCATGTCTTAAATATGCACCGCATGGCCATAGGCGTCCAGCACTGCTTCATGCATGGTTTCCGAAATGGTGGGATGCGGGAATACGGTGTGCATCAGCTCTTTTTCCGTGCTTTCCAACGTCCGCGCAATGACATAACCCTGTATCATTTCAGTGACTTCGGCGCCGATCATGTGCGCGCCCAGCAGCTCACCCGTTTTGGCGTCAAACACCGTTTTCACCAAACCTTCGGGTTCGCCCAACGCAATCGCCTTGCCATTGCCGATGAAGGGGAAGCGGCCCACACGCACTTCACGGCCTGCCGCCTTGGCTTTGGCTTCGGTCATGCCGACACTCGCCACCTGCGGCGTGCAATAAGTGCAGCCCGGAATGTTAGCCGTATTCAGCGGATGCACATCCTTCACGCCGACGATCTTTTCAACGCAGATGACACCTTCGTGGCTCGCCTTATGCGCCAGCCACGGCGCACCGGCAACGTCACCGATGGCGTATACGCCGGGTTCGTCCGTCGCGCACCATTCGTTAATTTTGATATGGCCCTTTTCTAGTTTGACCTTGGTGTTTTCAATCCCGAGATTTTCAGTATTAGCAACAATGCCGACGGCCATGATAACGCGTTCAAAGGTCGCCTGTGTTGCCTTGCCGCCCTGTTCAATAGTTGCAGTCACAGTCGTGGCGCTGCGGTCCAGTTTCTTGACAACGCCGCCGGTAATAATCTTCATGCCCTGCTTTTCAAACGCTTTACGCGCAAAGGCAGAAATTTCTTCGTCTTCCACCGGCAAAATGCGGTCCATCACTTCGACAACCGTCACATCAACGCCAAGGTTGCGGTAGAAGCTCGCGAACTCAATACCAATGGCGCCAGAACCGACAACCAGAAGCGACTTCGGCAAGGTATCCGGCACCATAGCTTCCTTATAGGTCCAGACGAGCTT